>Ga0265595_1002419_pt1 | contig 12669 bp, 15 predicted proteins | sample saktaG_15_FD_190148 | JGI IMG/M metagenome (GOLD analysis project Ga0265595, IMG submission 190148) | Saline water microbial communities from Sakinaw Lake, British Columbia, Canada - sak_2013_06_06_50m | ecosystem: Environmental > Aquatic > Non-marine Saline and Alkaline > Saline ... | reverse complement strand
AAAAGATTTTTCGCCCCGTTCCGTCCGCCTTCGGCGGACGTTTTGCCCGCCTTCGGCGGGCTACATTGTAGGAGTTAAAAGGGACTTTGTTTAAAAACAAAGTTTTGAGATAAGATTCTTGTAGTAATTCTGCTTTTTTGTTTTCTGCGGCCGTAAATTTACAAAAGGCAGCAGTTTGCGGCTTTAGGCGGTTATTTAACCGTTCAGGATAGCTCAGGATAAGAGATAATTTAAAAGTCGAAGGATATCACGTCTGACTACTCTTCGAAAAATCTTCGGCCATTCAAAAACGCAACACAATCTAATTTAAAAGTAGTATTTTAAAAGTAAAAGTAATTAGTTTATTCTACAAAAGAAAAGGTTGTTTTAAAAACAAACAATTTAAAAGAAAAGCAAATCAATTTAAAATACGATACAATTAACTTTAAAAATGAAAGCAGATTTTTCTAATTAAAATAGTCAAAACAAATGAGAAGCAATAGTATTTTAAAATATAATCTAATAGAAAAGAAACAATAGGATTTTAAAATACAATATAAAAGATAAACAAAAGCTATTCGCCAAAAAGTAAAAAGCTTTTAATAAAGAAGTTAAAGCCAGTCATTTTTTCTTTAGTACCTTTTCGCTCAAATCCAGTTGGATCTACGCCGTAAAAGGAAAAGCCAAATATAGCAATTCCGTAATCTTTAGCATTCCAGCGATCAATAGCATTAAGAAAATTGCCTCTTTGGGCTATTCTTGGGGCAGTTAAAACGTCTTTTTGTTTTCTCTGAAATCTAACTTGCTGCCCTGTTTTTCTGTTTGAAAAAGTAAGCGCATCAGCGATTGTTCCGGAAACTGATTGAGAGAAAAGGGGACTTTTAATTTTCATAGTAATGTTATTGTACCATAAAGAAAAGGCAATTTTTTAAAAATACAATCTAATAGAAAGGATGTATTTGCCCTGGGCAAAATCATTTAGATCTAAAAGGTGAGCTCGCTTCGCTCGCTTTTTATAGGGGGACTTTGTCCCCCATCCCTGCCCTTCGCTTTGCTCTGGGTAGGGCACTTCCCCCTTTTAGAACTTGCCGTGCTCGGCAAGTTCTTTATCTTGTTTTGCTCGCTCTGCTCGCGAAACAAGATCAAAGAGGCCGCCATCCCTCGTCGCTTTTTCGGATTTTTCCGCCGCCAATTTTTTAAATTTTAAATGCCAATAATGAATACTCCTCGGGCTGGCTTTTGCTTTAATGGAGTTTCTTCGCATGCTTGCCGCTTGGGCTTCGGGCATGCAAAGCTTGCCCTCGCCTTTGCGCGGCTACACAAGCATAGCTTCGCCTCTGGTCAGATTTTCTATTTGCGGTCAAATTGCTTCGTTGAGTTAAAAAAGAAATTGGTTCCCTCGCAGGGCTTCGAACATTCACGCTTCGCTCGCTTGCCCTGCTCGGCAAAATTCCCCTTTCAGCTTTTTCAGTCTTGCGGGAGCCCACCTGAAGTACAGGTTTCCCACAAGGCTGAAATTTTTGCTCACGCATACCCTCGCTCGCCTTCGAACACTTTCGCTTCGCTCTCTTGGCTCGCTCGGAAAACCAGCTTTCGGGCAGCTAGCACTCGCTAAATTGTTGCTACAATTTACTCGTGATATCTGTTTTGCCAATAAATTTTCCAATGGAACTTTCACGCTTGCTTGCTGCTTAGGCTTCGGGTAAGCAAAGCTTACCCTCGCCTCAGCGCAGCTACACCCGCTTACTTCTCTTCGCTCGCTTGCCGCTTAGGCTTCACGCGCGCACAGCTTGCGTTCGCCTTTGCACGGCTACGCAAACACAACTTCGCCTCGAGATAGATTTACTTTCTACAATCCCTTTACTTCGTTGAAAAATAAAAACAGTCAGAAAATAAAATCATCTTTTTCCTCGCTCAAAATACGCCTGGACTCTTGGCTCAGGCTCGCTTTAAAAACATTTTGTTTCACAAAAAGATTTTATCTGACGTTTCCAGCGTCAGCCGCTCGCCATAAAATGGCAAAGAGATTTCTAAAGAAAACTCTTTGCCTTCGCCAAGAGTCCAGTATTTTTCGCTCGGTCAAGATGTTCCTTTGCCGGCAAATCTCAGTCACTCATTGTTCAATGCTTCGCACTCAACAAATCGCTCCTTTCGATCCCCGGCTTCAGGAAGTTTTATTTTCATCAATTTAATTCAGAAACTTTTTTCAGAGAATCGCTTAAAGAGTAAAAAAATCTTAGATTTTTTTACTCTTAAAGCTGGAGCACTGCGCCTCTGGGCAGATATTCTTTTAACAATCTAATTGCTTCGTTGCGGTTTATTATGCTCGTAAAAAAAAACTCCCCTAAAAAAAATTTTTAAGGGAACTGAAGAAAAAAAAGGATTTACTCTTTTATTATTTAACTATTTTAGAAATAACCTTTTCAAATTTATAAATATCTTTTAAATCATCTTTCTTTTTAGTAAGTTTAAAGCTTGAATTTTGCCCCCTGCCCATAGATACTAATGTGCCCGCCTTATCGGTTGCAATGTCTGCCTTACTGTAAATTTGAAAAAACAGCTTGCTCGGGGCAACACCCAAACATATAATAAAATCATATCTATAATCAAGACGGATATGGTTAAATTGATAACTACCTGACACATCTTCAGTCGCAAGTTTTACCTCAAATTTTTTATTTCCGATTGTTATATCTTGATCTCCAGTGCGTCCAAAATTTTCAGCAGTAAAACCAAGTTCTCTTGCATATTGGGTTATAAATTCTTGACCAGCATCTCCCTTACTGGTATTGCCCAAATGCTTAAATGCCTCGTGGGGTTGTCCTGTCCACTTTTTATCTATTATCTTGCTAATCGCAACATCACGAAAAATTTTAATGGGATCAGGCGTTGAGTTTTCCATTTTCTATTAGTGCTTGTTTAATATGATACATAGAAATATGTCTGCAATTATGTGTCGCAAGATTGCTATATTTATCCCAATTTATATTCTTTAAGATGTTGACAATTTTTCTCTTATCTCTCTTAACTATAATCCCATAACCACAATCATATTTAACCTTTGAAAAATTATTAACCAACTTCGGATATTTCCCAAAGTATGTTCTTTGTAAAAAAGTATTACAATCATCAATTTTTTTCATTCCACATAATCTTTCCTTACGCAAATCAACCGTAAATAAATCAATAAAAGCATCACATACGCTTAAATCTGGCAACGAAGGAGCATCACCCTTTTTCCAAATCTGCCAAAGAGTATTAATCTGGGTTTTTTCTCCGTTGGGTAATACGAATAAATTATTAGGAAGTTTTTCTGAATGAACTAATGCCATTCCTTTCACTCTATTTTTAGGACTACCTTTCCCATCACTTTGAAACGACATCGGTAAAATAAATCCAACATAATCACAAAATTCTGATGCACGGTTTAAAAAAGCTAATGCTAACCACCCTCTGTATCCAAACGGAGGATTGCCTATTGCAATGCAGGGTCTATTGTCTGTATGATTCGGCTTCCAAGTTAAAAAATCTTGTTGTATATATTCTTTATTATATTTTTCAACATCTATGCCAATGCGATTTTTCTTTGGCAAAAGATTATAAAAAGAACCAGTCCCCGCACTGGGTTCAATAATATGATAATTATTTAAAATTACATTATCTTTTTTAAGAAACTTTTGCAATGAATTCCAGCAATAATCGGCTACTTCGGGTAAAGTATTGAACTGGTCTAATCCAATTTCTCTACCACGAACCCAATTGGGGATACGGTCAGTATTTTGCCAAGCTTTATCTCTAATTGTTATTGCATTCATATTTTTATTATATCCTAAAAAATCAAATCAGGACAGCACATAACTTTTACTTGTTGTGAGAATATACTCGTCTTTTTTATATACTATAAAAATAGTATACTTTCTTTTTTAAATCTGTCCAAATTTTAGTTATCCCCATTTGACAAACTTTTTTGATTTGCTATACTAAAAGAAGTAAAGAGCGATACTTAATAGTTAATAATTAAAACACATATTAAAGTTATGGCCTCTCAACACAAAAAAAGAACAGTAGGATATATTAGAGTAAGCACACGAGAGCAGGCAGACAATGGAGTGAGTTTAGATAACCAAGAATACAAAATAAAGACTTACAGCGATTTGAAAGATTTAGATCTGGTAGAAATTATAAAAGATAAAGGTAAAAGCGGTAAAGACTTAAACCGCGCAGGAATACAAAGGATTATTAAGATGGCCAAAAACAAAGAAATAGACGCCGTAGTAGTTTATAAACTTGATCGCCTTAATAGAAAGACCAGGGATCTACTATTTTTAGTAGAGGACGTCTTTAATAAAAATGATATAGCTTTTTATTCCTTAAACGAGAACATAGACACCACAACAGCCCAGGGCAAATTCTTTCTAACTATTATGGGAGCTATGGCCCAAATGGAAAGGGACCTAATAGCAGAACGCACCAGCGACGCCTTACAAGAACTTAAAAGACAAAAGAGACGTTTAGGCAGTCCTGAAAAAGTGCCTTATGGCTTTAGACAAAGAAAACGCAAGAAAGCTACTATAAATGATTTACGAATAAACCAAAAAGAAATGGAAGCAGTTAAAGAGATGTTTAAATTAAGAAAGAGAAAAAAGAGTTTCGCAAACATAGGAAGGAGATTTAATTTAGCTAAAAGTAGCGTTTATTACATACTAAATAACCCTATTTACAGGGATTTTGAGGTAGAAAACGTTCGGTAAACGAGCGTTTACTGAACAAATAACCTTAATTTTACTTAAAAATATGACTACAAAAAACAAAAACAAGTTAATAAAAATTAGTGAATTGGCCAAAAAGGCCGGCGTTTTAATTTCCACTATTGATTTTTATGTTAGGCAGGATTTATTAAAACCTATTTCTTTTTCCCAGGGCAATTACAGACTTTTTAATAAGCGAGAGAGCTTGAAGCGATTAAAGAAAATTAAGGAACTACAAAAAAATGAAAGGTTGACGATAAAGGAGATCGCAAAACATTTTAAAAACAAAAAATGAGCGATAACTTTATAACAATTAGACAAGCTACCGAGCTAACAGGCAAGGCAGACATTACCATTAGACGTTTGATTAAGCATTTGATTAAGCAAGATAACCCAGAGACTATGCAAATGATTAGGCGAAAGCATGCCGGTAAGAACTCTGTTTACAAAATAAATAAAGACTTTTTATTATTAGAATTGATAAAGAAGAATTTAGTAAGTTTTTGAGTAAAGTAAAAATTAAATAAGTATTATGACAAATAGCTCTAAACAAACCAAGCAAAGAGCAAATCGTAATCAAACAATTACTTTAGACAAACAAGAAATAACTCGTCTAGCTAAAAAGTTGATAAAAATCAACAAAAAGATTGATATTAATGCAATTACAAACAAAACAATTTGGCAAGATTTGTTTAAAGTGTTAGATAGATTACCCGATAATTTTGTTGATTTACTTTTTGTTGACCCACCATATAATCTTGGTAAAGAATTTAACGGAAATAAGTTTAAAAAAATGACCGACGGAGCATATGAAAAATGGATTGATAGTTGGCTTGCACCTTTGGTTAGAATACTGAAACCCACCGCCTCGATTTATATCTGTGGTGATTGGGTATCCTCAAGTGCAGTCTATAGAGCAATGGCTAGGCATTTCATAATACGTAATCGTATTACTTGGGAACGTGGAAAAGGAAGAGGCGCAAAATCAAACTGGAAAAATTGCTCAGAAGATATCTGGTTTGGAACTATTTCTGACAAATATTATTTCAATCCCAACGCCGTAAAGTTAAAAAGAAAAGTTATCGCTCCTTACCGAGTAGAGGGTAAGCCTAAAGATTGGGTGGAAGATGAAAATGGTAATTACCGTCTCACACATCCATCTAATCTGTGGTCTGATATTACAATTCCGTTTTGGTCAATGCCAGAAAATACAGATCACCCAACTCAAAAACCTGAAAAGTTGGTTGCTAAAATTGTTTTGGCAAGTTCTCAAGAAAACGATTTCGTATTTGACCCATTTCTCGGTGTGGGCACAACTTCGGTAGTTGCCAAAAAACTTAATAGAAAGTATGGTGGAGTTGAAATTGATAAAGAATATGCGTGCCTAGCAGAAAAACGCTTGGAAATAGTAGAAACAAATAAAACTATTCAAGGTTATGCCCAAGGCGTATTTTGGAAAAGAAACTCATTGGCAGACCAACAAAGAATGAATAACAATCACAACAACAATACGAAAAATAACCAATTACCACTAATAAAAAAATATGACAAAAAATAAGATATTCCAAACAAATAGATATAAAGAAATACAAGAAAAAATAAAAGAGTATATTAACTCCCAAGCTGATTTTCTTTCAGAACGTACTATTTCCAGCACTCGTGCGGTTGGTGATGCAATTCAGGATCTTTTAGAAGAAGGGTTCAAAGAAATACTCGGTAGTGATGTTGTTGACTATTCATCTAAATTTGCTCGTAGAGCAATGGCTGACTTAGCATTTACCGATAAAGATGAAAATTACTATATTGTGGATATAAAAACGCATCGCCTTGATACACATTTCAATATGCCAAATCTTACTTCAGTGCAACGACTTTCTCGCTTTTATGAAGATGATAAAAATCACTTTGTGATATTAGCTATTGCTTACTCAGTTAAAGATACCAAGATTACAGTAGAGAAAGTATATTTTCTGCCAATTGAGTTTTTAGATTGGGATTGTTTAACGCTGGGTGCTTTAGGTTGGGGGCAAATACAAATAGCAAATTCAAATCGTATTACTCTGGATAAACATAACAGCAGAAAAAAATGGATGATACAAATGTGCGATACACTTTTTGAGTTCTATAATAAAGAAATTGGAAAAATAGGAAACAGGATTGAATACTTTAAAAAAGTTAAAGCAAGATGGATGAAGAAGAGGGATTGAATAGAAGTATAAATTTATCAAAACCTATGAAAGCCATAATTTTAGCCAGAGTTTCAACTGAAGAACAAATGAATGAAGGGCAGTCTATACCTGCACAACTTTCTTGTGGCGTTTTAATTTCCACTATTGATTTTTATGTTAGGCGGAATTTATTAAAACCTGTTTCTTTTTCCCAGGGCAATTACAGACTTTTTAATAAGCAAGAGAGCTTGAGACGATTAAAGAAAATTAAGGAACTACAAAAAGATAAGAGGTTAACAATAAAGGAAATTGCAAAACATTTTAAAACCAAAAAATGAGCGATAATTTTATAACAATTAGACAAGCTACCGAGCTAACAGGCAAGGCAGACATTACCATTAGACGTTTGATTAAGCATTTGATTAAGCAAGGCAACCCAGAGGTTACGCAAATGATTAGGCGAAAGCATGCCGGTAAAAATTTTATTTACAAGATCAACAAGGATCTCTTATTAAAAGAGTTAAATATAAGTGAGCCCGCACAAGAGATTAAAGAAAAGAAAGAGTTTTTGGACACAAGAGAAAAAGAGCAAACAAAAGCTCCGGAAATAGTAGAGATATTAAGTGCTAAAAACGAAATTATAAATATTTTAAAAGGTGAGCTTTATAAAAAAGACGGGCAGTTAAAAACTAAAGATTGGCAGATAGGAAGTTTAGGCAAAAAGATAGATAATCTTATTGAGAGGGATCACGAAACAAACGTAATACTTAAAGGATTACAGGACAGGGTATTTATGCTTGAAAGTCCGAGAAAGCCACAAGAGGCAGAGATAGAAACAGAGACGAAGAAAGAACCACAAAAGGCAAAAGAAGAGCCTGTAGACGCACCCACAAGCGAGAGGCAGGCAATTAAAAAGGAAGCTAAAGAAAAACCAAAGAAAAAAAAGAAGGAGGGCTTCTTTAGTGGATTATTTAAAAAACACTCAAACTAAATAAAATTTATAAAACCATGACTGTAATATTTAACATTGGAGAACCTGCTAAAGATATGAGCCTAGAAGACAAGGCCAGAATACTTTTTGCAGACAGAAACAAACAGAGCGAAACTTCAGGGCTTGAGAGGCTCTTAACGCCAAAAGAAGAAATTGCTATACTTGAAGACGCTACAAAGAAGGGCCAGATAGAAGAACTTAATAAGCTTAATAGCCTTTACTTTATGGCAAACTTTCTGCTTTCGGACATACAAACCGCTTATCTTAATTTTTGGTTAGCAGAATATAAATTAGAACAGATTTTGACAACGATATTTATAATTGAACGGGGGAAAGATATTTTATACCAGAACATTTACGAGCTCACGAAAGGAGACAAAGAAAAAGGAAAAGAATTAGTAAAAAGATATATGGATCAGTTCTACTCAGGCACGTATTTAAGCGAAGAACTGACTTCTTTTTTAAACGAAAATGGCGAGGTAAATAGAGAATTACAAAGGTATTTGATAAACGCGGTAAAAAGATTTAAAGAATACAGAAAAATAAGATATCAATTAGATTATGTAGTTAATGAGAAGACAGGTATAAATTTTTTAGGCGACCAACAAAAACAAGATCTAAAAAAGCACGATAATTCTTTAAAAGCATTTATAAATTCTGAGGGAGCTTTAACACCCTTAAAGAGGTTTGGAGATGTTTTTCTAAAGCACGGGGCTAGAGAAGATTTAGAGACAAATCAGGAATTTTTCCGCATAGTCGAAGACATAAACAAGGCAGTAGAAATAACTGCTGAAGATAAAAAAGAAGCCATGGAGCAAATAAACAATATTTTAAGCAGAGCAGATGTATGAGTGAAGAAAACAAAAACCAACCAGATAAAATTACAGAAATTAGAGGCAATGGTGAGGGTTCTGAGAAAATAGAAGTAGAAAAAGCAGAGTTAAAAATAGAAAAGATTAAAACTAAAATACGAAAGGCTTTAATACCGATTGGATTTAAAATGATAACCGAGGGACTTTTTAAGAAACAAATAACCAAGAGGGACTATAAAGGAGAAAAAGAAATAAGAGATTTAAAATTGATAGGCCAGGAAAAGTCAATAAATTTGGGATTGGTAGCAGTATGGAAAAGCGAAGATGTAGAGCATTTTATTAAATTAACTGATCTAGCAAAGCTAAAAGACCAGACCCCGAAAGTTTATGTTAGCCAAGACAAAAATATAAAACTGCTTTTGGCCCTAATAGAACAACAGCAATTCAAAAATAAGGAGAAAAGAGCCGAAGCCTCTTTTACCTTGAAAGAATACGCTAAAGGGAGAGGATATACAGACAAAGAGATAAAAACAGGGGGCAAATTTTTAGCTGAATTAAAGCGGGATTTATTTAGCGGGGCCTATACAACTTATAGAATAAACGAAATAACAATAGACGGTAAAAAGTACATAGCGCACGGACTGCCAAACCTTTACACCTTATTAGAGCCTAAGAACTCTAAGAGCGAGTGGAAAGTTATGTTCTCCCCTCTTTATGCTAATTCCCTTTTACCGCTTTTGAAGGGAGAAGCAAAACAATACTACACGCACTACTTAAAAGAGGTTGCAGACAGAAAAACAACCGAAAAACCTTACTTACATTTTTTTTATAATCAGCTTGTTTATAGAAGACAAGCAGGCAAAACCACAATACCTAAAAAGGTTATAAATCTTTTAAAAGATATGGGGGTGGCCAAGTTTTATTTGGACAGACCGCAAGAAAGTTTCAATGTTTTAAAAGAATGTTTAGTTTATATCACTACCAAATACCCGGAAGAATTAGAGAGCATTTATTTTTTTAATGACTTTAATAAAGAAAAAGAAAAGCACTTGCCATTAAGTAGTTTAAAGGCTTTAGATAATTTTGAATACAAGGATTTTAAAAACCTTTTAGAGGTAATAGGGATTAAAGACATTAGGGAGGCTTTTATTAGCTTTTGTAGGCAAAAAGAAACTGAAAAAGAGTCGCCAGTATCAAGGCCGCAGGATAGCAACGAACTTACAGACCAGATTTTAGAGTGGGCAGATAGAAATATAAGCTGGGATAAAATGACTACACTTACCAGACAAGGCACCGAAAAATTTTTAAAGGACTGTTTAAGATATTTAGGATTTGATCTTCTTAATGAATTATTTAGGCAAGAAGCACAAGCAACCTACCCTAACGCCGTTAGGTTCTTAACCAAAACCCTAAAAGACGAGTTAAAACATAATAAAAGAACTAAAAAACACCTGGAAGATATAGAAGAAATACTAAAATAGCAAGAGGATACAAAAAAGAGTTTTTGATTAAGCACAGGATACCCTCAGCTTATGCAATTGATTGGGCAGATGATTAGGCAGATGATTAACCTTGATTATGCAGAAATAAAACCAATGACAAGGCTGGGCTATACATTTGATTAAGCTTACCTACTCACTTGATTAGACAAATGTATAGATGTTGATTAAGCACTTGATTAGGCTGGGCCAATTAAAAGAAAAGGCTGGCTTAATAGACAGGCGAAAACAAAGTTTTACAGACACAAGAGCAACAAGATACAGACACCTTAGCTACAAAATTAAGAGATTTACAGACACATTAGCTACAAGATACAGACACATTGCCTACAAGTTACTTAAAGCTTTTAAGACCAAAAACCGCAAAGATAAGGGTAAAATCAAATAGTTTACAGACACATTAGCTACACCATCTAAACTTAACTAAAATTAAGTTAGTACTAAATACTTACTAAAGAAATAAGTTTTTAAAATAACTTTTAGAGCAAGGAAAATAAAGAAGAAATCAAAAATCCAAAAAATTTTGAAATACAAAAAATACAGATTAAAAATAAAACCATGGTTAAAAAAATAATCGTATTTTCAATAATGTTCTGGGGTGCATACTTTTTCGGTATGCGTTTTATTCCCTTTATATACTATACAAACTCTTGACAAAGGGGAAAACAGGGGATATTATTATAGTTAGAGTGAAATTAATGAAGAACGTTCTTTACACACTTATCAGCTTTTGTTACTTCTCTGTGAGGGTAGCAATAGCCCTCTTCAGAACCCTGTAATCGTTAAACCGCCTTCGGGCGGTTTTTCGATGCAATAACAGTGAAATGACAGAAAAAAATATGTACTCACAATAATTTTCAGCTCTCTTTTTTTTCCTCTTTATTTTTAGCTCTTGACAAAGAAAAGAATTGATAATAAAATTAACAATAGGACTCTTCAGGATTTTTTCTGGGTATATTGCGAGACCTCAGGTGGGCTCTTGCAAGATACCAAAATATACGAGCCGCCTTGAGGCGGCTTGTTTATTTTTAAAAAGTTTTTAAAGAATAATTTAAAACATGACAACAAATCCATTAGCATTCTTTTTTCTAGCTGGAGCAATCGGCGCAATAGTAAAAGACCTAATCAAAGATAACAGTTTAGAGCTTCCAAAAATTATAGACGGAAAAATAGTCTTAGGATTTTTAGGATCCTGCTTTATCGGCGGAGTGGCAGGATATTTAGTTGACGGAAACTTGGTAACAGCAGCATTAGCTGGCTATGCCGGTATGTCAGTAATTGAGAGTTTTATCACTAAAAAAAATTTAATCTCAACCGCTACAATGTCGCAAGTAGAACAAATAATCAGAGAAACAGCTCAATTGGAAGGGGTAGATCCGGATTTAGCAGTTAGAGTGGCGAAGTGCGAAAGCTCCCTAATTCCATCAGCAATAAATGTTAATAAAAACGGCTCACGGGATAGAGGTATCTTCCAAATAAACGATAAATATCATCCTGAGGTTTCGGATGAAGCGGCACAAGATATTGTGCAATCAACAAAATTCTTTTGTAAAGCCTTTAAAGACAGTCATTTGAGCTGGTGGGACGCAACAAAAGAGTGCTGGAATAAATAGTCTAATAAAGCATTATTCTTTGTTATATTATATAAAGAAGTTGGCGACACTAAATAGCGGGTCGATCGCCTAAATTAATAAAATTTAATCACATTTTAATCATGACTAAATCAGACGCTCTAATCGTAATCGAACGAATAGAATCAAACATTCTCTCTCTAAAAGAAGGAAGGTCAGAAGAATCTCTGGAAATAGTGAAGCAATTAGAACTTACAGTTGCTCTATTGAAAGCGGAGGTTGAAAAGGAAGTACCAGTAGTTCCACCAGCACCAGTTGCCTAAAATCATATAGAAATTGACAAGGACGAGTTTATTGATCAAGCCCCTGGTAAAGAAAAGAATTGATAATAAAATTATTATATAAAAGCTCACCACTTTTATATGTACACTGGCCGCCTTTGGGCGGCTTGTGTATTTTTAAGAAGGTTTTAAAGAATCTCTAAAAATATCATACATAAGTTTTGCTCTTTCATTCAAGAATTTTTTAGCATCTTCATTTTCGCATGTTTGGGCAGAGCGAGAAAAAGAATGAAAAGCTTTTTCGTAATTTCCAAGATGAAAAAAACATTCGCCGATTAAATTCCAGGTAGTGCTAAAATCCTTTCCCCAGGGCTTGTATAGGGTATCCTCATGATTAACACTAAAACTATCAACAAAATATTCAAGAGCTTTTGCGTATTTCTTTTTATGAAAGAAAACTAAACCCTTTAATTTCGAAGTTTCCCAACGACCCTTCATTTCGAGCTCAGCGGAGCAAGCAGAATTAAAAGCGCGAAAAGGACGATCCAAAGCGAGAAAACATAGGCAGCTCTGGAAAAAAATATACCAACGCTCTTGATTATTTTTGCAGTATTTAAGGA
>Ga0265595_1002418_pt1 | contig 12672 bp, 12 predicted proteins | sample saktaG_15_FD_190148 | JGI IMG/M metagenome (GOLD analysis project Ga0265595, IMG submission 190148) | Saline water microbial communities from Sakinaw Lake, British Columbia, Canada - sak_2013_06_06_50m | ecosystem: Environmental > Aquatic > Non-marine Saline and Alkaline > Saline ... | reverse complement strand
AAAAAGAGTATAAAAGACATTAAATTTAAGAGATTTTATAAATATAGAATTTCTAAATATATTATGAAAAAAAGAGGCAATGCTCGTCCAAGTCTTGTGATAAGAAAATTAAATTTGTCAAGACCTAAACGTGCTAACTTGCGCCCAGGTCTTATGGATCCGGTTTTGCGACAAGTTAGTGTAAGACCTAAACGCGCGCAACAAACGATGGATATTCCTTTTGGAATGATCTTTTCATTATTTTTAATTATGGTTTTTATTGTAATTGCATTTATTGCTATAAAGAATTTTTTAAGTGTTGGTGATTGTGCAGGGGTTGGACAATTTTATGAAAAATTTCAAGATAAGATTGATGAAGCATGGACATCTCAGAGTTCTGATTTTAGTTTTAGAATTGATTTGCCTTCGGGAATTAATACTATTTGCTTTATTGATTTTTCCAGGCCGCTACGGGATGAAGGAAATTTATCCTGGGAATTGGGGAGGTATAGTGTTGAAGATGTGAATGTTGTTTTGTTTCCAGTTACAGATGCTTGTAATATGGAATCTAAGAAGATTAATCACATTAATATCAGTAAGATTACTGAGGGTAAGAATCCTTATTGTGTTGATGTTTCAAGAGAATTGAAAATAAAAAAGGGTTTTTATGATAAGCAGGTTTTGATTGAGTAAAATTTTAGGTGATATAACTCTTATTAGTAGCTTGCATATTATTTTTAATGATTTTTGGTATAGGCTAAGTAGAGTGTATATTGATTACTAAACTTTATTTGTTTTATGAATCATAATCTATTTGTTGTGGGTAATTTTTACCATTTATATTTTTATGATACAATAAAAATATAAAGTCATTTTTTTATAATATAGCATGAATAAGAGGGGGGAATTTAATTTTTCATTGATATTTGCATTAGTTGCAGGTGCTGCTATTTTAGTGCTGGCTATTTATGGTGCTATGAAAGTATCAGATACACAAAGATATCAGACTGATTCTGAAATTGCAAAGAAAATAGCTATTTTAACTGATCCGTTGCAGGCAGGATTTGCAGAGGGTAAAAAGGGAGAGATTACTTTTACGGCAGATACTAGGATTAACAATTATTGTTTGGATGGTCAATTTGGTGCAAATGAGATTTCTGTTTCAACTAGAGCTGAAATTGGAGACGAGTGGAAAGATTCTGGTGCTGCGACGACTATTAGAAGCAAGTATATTTTCTCCGGAATGCGGGAAACTGGTAAGAAATTTACAATATTCTCAAAGCAGTTTTACTTTCCTTACAAGGTTTCTGATTTAATATTTCTTATTTCAGGGAAGTATTGTTTCGTTGATACTCCTAAAGAAATTGAAAGCGAGATTTCTGGAATGAATATTCAAAATATTGAAATGGGTAATTGCTCTTCTGATTCGGTTAGGGTTTGTTTTGGGTCTTCGAATTGCAATATCAATGTTAGAGGAACTTGTACTGGGAGCTGTAATACTGCATATGATGAGGGGTATGTCTTGAAAAATGGGAAAAAGCTGGATTATACTGGCTCTCTAATGTACGGGGCTATTTTTTCGGATACTGGGATCTATGAGTGCAATGTAAAACGATTAATGTATAGGTCTGGAAGAATAGCTGATGTTTTTTCTAAAAAAACAGATTTAATGAATTCAAGAAGTTGTAATACTAATCTTAAGGGGGATTTGGTTGTTTTTGGAGGGATGGCACTAAATGCTAGTATGGACAATTTGATGCAACTTAATCAGATAGCTAAGTTAATTGAAAATAAAAACCAGCAGGAGTTGTGTAGAGCATGGTAAATTCTTTGAAAAATGGGGCTCAGATGAAGATACAGCAGATGGCCTTTATGATTGTGGCTGTTTTGATTTTCTTTGTTCTTGTAGGTTTGGCTTTTATTGGTTGGCAATTTATAGGGATAAAGGATAACTTCAATAACCTCCAAAAAGAGCAGGCGATTGCTTCTATTAGGACAATTTCGGATATGCCTGAGTTTAATTGTGATTCTAGAAGAAGTTTATGTGTTGATGAAGATAAGTTAATCGTTATGGCTAATTCATCTTATTCTGGCTTTTGGAATGTTGCTTCAATTAGGGCTTATAAAATACTTGAGAAAAAGAGCTATTTAGTCTATGATTCTAAACAAAAGAACAGAAAAGAGTTTTCAACCTATGTTTTAATCTGTAAGAAAATAACTGGCAATTATGAAAAGTGTGATATTGGTAAGCTGTCTGTGGGGGTGGTCGATGGTTAAAAAGAATAAAGGACAACAAGAGATGGTTGGGTTTGTACTGATTGTTGCCATTGTGCTTATTGCTCTTATGGTATTTTTGGTTATTTCCATAAGAAATAAGACTGAATTTAAGCAAAGTGATGATGTTGAGAACTTTGTTAATGTCCTGATGATGCATACAACTGAATGTGCTATTGTCTATGAGCCGGACTATGACAATGTAAATGACTTAATAAAAAGCTGTTATAATAATCGGAAATGTACAAATCTCAATAAAATGGCTTGTGATTACCTAAATGAGAGTTTAAACCAGATTATGGAGAAAGTTATGGAAACGGATGCCAGTGTTTCTGCCTATGAGGTTGATATTGCTTATGAGAATAATGAAGAAAGAAGCTATGTTATCCCTCAAATTTTAAAGGGTAACTGCTCTGGAAGTGTTTATGGCGGGCAACAGCTTATCTCTGTAGAGTCTGGAAGGATTATCGCTCTTGTGAAATTTTGTTATAATTAGATGTTTATGATTAACTCTAGTCTATCCACTATAAGTACGGGGCTTAGTGAATGACGATTGCCTTTTTTATAGGAATGAAACTCTATAAAACCGAATCTTTTTAAGAGTTTTATGTCTTGTCTTACTGATTTCAGGTCTCGTTTTAAGAGTTTGGCGAGTTCATAAATTGACTTAGGTTTTTGGATTTTTAATGTGTAAAGTATGCGTGCTTTTTCGTTACTTAAAAGCGTTCTTAATAGTTTCATATCAGAGAAATCGTGAGACTTTTGACTTCCAATGAATTTTGAAACAAAATTTCCTTTATTCACATTTATGTCTACATATCTTGTTTTTGTCCTTATCTTTTCTGCCACTTGTGCTTTAAAACTAAGAGGTTTATAAATATTTTGTATAGGGGGTATTATATGCCTCCCATATCTTTTTCCTTAAATGAAGGTAAATAACTAAACTCTTAAATGTGTTACCCTTTTGTGTGATAACAGAAGGTTTATAAGTAAACCGCCTAAAAACAAGATATTTAGAGGGCATTTTGGTCCTCTAAAGGGTAATCTTTATAAAGTCGGATTTTTTGGTATATCTGCATATTACTACTAATAATATGCATGACTAGCAAGTGATTTCAGATAGTGATCAAGTGACACATGGCTTGTGACATTCCCTAGTCATAAGGTTTCCGGCCAGGCTATTAGAAATGCTGAACTTGCATTGCAGGGCCTTGACAAAGGCGGTTAATCTAATAGTGCTGAAAGGAGGTTTTAAAATTATGAAAAAATTATTTAGAAAAGCTATGACAGTATTAGGAAGCGCGTTAATGGTTGGTGCTACTATTGGTATGGCTGCTGCTGCAAGTTATCCAGCTCCATTTGTACAAAGTGGATCTGCTGATGTTGCTATTGTTTATGGTAGTAATGCTGCCGTAAGTGATGCTGCACAAGCTGGTATCCTTCAAGGAAATCTAGCTACTGCTCTTGCTGCTGCAACTGCTACTGGTGGTTCATCGACAGACGCTACAGTTTCTGGTGGTGATGCTGTATCTTTAGATACGAGTGCTACTAGGATCTGGTTAAATACTTCGTTAAATACTGCAAAGTCTATATTTACAAAATCAGACCTTCCAAATATTTTAGGAGATGAAACTTTCTCTGGAAATGTTGATTCAGCAATGACTCAAACTATCAAGTTTGTTGCGGGTGCAGCAGCTGGTGGTGACAATTCTGGAAAAGTAATCTTCGCAAAACAGCCTTCATCTAACGATGACCCTGTTTTTGGAATAAGTTTGGGAACTACTCAGGCGAGTGCGTTATACAATGCTTCAGTTACATTCGGTACTGCTGTTGCGTTTAATAACACTGACTCTGAGGGAGAAACAATAACTTTGTTTGGAAGAGATTTTGTTGTTAGTACTGCTACTACAGCTACTAGTTTGGTATTATTCTCTTCTGCTCAAGAATCTACATTGACTCTTGGAGGAAGTAGTCCTACCCCATCAACAGTTGTAACTATTGATGGAACTCAATATACTGTTGAGTTAGTTACTGGTACAAGTACTACAGCTACAATTGCTGTTAATGGTGAAAGCAAGGAAGTAAATGAAGGTTCTTCAAAGAAAATCGGTGGAATTGATGTTGCTATTAAATCAGTAACAGAATCTACTGCGGTTAATACTGTAGTTGCTACATTATTGATTGGTTCTAATAAACTAACATTTACTGATGGAAGCCAAGTTTTAATTGGTTCAGATGATGATCCTATTGATGGAACTTCTGTTGATCTTGTTGGAACTGTTGATGCTCTTACAGGTATAACTGTAAGTGTATTCAGACCTGATTCAAGTTCTGATGCAATCTTCCCAGGACAAGTCTTTACAGACCCTGTTTTTGGAGGTTTTAAAGTAGATTTTGTTGGTATGAGTATTGGTGAGGATTCAACAACTAGAGAAACTATTGCTGTTCAAAATTCTGGAGATGACACCATGACAGTTACATTAACTGATTATGCTGGAAATGCTGGAACTGTTGAATTTGCACATAATCAAAGTGGTCAGTTCTTTTTAGGAGATGACACTAATTATACTGTAAATGTAATGGAAATGGCAAATCTTTCTGAAAATGAGTACATTGTTCTTGGAAACGAGGAGTATGGACACATTCTTCAGGTAACTGACATTTACAATACTACAACAGGTTCAAGCTCTATTACAAATGATAGAGTTAAATTCAAGGATGTATTAAGTGGAGACACTTATAGTACAACATTCACAACTACTGAGGGTTCAGGTACTCTTACTTTAGACGGTAAGCAGTATGTTGTAACTTTCACTGGTTCAGATGATGAAGGTTGGGCACAAGTTAAGTATCCAACTTCCGATTCTTCTGCTACTGGTTACGCTGTTTATCCTACAATAAAGACTAAGAATGGAGCATTAGTTGCTCTTTATCAGCCTTTAAGGATTGATATGGCAGACCCAGACAAAGCAGGAACTCAATCGAGTACTATAACTTTGAATTTCCCAGATGGAGATGGCTATACTGCTTTCACTGCTACTGGTACAGCTAATGCGACAGCGGACAATTCTACTTGGACAATAGACTCTACGGCAATTTGTTCAGGAGGTGGATGTGCGACGGGAGCTGTCTACATAGATAGTTCACTTACTGTAGGTCAATTGACTTATAGAATGAATACTACAACTACTGCTAACGATACAAATTTGTATTTGAACAATCCTGAAACAGGTGCTGCAATTACAGACCCGGCATTAATTATTTTTGAAGGTAAAGATGACGCGAACGTGTATAACGCTCTTGTTGTTCAACTTAAGAATAATCCTGCTGGTACAAGTACTAATGGTGTTGAAGTAAATGACTTACTTCATACGGCTACTACAAGTTACTCTGCGAGTTTAGCGAGTGATAGTGATATAACTAAGGAAGTTGATTTGTGGGGAACTGTTTCGTCTATAGATGCAAACGATGACCAAACAAAACTTACTATGTTGTATCCTGCTTCACAGATATATGCTCAAATATATCTTGGTGAAAATGATGCTACAATCAGTGGAGGAACATCAACTGGTGGTGCTGTTACTGAATTAGGCAATGTAATTGTCTCAGATAGTGAAGTTGCATCTGTTTCTAACAAGAACTTAGTTGTTGTTGGAGGTAGCTGTATAAACACTGTTGCTGCAGACTTATTAGGAAGTACAACTCCTGTATGTAGTGAAGCTTTCACAACATTAACAGGTGTTTCAGCTGGAGGTTACTTAATCCAATCATTCGAAAGAACTGGTGGAAAGGTAGCTGTATTAGTTGCAGGTTATAATGCTGCTGATACTGTAAAAGCTGTTACTTACTTAACTAATAATGCTGTTATGACAGAAGCTGGTAAGAAATATACTGGTACTTCTGCTACTGAAGCAAGCTTAGTTACTACTACTGCATAAATTTAAAAGGAATTTTTTTCCTTTTCTTTTTTTTTCTTTTTTTTCTTCTTTCTTCTTCTTTGTTATCTTTTAAGTTTAGTTTTAACTCTCTTTCAGAGTTATAGGCTTCGCTTATCCTAGGTCGACTGGCGTCTCCCAAAGATTATTAGTAGTTCTGTGACTGCTTCATTTGAATGGGGAGTGATACAAGATGCAACGTCTAAGATTTTTCTTTTTCTTAATTACCCTTTATTTAGTATAAAAGTATAATTTAAACCCATAAAGACACCTCTAACACTTATTTCTGCAGATTACTAAACGAGCTTTAATTAGTTCAATTTAATAAGAGTAAATATTTTTAAACCCGCAAAACTTCTCTGGAATATGAGAAAAATAAAAACACAGGAAGAAATAGAAAAGAAGAAGAAAATTAATCAGTTATTAATTGGAGGGATTTTGATCTTATTGATGGTTGTGTCTACTGCAGGGTATTCTTTAATAAGTCGGGATAATAGCAATGATAGTGGCGGTTCTGGAAGTTCTGAAAAATACGGAGATTATACCTTTTTCAGAGATCAGGGTATGTGGGGTGTTATGTTGGATGGCGAAAGTTATTATTTCCAATATTTGCCTGGAGAGGTTGAAAATGTTTCTGTTTCAGGAAATTTTTCAATAGCCCAATACTCTGGAAAGGTTCTTTATCTAGTCAATAATAATCCTGCTTCTCAGGACATTTTGATTGATTTTAATAAATACTTTTTGAGGGCGCAGGGTGCGTGCTTGAATAGTAACTTAAATGATAGTTTTGATAGCAGCTCGTGTGAAGGGGATTTACCTATTAAGACTTGTAGTGATAACTTGATTATATTTGAGAATTCGGATAATGAGACAAGGGTTTGGCAAGATAAAAATTGTGTTTATATTTCGGGTGATTTTTTAAAAGGTGCTGACGCTTTTCTCTACAGGACTTTAAGAATTGTATAAGTAATGAGAAGGTTTAAAAGCTTGTTTTAGTTTTTTAGGTTATAGCAGCGTAGAGCAGTCTGGAGTGCTCGCGAGGCCCATAATAACTTTTTACGGGGTACCTCGAGGTCAGTGGTTCAAATCCACTCGCTGCTATCTTTCAGGATATTTGGATTTTGAATTCTAAGAAGAATTATAAAGCTTTATTATTTGGTTTAAGGATGGTTTATCTTATTGGAGTTGATGACGCAGGAAGAGGGCCAGTTTTGGGGCCAATGGTCCTAGCAGGGGTCTTAATTAAAGATACTGAGGAGGAGGAATTAAAGAAGCTGGGGGTAAAAGACTCTAAGCTTTTGCTTCCTAAAAAAAGAGGCGAGATTTGTAGTAAAATCAAAGGAAAATATGCTTGGCATGCAGAGGTCACCTACCCAAAAGAGATTGACGAATCTCCGAACCTAAATCTTACCGAAGCTATTAAGGCTGGAATGGTTATCAATTCTTTGATGAAAGATATCAATGAAAAAACAAGAGTAATTGTTGATTGTCCCTCAGTTAATCTCAAGGCTTGGTGTGAAACTTTAAGTAAGTTTATTGAGAAGAAAGAATTAGTTGAATTATTGTGTGAACATAAGGCGGATTTTAACCACGCTGTTGTTGGTGCTGGTTCTATAATTGCAAAGGAAAAGAGAGAAGAAGAAGTTGAAAGGTTGAAAAAAGAGTTAGGGGTAGATTTTGGAAGCGGTTATCCTGCTGACCCAAAGACAAAGGAATTTTTGCAGGAAAATTGGGATAATGAAAAATATTCTGAGCTAATCAGAAAATCATGGGACACTTATAAGAGAATTGTTGAGGGAAGAGGGCAGAAGAAGTTGTTTTGATTCTCTTCTAAATCTTTAAAAATGTCTTATTCCTCTGTTTTTCATGCCTTATATAAAAAAATTGGTGATGCATGGGTTTAAGAGTTTCGCGAGAAGGACTGAAATTCCTTTTGAAAATTCAATGAATGTTATCGTTGGACCGAATGGATCGGGTAAGTCCAATATCACTGATGCACTATGTTTTGTTTTGGGTAGAATTTCAATAAAGTCTATAAGAGCAGCGAAGGCTGCGAACTTACTTTTTTCTGGAAATAAGAGCTATAAGGCTGCGAATGAGGCAATTGTTGAGATGGTTTTTGATAATTCTGATAAGGCTTTTGCTGTTGATTCTTTGGAAGTCTCAATCAAAAGAATTGTGAGACGAAATGGACTTTCAATTTATAAGATCAATAACGAGACAAAAACAAGGCAAGAGTTAATTGAGATGCTTGCTCAAGCTGGGATTGATCCTAACGGTTTTAATATTGTGTTGCAGGGAGAAATTGCTTCCCTAGTAAAAGCAAGACCAGAAGAAAGAAGAAAAATTATTGAGGAAGTTGCGGGTATTTCTATTTATGAGACGAGGAAGCAGAAATCGATTCGTGAGCTTGAAAAAACAGATGAGAAATTAAAGGAAGTCTCAGCGGTTTTAAGGGAAAGGCAAGCTTATTTGAAAAATTTGGATAAGGAACGACAGGAGGCATTAAACTATAAGAAGCTTGAAGAAACAATAAAAAAATGTAAGGCTACTATTCTAGAAAAGGGGATTAAAGAGAAGGAAAGCGATATCTGGGGTGTTGAAAAGATTATTGAGAATAATAAAAAGGAAATTGAAAAAATAAAAAAGATAATTATTGAGAAAAATGCAGATATTAGCGTTCTACAGGAAAAAATCAACAGGATAAATAAAACTCTTCAGTCCTCTACCGGGAGCGAGCAGGAGATTTTGCACAAGGAAATTGCAGAATTGAGGGCGGATTTGGCTGGATTGACTGTTAGAAAAGAGAATTTTGAAGCGAGAATTTCTGAAGCAACAGGGAAGGAAGAAGATTTTAAGTGGAAAATAAAGGAATTGGAAAAAGATGTTTCGGAAATAAAGACGTCATCCCCTGAGATTAAGAAGCAGCAAAATGAGCAGAAGGAAGTACAAGAAAGATTTGATATTCTTGAAAAGCAAAGAAGGAAGTATTATGTGCTTAAATCCGAGCTTGCTACACTTGAAAATAAAAAAAGCGAAAAGGATAGGTTTTTAATTGAATCGAAAAAGGAAATTGAGTTGATTGACCATAGCATTTCTTCTCTATTCGAGGAAATTAAGCATGTAAAATCATTTGAAAAAGCGGAAGTTATGAAAAAAGAACTAAAAGAAGAACTTGAAAAAGCGAGAGCAAAAATTGAAGAGTTGCAGAAAACTGACTTGGAAAATGAAAGAAGAAATGCTGTTTTTACTGAGGAAATAAAAAGAGAGGAGAGATTGAAGCAGGACATCTCTAAAATTGATATTTGTCCTTTATGTAGGAGTGAGATGACTAAGGAGCATGTTGGACATGTGATAGAAAATGCAAATAAAAAGATAGAAAATGCAAAAAAGGAAATTGATAAAAGCAATACCTCAAAGCAGGAAACTGCTGAAAGAATAAGCAAAATAAAACTGAAGATTTCTGAGTTTGAAATAAAACTGAATGAGATTAATATTGATATATTCAAAATAAAGAATGCTGAGGAAAGAAAAAATCAAATTAAAAAAATTTCTAAACAACAGGAAGATGTTAAAAAAGAAGAAAGTGAGATGGACTCAAAAATTAAAATATTAAGGCCTGAATTTGAGAAATTGAAAAATGTCGAGGAGAAATATGATGAAATTAGAATGAAACTTCAGGAGTTTTCATTTGCTGATGTCGATGTTGACACTGAAATGACAATAAAGCAAAGAGAGTTGAGCAGAATTAAAATGGAGATAAAGGCGGTTTTAAGAGATGCTGAAACAAGTAATGAGGAGCTTAAAAAGATTAACGAACAGTTAAACGAGAAAATTAAGATTGTTAATAAGAAGGAGATTGAAGAACAACAGTTATATGAGCGATTTCAGAAATTTTTTAATGAGAGGAATGAATTCCAAGATCAGGAAAAGGCTTTTGAAACAGAAGTTGTCGGGTTACAGCATACTATTAGAAACTTTGAAGAGAGGATTAATCAGGTTAATATTCAAAAAGCGCAACTAAATGCGCAGATTGATTCTTTGAAAACAGAGTTTGCGGAATTCTCGAGTATGGAAATATTAAATATGCCTATTGAAAAGGTTAAAGAAAGATTACAAGCTAGCCAGATTAGGATTTCTCAGCTGGGTAATATTAATATGCGGGCTTTAGAAGTTTTTGATACTGTTTTAGAACAGTGTAAGCTTATCGAGGATAAAATGGTTACAATACAGGATGAAAAGGGGAAGATTATGAAAATTGTTGAAGAGATTGATAGGAAAAAAAGAAAGAGTTTTACGAAAACTTTAGAAAGTGTGAATGAATATTTTACGAGAAATTTTACTCAATTGAGTAAAAAGGGCGAGGTATTCTTAGAGCCTGAAAATGTTAAAGAGCCATTCAATGGAGGATTGAATATTATCCTAAAAGTTGCAAGAGGAAAATATTTTGATGTTTCATCTTTATCAGGAGGGGAAAAGACTTTAGTTGCTTTGTCTTTGATCTTTGCGATACAAGAGTATAATCCTTATTGTTTTTATGTCTTTGATGAGATTGACGCTGCGCTTGACAAACATAATTCAGAAAGATTAGCTGCTTTGATTAAGCAGTATATGACCTCAGGACAGTATATTGTTGTTACCCATAATGATGCTCTTATCTCAGAGTCGAGCGCTTTGTATGGTGTTAGCATGCAGGAGAATATTAGTAAGGTTATTTCATTAAAAATATGATTCCTGCATGGGTTGTTAATTGCAAAGGTTCCACCCTTTGCGAAGATAAGTTTTTTCTTGAAACACAAATTCTTTTTTTCCAAAAAAGAAGGGTGTATGCAGGAGAATATTTCTAAGGTGATTAGTTTGAAGATTTAGTTTTTTGCTTTGATTTCAGAGTTATTTAACAATTTATCCGTTTCAAATTTTGTTAGCTCTTTATCCATTTTTATTATTTTTTCAACAAACGGATTTTGCTTGTTCAATTTGAATAATTTAGCATTTCCTATTTCTCTTGTTGGCATAATTATATTCTTGTTTAAGAGTTTTGTCCAAGTATTTGTAAATGTACTCCATCCCACCCCTGCGCCTTTTGCAACCTCAGTCATACTATAGTCGAACTCTTGTCCTTGAATTAAAAAGTCCAAGACTTTTATATAAGGAGAATTTCCAAAATATTCTACAAATATGCTTTGTTCTTCCATAGATGGTCTAATTATCTGTAATTTATAAAGATTTCTATTCTAAGGGGCATGCTTATGATTTTAGTAATTGCTAATTTGGAGTTGTTTATAAAAATATTTAAACTTAATAGGCTTATTGAAACAATGCCAATTGAGGATGATATTAAGAGGTTTATTCTAAGAAAGCTGGCGAGGCATAGGATGTGGATGCATAAACACACAAGTATTCATAATCTTTCTAAAGGACTTCCGGATTATCTTAAAAGTAGTGGGGAAGTTAAAAAAGTTATTAATGAGTTGCTGAAAAGTGGATTTTTATTATCAAAACCAACTAATTATGGGCTTGAAGTTTCTTTAAATATCCAGATGAAAAGAGAGATTGAGAATTTTATTGGAGACTGAATAATTCTTAAGACTAGCCGGCTCTTGCTATTAAATGAATATTACCTCTCGGAGAATAGTTTTCAATGGTTTGATATGCTTTAGGTAATCTAATTTCTCTTTGTTTCCAACGAGTTTCGCGCAATCTTTTGGAAAAAATGCCTGCTGTTTCTCCGCTTCCCCGGGTCCAGAGATAAAAGAGGCTAATATCCTGAGGGTTGAGATCTTCTCTAATTGCTAACCTTTCTGCAAAGTCTGTTAATTCATCTCTTGCTCGCGGTTTTCTTTGTTTTGTTTTTACTTCCCCAATTAATACTGCATTATCATAAAAACCCGCTAGATCCATGGATGTTCTATCTGGTAAGAATACCTCTGGAAATAATTCGCCTTGGAAACCTATGGCCCCTGGATGTTTGGATAGCCAGCTAACAAGGTAGAGGTGCCTCGGATCAACATGTTGTAAAGCATGGTGGTGTGTTCTGCAATATTGGTAAAATTCGTTTGTGGTCATTGTTGTGATTATCTTAATTTAAGGTCATAAAATGTGTTTGTCATTCTCTCTTTCGGTACTTATTCATAGAAGGAATATATAAACCGCCAAGCATTAATGAAGATGCTCCGATCATTGTTGCCCAAGAAGTATCTCTCTTTAGGAGGCTATATTCCGTTGTATTCATTTTATCAAGATTATCTAAATTAATTAACCCTGCAATGCTCATTACACCAAAGCCAATTAAACTGGCTAATTTCCCTAATTTTGTTCTAGTTGTTTCGGTTGTCATTTTTCTTCTCTCCTTAGATTATAAAATAAAAAATATCCTCGAAAAATAAAAGAGGAATAAAAAATAAAAAAATTTAATAGTAGCTTGTTTCTACTTCTTCAACTGGTTTATCCTTTCTTGTAAGCAATACTATCAAGACTATCAAAA
>Ga0265595_1002415_pt1 | contig 12691 bp, 5 predicted proteins | sample saktaG_15_FD_190148 | JGI IMG/M metagenome (GOLD analysis project Ga0265595, IMG submission 190148) | Saline water microbial communities from Sakinaw Lake, British Columbia, Canada - sak_2013_06_06_50m | ecosystem: Environmental > Aquatic > Non-marine Saline and Alkaline > Saline ... | reverse complement strand
GGAGAATGGGCGCGGGTATTTTTTCGCAAGTTCCGGCAGTTACGAGATCCCATCCGTTATCAGGCTGGTTTACCTGGTGCGCAAACAGGCACACCCGCGCAAGATGACCAAACTGGAGATATTCAACAGGGACAAATACACCTGCCAGTACTGCGGAAGGGAGGGAAGAGAATTAACGCTGGACCATGTTATGCCCAGACGCTTAAATGGCCAACATACATGGGAAAACATCGTGGCAGCGTGTATCCCATGTAACAGGAAGAAAGCTGGCAGGACACCTGCTGAAGCCGGGATGCCGCTATTAAGGACTCCGCGTGCACCCGGCAACATAGGGTTTTATGTGCCGGTGCAATATTTGCGTGCCAGGTCGGAGTGGGAGAAATATTTACCGCATAGAAGGTGACAGCGCAGTCGTCACGGCTTCCTGGTATTGACGATGACAGCCTCGGCGCTTGGGACTTCGATAGTCATGCCTGTTTCCAGTTGAACCATCAAGCTTTCTTTAATGACATTTCGGCCTACAATCCTGCCCTTACCCATCTTTGTGATGATATCCTGTCCCATCTCGGGCAGCTTCCCTCTCATTTTGTGGTATTGCTCGTATTCATAACCCAGGCAGCACAGAAGCCGCCCGCAAAGCCCGGACGTTTTCATTGGATTAAGAGCAATATCCTGCTCCTTGGCCATTTTTATTGATACGGGCATGAATTCGCTGAGAAAAGAGACACAACAGAGCTGACAGCCGCACTTCCCAACGCCGCCAATAAGCTTTGCCTCATCTCTGGCGCCCACTTGCCGGAGTTCGACATGCGTCCTCAGTTCATGGCTGAGCTTGCGCACAAGCTCACGGAAGTCAACCCTTTTCTCGGAGTAGAAAAATATGATCAGATGGCTCCCGTCCAGGTTGTATTGCGAGTAGATTACCTTCATAGGAAGGTTAAGGTTACCTATAAGCTCCTTGGATTTGGTCAGCGCTTTCTTAGCGCGGTCCCTTTGAAATTGAGCCTGCGATATGTCCTCGGGCGTTGCTATGCGTATGACAGGTTTAAAAGGCTCAGCGTTCTCCGCGGGCATTACTTCCTTGACACCGATGATCACCTTGCCTATTTCAATCCCGCGGTTGGTTTCGACTACGGCAAGATCATTTACTTTGAGCTCAAGCCCGGCGGGATCAAAGGAATAAATCTTCCCAGCCTGCATAAACCTGATTCCCACAACATTAGCCATCAGTTATTTACACCTGCTGAATTAATTGCGTAATCAGCCTTTTTCTCTTTTTTAGGCATGTCCAGCATGATTACCTCGAAGAGAAGATGTAGGTTGGCATTATATGATAGGTTTAGCAGCATCCTGTTTAGGCTATCGATGAACTCTTTTATCTCAAGAATTGTCAGCGTATTTGCCCATGATTTAATGTCGTTGACTTTATCCAGGTTAGTAACAGCATCTTCGCAATTATATTTTAGCAGCATTACGTCGCGACACCACGAAAGCCAGAGTTTGATCATCTCTTCCACATTGTTCCTGTCGGGGGGTACCTGCTGGATATATGACAATCTGTCGGACCACGATCTTGTCAAGAGTGAGGCGAATTCCCCCAGCCGCAGATCCCTGTTTTGCAGGTAGCTGTCATCGTTGAGGGCGGATATAGCCCAGCCCAGGCAGCCTCCTGAAAGCCTCGACAACAGTTTTATTTTATCTGGATTGACACTATCATATTTTTGTAGCTGGCTCTCTATTTCAGCCACAGCTACCGGTTTCAACTCAAACCGCTGGCACCTGGATACCACTGTGGGTAAAAGCGCATTTTCCCGGGATGCAAGCAATAAAATAATCACATGTTGCGGCGGCTCTTCTAATGTTTTAAGCAGGCAATTGGCAGCCTCCGCCGACATCAGGTCTGCATCATCGATGATATAGACTTTGAAGTTGCCTTCATAGGGAGGTAAATTGGAACCTCTCTGCAGTAACTCCCTCACCGTATCGATACCGATCTCGGTAGCCTTCCGCCTGTCTTTAAGCTCCCGGCCGGCGTATTTGTCGATGACGATTACATCGGGGTATTTGCCCTGCTGGATTCGCTGACAGGCCCGGCATGATCCGCAGGGGGGTGCGTCTTCGCCGCAGTTAAGGGCGCTGGCCAAATCGAGGGCCAGTGTCATCTTTCCGATGTGTGGTGGTCCCACCAGCAGGTATGCGTGTGCCAGGGAACTCCTGGCTATTGAGTCTTTGAGAAAATTGATGATGCGATACTGGCCGACTGTGCGCCACATTTAGAATTTTCCTGAAGCGTCGTATTTCATCAGATCGGAATACTTTTGCCTCCGGCGAATTATCCTTGATCTGCCATCACTGACCATGATAATGGGAGGATGGGGAACCATATTGTAATTGCTTGCCATTGGAATGCAGTACGCCCCGCAAACGGGAATGGCGACCAGGTCACCGGCAGCCACTTCCGGCACAGCTATATCCCTGATAAGTATGTCGCCCGATTCGCAGTAGCGCCCGGCAATAGTGATTTTCCCTGTGTTCCTGGCTTTGACCTTATTGGCCAGGAGGGCTTCATACTTGGCTTCGTACAAAGCCGGGCGTATATTATCGCCCATCCCCCCATCCACGCAGACATAGGTTCTTACTGATGGGATATCTTTGATCGAGCCCACGGTGTAAAGCGCTACTCCGGAGCGGGCGATTATGCTGCGGCCCGGCTCAATGATCAATCTTGGTTTGGACAGGCCCAGTTTCCCGGCCAGGCTAACAAGGTTTGAAACGATTGAATCAGCATAACTGGAGACAGGCGGGATCTCAGCCGAACTGATATACTTCACCGGAAAACCTCCGCCGGGACTGATTTCCTTCATATCGAACGAATGCTTGGCCTTCATTTCAGCAGCGAATTTTAAAACAACCTCCAGCCCCTGTTTATAAGGAGCTGTTTCGCTGATTGGTGAACCAAGATGGAAATGCAAGCCTTGCAGCACGATATTTTTTAATAACAGCGCCTTGCTGACGGCTTCCTCTGCCTGACCTGTTCCAATGGGTAAGCCAAACTTGCTGTCGAGGATCCCGGTAGTAGTATGCTTGTGAGTATGCGGATCGATGCCTGGGTTGAGCCGCAGTAATATTTGCGCCTTCATTCTCCTTCCGCCGGCCAGCCTGTTGAGCAGATCAAGCTCATGCAAATTGTCTACTACGATCCGGCCGAGGCCCCAATCCAAAGCCATATTAAGTTCCATCTCGCTTTTATTGTTGCCGTGAAAAAATACCTTTCCGGGATCAAAACCGACAGCCTGAGCAACGCTGATCTCGCCTCCGGATACGGTATCCAGCCACATACCCTCTTCCTTTATTATCTGCGCCACTGCCCTGTTGATGAAGGCTTTGGACGCATAAGCGGCTGTGGAGTTTCTGTATCGTGTCTTAAATTCCTGCAGGTATTCCCGGCATTGGCTGCGTATGGTGGCCTCATCAAAAACGTAAAGCGGCGAACCGTATTTATGCAGCAGGGCAACACAGTCGCAGCCGCCCAGCACCAGGTGATCACGCTGGTTGGTGTCAGCGGTTATCGGAAATAAATCAAGCCTGTTTGCAGACATTTAAATCCCCTGAATGTAATTTTGATTAATATGTAGAAAGTATTATACAACAATATATGTTAAGACTCTCATTCTCTCAATTGGTGGGGAAGAGGGCTAAGTAGTTATTAGGCGTAACATAATAAATCACTAATATTTGACAGGTGGTATAATAACTGCTATATTATAAATTTGCTATTATGCCATTTCTACTGAGGACACCGATTTTTTGTCCCGTGTAAATATTCCAGTTTATATCGTCTTATATTTAATTTGACCGACCAACTCGCAGACGACCGGTAACTAACTTAGGATAGGAGAAAATATGTCTATTTCTATCGCCGCTGTGAATAATAGCCTACCTGTTGTCAAGAGTAAGAATTATGCCCGCCTGCCCCAGGTGCTTGAAATACCGAACCTGATTCAGGTGCAGCTTGATTCTTTCAGATGGTTTATGGAGCAAGGTATCAAAGACCTCTTGCAGGAAGTGTCTCCTATAAAGGATTTCACAGGTGGCAAGATGGAGCTTTCCTTTACAGGTTATGAATTTCGCCCGCCCACGCACGACGTTGCCCTGTGCCGCGAGAGGGACATGAGCTATCAATCGAATCTTTATGTGCGTGCAAACCTGTTGATTAAAGAGACGGGCGAAATCAAGGAGCAGGAAGTGTTCCTGGGCGAGATTCCCCTCATGACGGAGAACGGCACTTTTATCATCAGTGGTGCGGAAAGGGTGGTGGTCAACCAGTTGATCCGTTCTCCCGGCGTGTATTTCACCATGGTGACCGAGGATAGCGGGCGGCGGCTTTGCAATGCCAAGCTGATCCCTGAACACGGCGCCTGGCTCGAGTTCGAGACTTCAGGCAAAGACGTGATTTGGGCTAAGATCGATGGTCGGCGAAAAATAGGTGTAACAACTTTGCTGCGCGCCATCAGCGGAGAAGGTGATCCCGAGGATGCGCTTAATTGCAATACCGATGAGGAGTTGTTGGAGTTATTCAGGGCTGATGATGATAACCCCGAGCACAGGTATATCTCGTCTACAATTGACAAAGAACCGGAATCCATAAGGACCAAAAAGGAATCGCTCATCGATATATATAAGAAATTGCGCCCCGGGGAACCGCCTGATGGCGAGAGCGCCAAAAGTCTGATAATCAACATGTTTTTCCATCCCCGGAGGTATGATCTCGGCAGAATCGGCAGGTTCAAACTAAACAAGAGGCTCGAATATGATGGGCTTGGTTACAACGTGACATCGCGCGCTCTTAAACCGCGTGACCTGGTGGAGATTATTAGAAAGATCATCCAGATAAATAACGAAAAAATCATGCCCGATGATATCGATCACTTGGGCAACCGGCGAGTGAGGACGACAGGACATCTGATACAGAACCAGTTCAGGGTTGGCCTTATCCGGCTGGAGCGCACGATCAAAGAGAGGATGAGCCTGCAGAGCGATGATCCCACCCCCACTAACCTTATTAATAACAGGCCCATCATCGCCTCCATGAGGGAATTTTTCGGTGGCTCGCAGCTCTCGCAGTTCATGGATCAGACCAACCCGCTGGCTGAGCTTACCCACAAGCGAAGGCTGTCGGCTATGGGCCCGGGCGGCCTCTCCCGCGAGCGTGCCGGCTTTGATGTGCGTGATGTGCACCACTCCCATTACGGCAAGATATGTCCTATCGAGACGCCGGAAGGCCCCAATATCGGCCTTATCGGTTCTCTGGCTACATATGCACGTATAGACAGCCTGGGCTTTATCGAGACTCCCTATCGCAAGGTTTATGGGGAATTGAGCAATACCTCTGGACAATTGCTCGGCAGGGCTTTGATGCAGGATGTGCACGATAGTAAGAAAAAACTCGTGGCAGCCGCAGGCGCTCTGGTTGACGAGTCGCTTGCCAAAAAAATTGCCGCCATCCCGTCCTGCAGCATTAAGATCGTGCCCTATGTATCTGATGAAATCGAATACTTCACGGCCGACAGGGAAACTAACAGGTGTATAGCGCAGGCCAACGCTCCGCTCAACACCAAGGATGAATTTATAGAAGACCGGGTAGGCGCTATCCGAAGCGGTAAATATGTAACGGAACCGCCTGAGAAAATCGATTACATGGACGTTTCTCCCAAGCAAGTGTTCAGCGTTACCACAGCCCTCATTCCCTTCCTTGAACATGACGATGCCAACCGTGCCCTGATGGGTTCGAATATGCAAAGGCAGGGTGTACCGCTGGTCAAGCCCGAAGCTCCCCTCATCAGCACCGGCATGGAGAGTGAGGTGGCCAAATACAGCGGGCAGGTGATATATGCTGCGGAAAAAGGTGAAGTGGTGTCCGTTGACAGTAAAAAGATCACGATCAAGAGTGATGGCAGGAAGAGGGATTATCACCTGACCAAGTTTTACCGCACCAATCAGGGTACGTGCATTAACCAGCGCCCGGTCGTCAGGCGGGGGGACACCGTTGTGCCCGGGCAGGTTATAGCTGACGGGGCGGCCACTCAGAACGGAGAACTTGCTCTGGGTCAGAACGTGCTATGCGCGTTTATGACGTGGAGAGGCTACAACTTTGAAGATGCCATCATCATCTCCGAGAGGCTGGTTAAACAGGATAAATTCACATCCATTCATATTGAGAAATACGAGGTTGAGGCACGTGAGACAAAGCTGGGTAAGGAAGAGATTACGAAAGATATACCCAATGTTGGGGAGGAGAGCCTGAGAGACCTGGATGAGTTCGGTGTCATCCGGGTGGGCGCAGAGGTCGGGCCTGGCGATATCCTTGTGGGAAAAATCACACCCAAAGGTGAAACCGAGCTGACGGCAGAGGAGAAGCTGCTGAGGGCTATATTTGGTGAGAAAGCACGTGAAGTAAAAGATACTTCTCTACGGGTACCCCATGGCGAGGGTGGCAAAGTAATCGAGGTCACGGAGTTCAACAGTGACAATCACGCCGATCTTCCGGCAAATGTAATAAAGCTGGTCAGAGTCTGGCTCGCTCAGCGCCGCAAGATTTCGGTAGGAGACAAGATGGCCGGCCGGCACGGTAACAAGGGTGTCATCTCGATTATATTGCCGGAAGAAGATATGCCCTTTATGCCTGACGGAAGGCCCATAGATATTGTTCTCAATCCTATCGGCGTACCATCAAGGATGAATATTGGCCAGATACTGGAAACACACCTGGGCCTGGCCGCCGACATCTTCGGTGAGAGGGTGATCAACCCGATCTTTGATGGTGCTGATACGGCGGCTGTCGAGGATGCTTTAGGCAAAGCCTGGATAGTGCACAAGGCGCGGGAAGAAGGCATTATTAACCAGGATCGCCTTGATGATGAAGGACTTGCCCGGGTAAAGAAATGGCTGGGTGAGCATGTAATAAATGCCGATAAGGTATTCGACGAAAGCGGCAAATACAGTGGTGAAGCCAGGCGAGTTAGCCTGATACTCTGGCTGGAGAAAGAGGTCGGAGGTGATGAGGCTGTATCCAGGGATATAAGCAATGAGGATCTGGACGAGAGAGTGGAGGCGGTATACCTCGAAAGGAAAATTGTACCTCCCACGTTCGGCAAGATCCAGTTGCGCGACGGCAAGACCGGCGAGCTTTTCGACCAGCCCGTCACGGTGGGCATAATCTATATGATGAAACTTATCCACCTGGTTGATGACAAGGTGCACGCAAGGTCGACGGGCCCCTATTCTTTGATCACACAGCAGCCGCTGGGCGGAAAGGCGCAGTTCGGCGGGCAACGCTTTGGTGAGATGGAGGTATGGGCTCTGGAGGCTTACGGCGCCAGCCATACTCTGCAGGAGCTACTGACGGTCAAGTCGGATGATGTTCAGGGCAGGGCCAAGGCGTACGAGGCACTGGTCAAGGGAGAGGATGTGCTCCAGCCGGGAGTGCCGGAGTCATTTAAAGTTCTCTTCATGGAGCTGCGCAGCCTTGGTCTGGCCGTGGAGCTTCTCAACGAGGAGGATCAGAGTATAAACCTGTTTGAAGATAAAAAGAAAATGGGCGGGCTGCCCAAAGCTTTAAGATAGGGGATAAAAAGTGTTCGAAATAAACGATTTTAACGCAATACGCATCTCCTTGGCGTCACCCACGCAGATTGAGGACTGGTCATATGGCGAAGTGACCGAACCGGAAACCATCAATTACCGTACTCTCAAACCAGAGAAGGACGGGCTCTTTTGCGAGAGGATCTTCGGGCCGGTCAAGAACTACGAATGCTATTGCGGCAAGTACAAGAAAATACGCTACCGGGGAGTTACCTGCGAAAGGTGCGGTGTGACCGTAGAGCACTCCAAGGTGCGCCGCGAACGCATGGGGCATATCACCCTGGCCGCCCCGGTAGCCCATATCTGGTTTGCCAAGGGTGTCCCCAGCCGCCTAGCCCTCCTGCTGGATATATCCCCGCGCAACCTTGAGCGAGTTCTATATTTCGCCCAGTATGTGATTATCTCGAGAAACGAGGAAGCCTGCAAAGAAAAACTGGAAGCTCATTATTCTCGTAGGAAACAGGAACTGCTTAATTCTCTGGAAGAGATTGAGGGCAGCGGCAAGCACGAGAAGGCTGATACCGACAGTCATGCGGAGAAAAAGCGCATGCTTGAGGAAAAGTTGGCCGACCTGGAGAGCGACAATAGGATCGACGCAACGGAGATTAAGAAGTTACATTTACAGGTTTTAAGCGAAAATGAATATCAGCAGTACAGGGAAAAGTATGGTGATGCCTTTGAGGTGGGTATGGGTGCGGAGGCCATACTTAATATATTGAGGACGATGAGCCTGGAAGACCTCCGCCAGCAGCTGGTCAAAGATATCAGACAAAGCGAGGGGCAGAAACATAAGAAACTGAGCAAGCGGCTGCGTATTGTTGAAGCCTTCTGGCGCAGTGGCAACAAACCGGAGTGGATGATTTTCACGGTCTTGCCGGTGTTGCCCCCCGAGTTGCGTCCCATAGTACAGCTCGATGGCGGCAGGTTTGCTACCAGCGATCTCAATGACCTGTACAGGAGGGTAATCAACCGCAATAACCGGCTTAAGAAACTGATGGAGCTGGGAGCGCCCGAGATCATTGTGCGTAACGAGAAAAGGATGTTGCAGGAAGCGGTGGATGCCCTTATCGACAATGGAAGGAGGGGAAGGTTGCCCAGCGCTGCCAGCACGCATAAGCTCAAATCACTCTCAGATATGCTGCGCGGTAAGCAGGGCAGGTTCCGACAGAATCTGCTGGGTAAACGCGTTGACTATAGCGGCCGCTCAGTGATCGTGGTCGGGCCTGAACTCAAGCTGCACCAGTGCGGCCTGCCCAAGCATATGGCACTGGAGCTGTTCAAGCCCTTTGTCATGCGCAGGCTTATAGAGCAGGGATTTGCTCACAATATCAAGAGCGCACGGAGGCAGGTTGAACGGGCCAGGGCGGAAGTTTGGGACATACTGGCGGAAGTGATTAAAGAGCGTCCGGTGATGTTGAACCGTGCTCCCACGCTTCACAGGTTAAGCATCCAGGCCTTCGAACCCACGCTGATAGAGGGCAGCGCTATCCAGCTACATCCACTGGTATGCTCAGCATTCAACGCTGATTTCGATGGCGACCAGATGGCTGTACATGTGCCGCTGTCCAGGTCGGCTGTGCGCGAAGCGCGTGAGCATATGCTCAGCGTTCACAATATGCTGCTGCCCAGCTCGGGTGAGCCCGTGATGACCCCTACCCTGGATATGGTGCTGGGATGCTATTATCTTACCAATATGAAGCCGCCGACCGGGGATAAACCGAAGCTGTTCGGGAGCCCCTCTGAAGCTATCCTTGCTTATGAGATGTTCGAGATCACTGGCGATGGTATCTATCCGCGCCTGCACGAGGAGACACTGGTCAGGATCAGGGGATCTGAATATGTAGCAGAGGAAGAAAAGGTCGATGTGGAAGTCGATGCGGCCGATGCGGCCGATGCGATCGAAGCGGCCGAAGCCACGGTACCCTCGCAGTTCAAGGAGATGCGGCTGCCCGGGCCGGACAGCAGAACATATAAGACCAGTGTAGGCCGCCTCATATTCAACCAGATATTGCCCGATGAATTGCGGCAGCATGAACCATATAACGGGTTCTGCAATTTTGCCACCAGCAAGGGTGACCTGCGTCGCCTTGTATCGGAATGTTTCCGCTGGTGCGGGCGTGAAAAAACTGTTAGCATGCTTGATGAACTCAAACGCCTGGGATTTGAATACACGACAAAATCTGGTACCACCATATCGGCCAGGGATATAGAAGTTCCCAAGGTCAAGCAGAAGCTGATGAGCAGGGGAGATGAGGATATCGCCATCCTGCAGAGCCAGTACAACAAGGGTCTCATTACAGAGGAAGAATACGAAGCGCAGGCTATTGATGTGTGGACGCGCACGACCAACCAGATAGAGGAAGAGATCAAGAAATCCCTGGACAGGTATGGCGGTGTCTACATGATGGCCAATTCGGGAGCCAAAGGTAACATATCGCAGATCAGGCAGATGGCGGGAATGAGGGGACTCATGACCGATCCCTCCGGACGCATCATACCTTTCCCCATCAAGGCGAGCTTCAGGGAAGGGCTATCCGTAATGGAATACTTTATGTCCACCCACGGGGCGCGAAAGGGACTGGCCGATACAGCTCTCAGAACATCGGATGCCGGTTACCTGACCCGCCGCCTCATAGATGTGGCGCAGGATTTGATTATTTTAGAAGAGGACTGCGGGTACTCAGGTGAGGGACTCGTGTTTTCAACCCTCTACGGTGAAAAGGAGAAAGGGCTGCTGCCATCATTTGAGGAGCGGATCAAGGGACGCCTGGCTGCCAGGGACATCGTGGATACCAAGACCGGTGAAATCATAGTGGCAAAGAACGAGATGATCGATGAGGACAAGGTAAAGCAGATCATTCAGGCCGAGATTAAGGAGATCAGCGTAAGATCGCCGCTTGTATGCAATTCAAAGCGCGGCATTTGCCGCCACTGTTACGGGCGCGACCTTTCCTCCACCGATCTGGTTAAGATAGGAACGGCCGTAGGTATTATCTCGGCTCAGAGCATCGGTGAACCCGGTACGCAGCTTACACTGCGGACCTTCCATACAGGTGGCGTGGTAGGCATGGATATTACCACCGGTTTGCCGCGTGTGGAAGAGCTTTTTGAGGCCAGGGTCCCCAAGGGTAAGGCTATCCTGACAGAGATAGACGGTACTGTGAACCTGAATGAGGTTGTCGAGGAGGGCGTTCTAAAGAGACGCGAGATCATCATCACGCATGTTGAAAAATATCCCATTGAATACGATATCCCTGCCGGCTACAAGGTTATGGCAGAGAACAACTCATATGTCAGAGGGGGTGACATCCTGGCTGAGCCTGATGCATCGGTGGTTAAATCAGGCGAGCAGGGGCTCAAACCTTTGCTTGCGCGGGTAGATGGCGTGACCAAGGTCGGGGACGGTAAAATCATCTTGACCTACGAGGAAAAGGATGAGCGCAAATACGATGACATACCGGTGACCGCGCACATACTGGTCCGGCAGGGTGATTACGTGCGTGCGGGGGACAAGCTTATCGAGGGCGTCAAGGATCCTCAGGATATCCTCCACATCAACGGCAGGCAGGAAGTGCTGCGCTATCTGATAGACGAAGTGCAGAAAGTGTACCGCTCACAGGGCGTGAACATAAACGACAAACACATTGAGACCATTGTCAGACAAATGTTGCGGAGGGTCAGGGTGGAGTTCTCGGGGGACACCGACCTGCTGGTGGGTGACCTGGTAGACAGGCTCGATTTCGAGAATATCAACGCCATGATGGAAGCCGAAGGCGGTGACCAGGCTGTGGCGCGGCCGGTGCTGCTGGGCATAACCAGGGCATCGCTCAACACAGACAGCTGGCTGGCAGCCGCCTCCTTCCAGGAGACGACCAGAGTGCTGGCTGAAGCGGCCATCTGGGGCAAGACGGACAGGCTCCACGGACTCAAGGAAAATGTAATCATCGGAAAGCTGATACCCTCTACCATAACCCTTACACAAAAGCTTGGTAAGCCAGTCAACAGGTTGCTGGAGGACAGTTCCGAGGTATTTGCTGAGCCGATCAGTAACTTTGTTAATCCACTGGCTAATGACGATGTTGAAGCTGCTGAGACTGTTGAAGCTGTTGAAGATGAAGGGGCTGTTGAGAGCCAGGTCGAGCAAGAATAAGTCGCCTTATTACAATCGTATTGCACAGATTTGCGTGACCCTGCCTCGTAGGCAGGGTCACTGTATTTATGGCGATAAATTACGGCATTTGTCAGCCAGACCGTATGCTATAATGCTACCAAATAAGTAAGGTGTACCTGGAATGCAGGAAGATGAATCAGCGCGGATAGTATCAGGCAAGCTGGGACCGGACGATACCACCATGGATGCCAACCTGCGCCCTAAAAAGCTGGATGATTTTATCGGTCAACAGAAGGTCAAGGACAACCTCGATATCGGTATAAAGGCTGCGCAGAAGCGCGGTGAGGCCATAGACCATATTTTGCTTTACGGCCCACCCGGGTTGGGCAAAACAACGCTGGCCTTCATTATCGCAGGGGAGATGGGTGTTAATATCAAGGTCAGCTCGGGACCGGCCATCGAGCGTCCCGGCGACCTGGCGGCCATACTGACTAATCTGCAGAAGGGCGATGTTCTCTTCATCGATGAAGTTCACAGGCTGAGCAGGATTGTTGAGGAGATACTCTATCCCGCTATGGAAGATTATGCCCTGGATATCATCCTGGGAAAGGGGCCGGGGGCCAGGAGCCTGAGACTCAATCTGCCCCGCTTTACACTCATCGGAGCTACAACCCGCTATGCCGCCATGAGCTCCCCCTTAAGAGACAGGTTTGGCTCGGTGCACAGGCTGGACTTTTACGATGTCGATGCGATCGGTTCGATCATAAAGCGTTCGGCCCGCATATTCAAGCTGAAGATCGATGACGGGAGTATAGCGTTAATCGCCTGCCGCGCACGCGGCACTCCGCGTGTGGCCAACCGCCTGCTCAAGCGCATCCGCGATTATGCCCAGGTCAAGGCCAATGGTATTGTTACGCAGGATGTGACCCTAGAAGCTAT
>Ga0265595_1002413_pt1 | contig 12696 bp, 11 predicted proteins | sample saktaG_15_FD_190148 | JGI IMG/M metagenome (GOLD analysis project Ga0265595, IMG submission 190148) | Saline water microbial communities from Sakinaw Lake, British Columbia, Canada - sak_2013_06_06_50m | ecosystem: Environmental > Aquatic > Non-marine Saline and Alkaline > Saline ... | reverse complement strand
AGAATAGATTATAATGAATTCAGGCCACACAGCTCTCTGGGCGATTTAAGCCCTGTGGAATACGTTAATAAAACCGAGAAAACTCTAATTCACAGTGGCCTATAAGAAGGGGTAGGGTCACCACACCGTTTTATAAAAGCACCCTGTCTAGTGCTAGAATATAATAATAGAGGGATCAACTGACCTCAGAATTAACCTTGGTATAATTGTTGAAAGCAGGTTAAGCCTCTGACCTTATCGCCCAAGTTGCAGCAGCTACTCGGCTATGCACTTGTAGCTTTCTCATTATATTGTGCGTGTGTACCTTTGCCGTGTGTTCAGAAATATTGAGCCGTTTGGCAATATCCCGGTCGCTAGCGCTATTCGCTATCAAATTCAGTACTTGATGCTCTCTTGCTGTCAGTTTAATATCAGCCCTAGTACATCCTTGCTTTTTATCCGGCTGCCTCAACGCCTTTAATGCCGATGCAAGTGGGGCCGAAATGATGGCCTCTCTCGCCTTAACACCAGAGATTGCTTCGAGTAGCTGTTTGACCGTGACATCTTTGGTCATATACCCAGTTGCGCCCGCTTCAATAGCTAACCAAAGATCCCTATCATCTTCTGAATGGGTCAGAATCAGGACTACCGTATTCGGTACCAGTTGAATAATCTGCCTCGTTGTCTCATCATATCGAACATTATTTATTTCAGTATCTAGGATAACGACATCTGGACTTAGTTCACGAGCCTTCCGGATGGCATCAAGTCCGGTAGCACATGCAGCTAATAACTCGATGCCGGATTGTTTTTGCAACAAGGCTACTAATGCCTCTCGAAATAACTCTCTTCTGTCAGCAACCAGTACTTTCATTCTTTCTTTTCTGCGCACTACTCTATTATTATAACATACTTACTTTTAATTACGTCAAGTATCAAAAATACTAATCATATCATACCGAAGAATATGGATATATATTATTATTTAAACAATGTAAATTATGTATTGTATTTTATTTAGTATTAATTTAGAATATCGACCTAAAAATGCTGGTTACTTTCATTCTTTCTTTTCTGCGCACTACTCTATTATTGTAACATACTTACTTTTAATTACGTCAAGTATCAAAAATACTAATCATATCATACCGAAGAATATATAGATATATATTATTATTTAAAATAACCCAAATGATGTATTGTATTCGATTTTGTTTTAATTTAGAATACCGACTTAGAAATGCTGGTTACTTTGGTGAAGTAGATAATCTGTCGACCCGTATCGATTTGGCTAATCTTCCGAGATGGAAATCTGTTTCTCATCTGGAAAACCTAAACCAAGAAAGTTAGCATTGTGTTAGGTGAGGGCATGTCTTTTGCAAGGTGAGAAAGCAGCTAGCCGTAGGTAAACCGATACATGGGATTATTGTAGTATTGCTCTAGTTGGTGACGAATCGAGGTGATGCCAACTAAAATAGGATAAGTCAATTATAGTTGCTGGGCTTTGTGCTGATATTGAGCCTGAGGTTTGTAGCAGCAGTGCGAAGGAACAATCAAGAAAATCAAGAATAAGTAAAGGAGGTAACATGACCAAAAAAGAAAAAATAGTTAGCAAAGCCAAGGATCTCGCCATAGAGTATGGGCAAAGGTATGTTGCATGTGCACCAACCGTTTTTGCGGCTATTTGTGATGCTCTCAGATCAGAAGGTATCGAGTTATTCACACCGGAAGTGCAGGAACAGATGTTTAAGGGTATCGTAGCACTTGAAGGAGGAACTGCTGCGCAAGGCACTGGAGCTTGTGGGGCTGTCGCTGCTTCTGTTTTTCTTGTATCCTATGTAACAGACATTGGAACTAGAGAGCTAACTGAAGATCCTGATAAGACCGGAGTTGCCCATCAGAATGCTATTAAAGGTGTAATCAGCAAATTCATGAAGGAATACGGTACTATTGTTTGTAGGGACATACGCTTCAAACGAACAGGGAGAATCTATTCCTTTCTTAGGACAGATACCGTACACGAAATGAAACAGTTCATGAAGGAGCATACGGACATATGCGGAATAAAAGACGTCACTTCCAATCACCCAGTCATCACAGGTTCTGGCTGGGGTGCTGGAGCGGTGTGCGATTTAAAGGGAATCGAGTAATAAGAATACGATGTGGAAAGGAGGGCTAAAATTACAACTTGTTCGAAGCAGAATCTTGAGCAAGTGAAGGCACTGAAAAAACTTAATGTTTATTAAATCTGAAGGAGGTTGCTGTGAAAAGTAAGATATTGTCACTATTGTTGCTGTGCGTGTTGGTGGTTACTTCTGTTATTGTGGGCTGTGCACCAGAAGCACCAGAAGCCCGGCCTACTATTAAGATTGGGGTTCTGGGAGCGCTGGACTTCGAGTCGGGCAAGCATTTTGGTTATGGAGCTAAGATGGCAGTTGATGAGATAAATGCGGCTGGAGGTGTGCTAGTAAATGGGGTGAGGTACGATATGGAAGCTGTTATAGTGGATTCGAACGAAATGCTGAGTGTTGCTGACGCTGTAGCTGCTGCTGAAAATCTTATAACTCTTGATAAAGTAAACTGCATAGTCGGTTGTCTTCGGTCGGAAGCAGTACTCGGCATTCAAGATGTAGCAGCAGATTATAAGACAATTTACCTTAGTAGCTCATCCGCTCCAGAGCAAAGTATGCGCGTGGCAAAGGATTATGATAGGTACAAATACTGGTTTAGAGTTGGCACTGTCCACTCAGGGAACGCGGGTAAAATAATATTTGGCGGGGCGGATCTTGTTGCAAATGCGGTAAGGAGGGATTTAGGTATAGATACCCCAAAGGTTGCAGTAGTGCTTGAGAAATTGACGTGGACCGAGCCAATGATTCCAGCCGCTCAAGGCTTGCTCCCTAAATTGGGGATGGAAATCGTCGGCATATGGCAACCATCTGCGACAGCCTCGGATGTTACGGCTGAACTGAGCGATATCAAAGACTCTGGAGCTCACATGATCATGCGGGTAGTTTCCGGTCCTATAACATCTGTTCTAGATAAGCAGTGGGGTGAGCTACAGATTCCAGCTGCTCTATGCGGGTTTAATCTTGAGGGAACGTCATATGGATTCTGGGAGAATACGATGGGAAAGTGTAACTATGCGGAGCTGACGAGCGTTAATGCCGATGTCAAAGCGTCAGATATTACACTTCCCTTTTACGACAACTTTGTGGAAAGATACGGAGAACTTCCCTTACTCGGTGCTACAATGGCTTATGATTCACCCTACATATTGAAAGCAGCCATTGAACGAGCTGATACACTTGATAGCGATGCCTTGGTCATTGAGATCGAAAAGACTGACCAACCAATAAGCAATGCTCCGAGGTGCACCTTCGATCCTCTAGGTAGCGAGCTTCCTCACGAAATGACTTTTGGTCCAGGGTACATGACTGGTTATAGCATGCAATGGCAGGATGGGAAATTGATGTGCGTCTGGCCTGACGGTCGCCCCTTTCTGGGCGATAAAAAATGGGAGGGTTTAAGGTATGAAGGTACGGTAGATTATAAATTGCCGCCTTGGATGGTAGAGTACTGGAAAAGTAAGTAAGCGTAAACCGGGCTGTAGGTAGTAGTTAACGGGCTATTGACTTGTGACACAGGCTTTTTAGTATGGCGAAGATAATTGTTAACGGGTTAGTCTCTGGTGGAGTGTATGCTGTTCTGGCAGTTGGGTTCTCGCTTGTTTTTGGTGTGGCGAGAATACTAAATATGGCTCATACGGCTTTTTATATGATCGCTGCCTTTTTCATATTCGTGTGCACTGTCATGTCCGGTTTTCCACTTTTACTATCCGTTGCCTTAGCTATCTTTCTTGTGAGTGTTGTGGGAATACTCTGTCACAAGTTGTTCTTTGATAGGATAAAGGAGCATACGATACCAGTAATGCTTGTCTCTGTAGGGCTGGCGATACTTTTTCAGGAGCTCCTAGTGATGGGATTTGGCGGGACGTACCGCGCAATCCCTCCTCTCGTTGCCGGATTTGTGGAAATTGCTGGTGTCAGGGTTCCATGGCAGCATCTTCTTGCTCTTGGCACCAGCATAGTTATTCTCATTGGTCTGTGGTTGTTGTTATCAAAATCTAGACTGGGCAAAGCGATTCGGGCGGTAGCCAACGATAGGGAAATAGCTAACGTTATGGGGATAGATGTCGGGTGGGTATGTACGATAACTGTAGGCATCTCAGCGGGCCTTGCTGCAATCGCTGGCGCAATAGTAGCTCCCATAGTTATGGTGCATCCTCTTATGTGGATGCAGCCGCTTGTAATAACTCTAGCAGCGGTTGTCCTAGGTGGCTTGGGAAGTATTAGGGGAAGCGTTATCGGGGCTTTTATCTTGGGATTTGCCGAGACAGCTACTGTTTTCCTAATGCCTATGGGGTCCTTTCTAAAAGGAGCTGTCGCCTTGGGCATCATGATAGTTGTGCTACTGCTAAGACCCGATGGTCTATTTGGAGTAATTTTTGAAGAGGAACGATTGTGAATGGTTGTGAATAAATGGTTGTGAATAAATGAATGAATGAATACTTTCGCTGGTGGTATCAGTGGTTTCGGGACACAGTATTGGTTATCCCAGGAAGAGTAATCGCGTTTATTTTTTTTGCGTTCCTGTTCCTTGTTCCACTTGTGACGACACACCCTACCCTACTGCGTATACTTATCCTCGCTGCTATATTTGCCATTTATGCGGCGAGCTGGGATGTCTTAGCCGGATTTACTGGCCAGCTAAATCTCGGCCACGCCTTATTCTTTGGAGTTGGTGCCTACACGGCCGGACTCTTGAATTTGCATTTCGATTTACCTCCTTGGGTAACAATTCCTCTTGCTGGTGCCTGCGCGGTGGTGGTGGGGATGATTGCTGGTATGCCTGCTTTGCGGTTAAGGGGATTTTACTTAGCTCTAGTCACCTTAGCTTTCCCCATAATCCTTACTGGGGTCATCTTTGCCTTTCCAGATTTCAGCGGCGGCGAGTTGGGGCTCTATGGTATAAGCCACCTCTCAGATTGCAGAACCTCTGATTACTATATCATAGTTCTGATCATGGTATGCTCCGTAGTGGTAATGTATAAGTTCACTGATGCGAGAAGCAGAAGCATTAGGACTGGAGTCATGCTTCATGCTGTCCGTGAAGACGAGATTGCTGCCCGAGCGTCTGGAGTTGATACCACGAGATATAAGATACTGGCTTTTGCTGTGAGTGGTTTCTTTGGCGGCATTGCTGGTGGGATCTACGCTCATTTCATGAGAGTTGTAGGGCCCTCAACCTTGGACATCTTCTTTTCATTTCAAGCTATAATATGGACAGTGTTCGGGGGTATTGCCACCATTTATGGGCCAGTAGCTGGAGTCTATATTCTTTATCCACTCACAGAGCTATTGGGCACCGATGCATTTGGGCAGCAAATAAGATTTGCTGTTTTGGCTCTTCTAATGATCTTTATCCTGCTCTTTATGCCTGACGGAATCGCTGTGTGGATTCGAGACAAAATTGAGGTGAAATGCCCGAGATGTAAGCTAGTCAATGTGGCCACGCGTCAGTATTGTAGAGCATGCCGCGCGCCCCTTTATTTGGAAAAGACCAAATCTACCGGCAAAAAGGAGGAAGGGGAAAATGAAACTGAAATCCATTTATAAAGAAAGACCTTGGCTGAATTTTTATCCTCCTGGAGTTGCGCCTGAGATAGAGGTTCCTGTGAAATCAGTAGGTGAAGCCTTTGATGAAGCGACGGAGAAATGGGGCGATAAGACTGCCATAATCTTTTATGGCAAGAAAATAAGTTATCGGGAATTGAGGGAAAAGGTGGACAGATTTGCCACTGCATTATCTTGTCTCGGGATCAAGAAGGGAGACAGGGTTGCACTCTTGCTGCTCAATTCTCCAGAGCACGTCATCGCTTTTCTAGGAGCAGTTAAACTAGGGGCTGTAACAACACCTATCAGCCCGGTTTATGTCTCAGTTGAAATTAAGCATCAACTAGAAGATAGCGGTGCCGAGACCATTATCTGCCAGGATATGCTCTATGATGGTGTGGAGAAAACAGGGGTGGAGATTAAGAATGTCATTCTGACCAATATTGCTGAATCTTTGCCAGTTTTGAAGAAATTCGTAGGGAAAAGTGTACTTGGGGCTGTATATGAAACTTTAGCGGCACCGTCTCCTGATATCTTCAAGCGAAAGGGGATTTATCAGTTCCAAGAGCTGATTAAAGAACATCTACCAAGTCCACCAAGGGTTGAAATCAGTCCTAAGGAAGACCTACTAACACTCCCCTACACAGGCGGAACAACCGGCCTCCCAAAGGGTGTTATGATAACCCACTATAATGTCATTGCCAGTCTTACACAATTCCATGCTTTCTATTCATTCCTTGAGGAGGGCAAAGAGGTTTTGCTAGGTTACATGCCCTTTTATCACATTGCCGGTTTGGTTCTGGGTATGCTGGATGCAATCCTTTGGGGTGGTACTTTATTGCCAATTACAACCCCAAATCTTGATGACATTTTGCATGTTATTGCCAACAACAAAGTAACTTTTATAGGTGGTGCCCCGACCATTTATGAGTTGCTAAAAGATTATGAGAAAACCGATAGGGTAAATTGGAAAAGGCTCAAAATCTTAATTAGCGGCGCCGATGTTCTTAATGAGTTCACGGCGAAGGACTGGAAGACTCGGACTGGCGTTGAACTTCATGATACCTACGGACTGACCGAAAGCGCTGGTATGACCCATGCGAGTCCACTCGGCGGGTATAGGATCGGTTCCCCGGGAATTCCATTACCCAATATAATGGCTGCCGTAGTTGACCCTGACAAGGATGAGTTTCTTCCTTTAGGTGAGATAGGCGAACTTGTGCTTCAGGGTCCGAATATGAATCAGGGCTATTTGAATGATCAAAAGGCTACCAGAGAATGCGAAGCCATGATAGACGGTGAAAGGTGGTATCGAACAGGCGACTTGGTGAGGATGGACAAAGACGGCTATTTTTACATCTACGATAGAAAACGTGATCTCATAAAGTACAAGGGACTTCGGGTTTATGCTCGAGAGGTTGAAGAAGCTATAAAAAGTCATCCCAAAGTCAAGGAGGTAGGAGTGATTGGGGTTCCAGATAGAATGGTGGGTGAAAATGTTAAAGCATTTGTGGTTCTGGAAGCTGATGCTAGAGGGCAGCTGTCTGAGGTGGAAATCGCCGAATACTGTCAAGATAAACTAGCCCATTACAAAATCCCTAAAATCATAGAGTTTGTAGGTGAGATATCTAAGACGGATGTAGGTAAGGTATCTCGTAGGGACCTAAGAGAGATGGAGGTTTGAAGTGGAGCCATTTCTAGAGGTCGAAAACCTGACTAAGCGGTTCGGCGCGTTAAGAGCGGTTGATAGGGTTAGCTTTCAGGTCGGACGAGACGAAATTGTTGGCTTAATAGGACCCAATGGTGCTGGGAAAACAACTGTCATACGACTCGTAATGAGTATATTGAAACCTACTTCTGGGAGAGTGAGCTTTCAGGGTGAGGATATCACCCACCGGCCGACCTCAGAGATAGTCAATAGAGGGATAGCAGTAACATTCCAGGTGGTGAAGCCATTTCGTCGTTTGCCGGTTGTGGCTAATGTTGTAGTATCGAGTCTCTGTCATAGGGCGAAGAAGCGGGGGGAGTGGGTCAAAACAGCAGAAGCAAGAGCGCTAGATGCATTGGAGTTCTGTGGCATTCGTGATCTTGCTTTGGAAACAGCTTCTGTGCTTTCCCACGGGGATCTAAAGCGTCTAGAGCTGGCCCGAGCTATTGCCACCGAGCCTGAACTCCTTATTCTTGATGAACCCCTTGGTGGGCTAAATCCAGCTGAAACTGGACTCATCATCAAGTCTCTGAAGCGGCTACACAAGGGGGGCAGATTTGGGAAATTGCATTCAGAAGGACCAGCCATGCTTATTGTGGAGCACAAGTTAAGCGAGCTGATGAAGATTGTAGACCGGGTAATCGTCATGAATCTTGGACAAGTACTCATTGAGGGCACCCCTGAAGAGGTAGTGAAAAATGAAGAGGTGATTAATGCCTATATCGGAAAGAAGAAAAGCCGAGTTTTATCTTGAGGTAAACGATGTAAGTGTCTACTACGATAAGGCGCAAGTACTGAATAAAGTGAGTTTGGGTATACTTGATGGGGAGATAGTCAGCTTGGTCGGACCAAACGGCGCAGGGAAGACCACGCTCCTCCGCACTATAGCTGGATTGGTGAGATGGGAGAAGGATACTCTCAAGGGGACAACAGCCGGGCGTATTACCATTGAAGGCAGCGTGGTGTTTGACAGGGAGTCACTGGGCAATTTACCTGCCCACGAGATAGCCAAGAGAGGACTCATTATTTGTCCTGAAAGGGGAAGACCATTTCGGGAGATGACCGTTAGAGACAATTTAATGATTGGTGCCTATCTTGTCAAAGATAAGAGGGTCATCCAGGAAAACCTGGAGAGGGTTTATACCCTGTTTCCTGCCTTGAAAAAAAGGGAGAGACAGACATCAGGAACAATATCTGGGGGCGAGCGTACGATGCTTTCTATTGGCCGGGCATTGATGGCCCGGCCCAAATTCCTGTTGGTTGATGAACCTTCAACCGGACTTTCTCCCAAATTTAGGGATGATTTATTTGATCGCTTGGGGGAAATTCATGGCCTAGGTTTTACCATGCTCCTGGTGGAGCAGGATGTAAGCTATGCCTTTGACATAGCCGATAGAAATTACGTAATTTCTAAAGGGCGTATAATAGCTGAAGGAACAGCGGAGAAGCTATTAGCTGATGACTTCCTCAGGAAGACCTACTTGGGTTTATAAGCATTCGAAAGTAGAAATGTTTTTAGTGCCAGTAATTACTAATCTGAGAAGGAGGTATAGTCGTTATGTTGCTAAATCCCAAAAAAGAGTATGATAGAGAGCATGCAGATAAGGAAACTAGGGAAATCATGCTAAAAACTATTGAATTTTTTGAGAATAAGGGTTTACGAAAGATCAAAGAGGACGATATGACAACAACCTGGTATAGTGATTTTGTTGATTTCCTTAAAAGGGAGCAAGTTTTTGCAAAACTCCTAACCCCTACCGGATATGGTGATCCTGATTCCCGCTGGGACATGTGGAGAATTGAGGAGTTCAATGAGATTTTAGGATTCTATGGGCTTTCCTATTGGTATGCCTGGCAGGTGACCATACTGGGGCTTGGCCCGGTATGGATGGGCAGCAATGAGGAAATCAAGCATAAAACTGCTCAACTTTTGAAAGATGGTGGCGTATTTGCCTTCGGACTTTCAGAGAGGGCTCATGGTGCGGATCTTTATTCAAATGAAGTGATGCTTTATCCTCAGGCAGATGGCACTTATCTTGCAAAGGGAAGCAAATATTATATCGGTAATGGCAAGGTTGCAGCCTTCGTTTCCACTTTCGGTAAGATTGATGGCACAGGTGAGTATGTCTTCTTTGCCGTTGATCCACGGCATCCCAGCTATGAGTATATAAAGGATATCAGAACCTCCGGTGCGCGCCAGTCGAATGTTTCTGAATACACCTTGCGTGATTATCCAATTACTGAATCTGATATCATATCACGTGGAAAGCTTGCATGGGATTCATGTCTTAGTACAATAAATATCGGTAAATATGAACTTGGATGGTGCTCTATCGGAATCTGTACCCACTGTTTTTTTGAAGCTATTAACCATGCATCACATAGAAATCTCTATGGAATGTACGTAACTGATTTTCCACATGTGAAAAGGCTGTTCACCGAAGCTTATGCACGTCTGGTCGCTATGAAGCTATTTGCATTGAGAGCAGCAGATTACATGAAATCTGCCTCAGACAACGACCGACGTTATTTGCTCTACAACCCAATTGTCAAGATGAAGATCACAACCCAAGGTGAAAAAATAGTCCAGATGCTACACGATATAATTGCTGCAAAGGGGTACGAAAAGGATACCTATTTTGAGATGGCCATCAGAGACATCGGTATGCTGCCAAGATTAGAGGGAACAGTCCATGTCAACATCGCGCTTATCAGCAAATTCATGCAGAACTATTTCTCTAACCCGGTCGCGTATCCTGAAATCCCGAAAAGAAATGACCCGTCCGATGATGGATATCTCTTCAGGCAGTATGCGGGTGGGCTGAGTAGGGTTCCATTCCCTGATTACAGAAAGCCCTATGAGGGGATCGATATACCCAACGTGAATTTATTCAGAGAACAGGTGGACATGTTTAAGAAGTTGCTTATGAGGGCGCCACCAACCAAGGAACAAAGTGGCAATGTCGATTATATGCTCGCTATAGGTGAACTCTTCGTGCTTGTCCCCTATGCGCAGCTCATACTGGAGAACATGAAAATCTATAGCATTGATGAAGATATTGTGAACGAGATTTTCAATTTTATGGTGAGGGACTATTCGCAGTATGCTTTGGCTCTCGTGTCCACCTATGAGAATACAGAGGACCAGGAGAAAATACTGATGAAAATGATCAAGAAGCCTGTATTAGACGAGGAAAAATTCAACAAGATATGGGATACTTATGTGTATACATTAAAGGATACATATGTGATGAATGAGTAACCAATTCTATGCCTTCAGTGAAGGTGAGACACTGTGGCCCCAGAAATAATGGACACTTCAGAACCGAAAGCCTTGATCGAGAGATTTGTATTGTAATTCTTTCTGACCTCCGGTGTTCTGCTCTTAACGTCATTTCTACGCCGGAGTGGAGTAAGATGGATTTGGTGGACACCAAAGTCATGTAGAATAGAAAGATGGAGGCGTCAGATTGAAAGGATCCAACAGGAGGGTACACGAAGGAATTTTGAGAGGAAGCGGTCAGGCTGGTAACAGGAGAGAAGATACCATGTCGTGAAGCAGCCCAAAGGCTGTCTCGGTCTCAGACAACATTCGCTTATTGGGTCAAGGCTTACAAGGTGGGCAAGCTGGGAGAAATTGGTAAAGCCCAGAAGCCATTGACCGAGGTTGAGATGAAGCCAGCCCGGACAAAGAAAGAGCTGAAAGAAAGAGCTGGCAGAAGTGAAAATGGAGCGTGATATCCTAAAAAAGCAGCCGTGTACTTTGCCAGGGAGTCGCTGCACGGTATGCAGCAATGAGACAGATGCGGCTCCATTACCCCAACTTGATTATCAGCCGGATTTTGAAGGTATCAACCAGCGGCTTCTATGCCTGGCGAGACAGGCCGTTGTCTAAGTGGGCCCAAGATGAAGCGCGACTGGAGGTAGATATTAGAGCGGCGCATAAGCGAACGAGACGGACTTATGGTGCAGAGAGACTGCAACAAGATCTGACTGAACACGGGATACAGGTTGGCATCTGCCGGATCAAACGAATTCGCAGGAAACTTGGCATACGCTGTAAGCAGAAACGGAAATTCAAGGCTACCACCGATTCAAAGCACAAACTCCCCGTAACTGAGAATATCCTAAGTCAGCAGTTTACGGTCGCCGAACCGAACAAGGTATGGGTCAGTGATATAACATATGTGCCCACCGACGAAGGCTGGTTGTATGTAGCCGCCCACAAGGGCCTCTTTAGCGGCAATATCGTCGGCTATGCGATGGGAGAGCGGTTGGCCAGGAATGTGGCCAGCCAATCTCTGTTTAAGGCTGTAGATGCCAAACGCCCAACTAAGGAACTGGTTCACCACTCTGACCGGGGCAGCCAGTACTGCTCACACGAGTACAGAAATCTTATGAACCGGTTCGGACTGAAGATACCGATGAGTGGAAAGGGTGACTGTTACGATAATGCGCCGATGGAGGGTTTCTGGGGGACGCTCAAGCAGGAGCTTATCCATCACCGCCGTTACAGGATCAGATTGGAGACTATACGGGATATTACCGAGTATATTGAGATCTTCTATAACCGGCAGCGTCGGCAAGCAAGACTCGGCTTCCTATCATCGGTGGACTATGAGCAAAAATACTATGCAGGACTGCTGGCAGTATGAAAGGTTTGGTGTCCATTATTGACATCCGACTTTAGCCGAAGGTATGGAAAACGGTCAATCTTACAAAGACCAGTTCGATATTGCCTCAGCGAGTGCGCACCCATCATCTGTAGGTTTCGGACTGGCTTTGCGTCCTGAGCGAAAGGCAGACACAAAGCTATTCATAGGACCTTTCTACCAACCATTTCCAACTGTAATAGTGTTTCAAGCAATAATAGCTAGTACACTAGAGGCTCGTATCGTGCAATAAGTCACCTTTAGCTCTAGGGCACGGACTGCGGATTGCAGAACTTGCAGTTGTCAGTGTGTCTTCTAGTTGTCTGCGTCCATGCTAGTGCCTCTGCATATGACGCAAAAGGACCTCGCCACTATATTGAATAGACAATTCTTGGTCTTTCTCTGTTTTTACAGCAGTGCCCAAAATGACATTTGCGCCATCCAGTTTGTGTGAAAACGATAGACTTATCAAAATACACGTCCATTTTACCTCTCCTTGGCACCGCTAGCAATCGGCGACTTAATAGAAAAAGCCGACCGTCAGTGAACAAAAGCTTGGATTGTTGTGGATTGAACAACATACTAGGTTGTTACGTTATGGACTATTGCCACACTCCTGATCATATTGCCACAGGATGCAAAACTGCCACGAAAATTAAGTGGTTATTTTTTATATTGTTTT
>Ga0265595_1002408_pt1 | contig 12712 bp, 15 predicted proteins | sample saktaG_15_FD_190148 | JGI IMG/M metagenome (GOLD analysis project Ga0265595, IMG submission 190148) | Saline water microbial communities from Sakinaw Lake, British Columbia, Canada - sak_2013_06_06_50m | ecosystem: Environmental > Aquatic > Non-marine Saline and Alkaline > Saline ... | reverse complement strand
GTGCTTGTCTTATTATACCGCAGATAGCTAATCCTGCAAATATAACAATCTGAGAAAAGGAGAAAAATAATCTAATTACCCCCTTTATGAAGATAAATAGATTATACGTGAAAACATTGACACAAAACAATAATTCAATAGTTAATAAAGTGTATGATTGTGCATTTTTTATCACACAAGGTTTTTGCTTAGAACTTTGGGATGTGCAGTTTGTAAAAGAAGGTGCTTCGTGGTTTCTTAGAATTTTTATAGATAAACAAGGCGGAGTTAATATTGAAGATTGCGAAAATGTTAGTAAAGGTATAGAGAAAGTATTGGATAAAGAGGATTTCATAAAGCAAAGTTATTATTTAGAGGTTTCCTCTCCCGGTATTGAAAGAGAACTTAAAAAAGAAAGCCATTTTTTACGATTTATAGGTAGTCAAATTAAAATAAAGTTGTATAAGTCAATAAATGGAGTAAAGGAATTAAACGGACAACTAACGAATTTTGAAAACGGGTTAATTGGCATTAAGATAAATGATGCAATAAATGAAATTCCAATAGAAAATTGTGCAGTTGTAAAGCTTAATGTGTTAATATAATAAGATAATTTTAAGGAGAGATTAATAAAATGAATGAGGAATTTTTTGAGGCTCTTGACTTGTTAGAAAAGGAAAAGGGTATTGCAAAAGAATATATGCTTGAAAAAATCAAGGCGGCAATAGTTGCGGCAGTTAAAAGAGATAAAGGTGGAAGCGCAGAAAATTTATCTGCAACATTTGATGGGGAAAAAAAGCTAATAAGATTTTTTGTTACAAAAGAGGTTGTTGAAGAAGTTGCAAATCCTTTGTTTGAAATTTCACTTGCTGATGCACGCAAAATAAATAAAAAACTCACTGTTGGCGATAATGCTGAAGTGGATATTGAAACAAATAATTTTGGTAGAATAGCCGCAAAAATTGGCAAGAATGTTATTGTTCAAGCAATTAACGAGGCTATTAACGGCTCATTAGTGCAAGAATTTGAAGGCAAACAAAACGAATTGTTGAGTGGGGTAGTTCAAAGAATAGACCCAAATAGTAAGGTTGCTATTTTAGAAATTGGCAGACATGAGGTTGGACTACCTATTCGAGAGCAAATTCCCGGAGAAATTTTAAAAGAAGGCAATAGAGTTAAGATTTATGTTGTTGAGGTAAAAAAAAGAGATAAAGAAAAGGGAAGTTATGGTCACGAGGTTGTTATTTCAAGGACTCATCCCGGCTTAGTTCGTCGTTTGTTTGAACTTGAGGTGCCTGAAATTTCCGATGGAACTATTGAGGTAATGTCAATTGCCCGTGAGGCAGGTGCAAGAACTAAGATTGCCGTTGTGTCAAAAGATAGTAATGTTGACCCTATTGGTGCTTGCATTGGACCTAAAAGAGCAAGAATAAATAGCATTTTAGATGAGCTTAAAGGTGAAAAAGTTGATATTATTAGATATAGTGATGATATTGGAAAATATATAGCGGCGGCTTTATCTCCTGCTACTATTACTAAAGTTGAAGTATATGAAGAAAAAAAGGCTTGCAAGGCTGTTGTAGTGGATGACCAACTTTCATTAGCAATAGGTAAAGAAGGTCAAAATGCTCGGCTTGCCGCTAAATTAACAGGCTGGAAAATAGATATTAGACCTGAATCTCAAGAGATTTCATAAAGGGGGCTTTTGCTTTGAAAACCAAAAAAATTCCTCTTAGAATGTGTACCGGTTGTGGACAGAGCAAACCTAAAAAGGAATTAATTAGGGTTGTTAAAAATCAATTGGGTGAAATAACACTTGATTTTACTGGCAAAAAGCAAGGTAGAGGAGCATATTTGTGTCCAAATACCGATTGCTTAAAAAAAGCCAGAAAAGCAAAAAGAATTGAAAGAGCCTTTGAAAGTCCTATACCTAATGAGGTATATTCCGCTCTTGAATTGGAGATGAGCAAAGGTGAAGGATAAGTTCCTTTCTTTATGTGGTTTATGTAGAAAAGCAAATATGTTAGCAATAGGAACAAATTTATCTGTTGAAGCATTAAAAAATAATAAAGTACATTTAGTTGTTATGGCTGTTAACATTGCAAAAAATTCCGAAAAGGAAATAGTTAAAGAAACTTCAATAAAAAGTAAAAAGTTAATTAAAACAAGTTATTCAAAAGAAGAATTAGGGTTAGCACTTGGATATAATGAGGTTGCGGTTTTTGCTGTTACCGATGAGATTTTTGCAAAAGCCCTTGAAGATATAATTTAATGTAGAATGTAGAATGAGAGGATAAATTCTAACCTCTAAACGGAAGGATTGGTTTAACCTATGAGTATTGAAATTAAATATCGCATTTTTGAATTGGGTAAAGATTTTGGTGTGCAAAGCAAAGAGATAATGGAACTGTTGGCTAAATATAGCACTTTGCCTAAAAATCATATGGCAGTTTTAAGTGAAAAGGAACTTGACATTGTATTTGATTATTATACAAAAAAACATCAATTGGAAAGTTTGCTTGAATATTTTTCTGCTTTTCCTGTTGTGGAAAAACATCAACCTACAGAGCAAGAAAAGTTATCAGATACTGAGGCTAACAGTAAAAAAACCGCCGATAAAAATATAAAAGGCGAAAAACAAACACCAATTGATAACAAACCTATTTCTGGTAAGGTTGAAGATAGAGTTAGACATGTTGATACAAGAACAGCAAATGTTGACCTTTCAAAGTTTGACGATAAAGTTGATAAATTAATTCCAGACAAAGCCAAAGATATTGGAAATCAAAAGCAAAAATTTAAAAAACCTGTAAATAGACAATACAAATCAAGTTCAAAGTATCGTAATGAAGAGGCAAACAAACTAAAAAGACTTGAAATTGAAAAGAAAAAGAAAGCATCTTTAAAATTAGTTCTTCCAGAAGAGATTGCCGTTTCTGAATTGGCTTCAAAACTTATTGTTACAAATGCAGAGATTGTTAAAAAATTATTGCAACTTGGTATAATGGCTTCAGCTTCACAAATAATAGATTATGATACCGCCTCATTAATAGCTGAGGAATTTGGAGCTAAAGTTAGCAAACAAGTTATTGTTACAATTGAAGATAGATTAATTGATATTAGCGAAGATAAAGATGAAGAACTAAGCAGTAGGTCGCCTGTTGTTGTTGTTATGGGGCATGTTGACCACGGTAAAACTTCCTTGCTTGATGCAATTAGAAATGCAAATGTAATTGCAACCGAATCAGGCGGAATTACTCAACATATTGGAGCATATAGAGTTAAAATAAATAAAAAAGAAATAACCTTTTTGGATACACCGGGACATGCTGCTTTTACAGCTATGCGTGCAAGAGGAGCATTGGTTACAGATATTGCAATACTTGTTGTTGCAGCCGATGATGGAATTATGCCTCAAACTATAGAGGCCATTAATCATGCAAAAGCCGCAGGAGTATCAATTATTGTTGCAATTAATAAAATGGATAAAGAGGGAGCTAATCCCGAAAAAATCAAACAAGAACTTACAGAATATGGTCTTGTTACCGAAGAGTGGGGTGGAGACACGATATGTGTGCCTGTTTCGGCTATTAAAAAAGAAAATATTGATAAGTTACTTGAAATGATTATATTAGTTTCAGAAATGAAGGAATTAAAATCCAATCCAAATAGATTAGCTAAGGGAACCGTTATTGAGGCGAAACTTGACAAGGGCAGAGGACCTATTGCCACTGTTTTAGTGCAAAATGGAACATTAAAAATCGGTGATATAATCATTGCCGGAACTACTGTTGGCCGTGTTCGTATTATGATTGATGATAAAGGTAATAAAGTAACAAGTGCAGGGGCATCAATACCTGTTGAAATTGTCGGTTTAGGCGAAGTGCCAGATGCAGGAGAAGTTTTCCACTGTGTAAACGACGAAAGAATGGCAAGAGAAGTTGTTGAACAAAGAAAATATCAGGCTAAGCAAGAACTTTATGGAACGGCAACTAAGGTTAGCTTAGAAGATTTATTTGAACTAATTAAGGATGGCGAGATTAAGGATTTAAATATAATTGTTAAGGCAGATGTTCAAGGCTCAGTTGAGGCTATTAAGGCTTCACTTGAGAAAATTGCAAACGAAGAAGTTAGGGTAAAGGTAATTCATGGTGGAGTTGGTGCAATTAACGAAAGTGATATTTCGTTAGCCACAGTTTCTAATGCTATTGTAGTTGGCTTTAATGTTCGTCCCGATGCAGGTGCTTTTGAGTCAGCAACACAAAGCAATGTTGATGTTCGTTATTATAGTGTTATTTATGACTGTATTGATGAAATTCAAACAGCTATGAAGGGAATGTTAACCCCTAAATTTAAAGAGGTATTTTTAGGCAAAGTTGAGATAAGAAATGTATTTAAAATAACAGGTTCGGGAACAATTGCAGGCTGTTATGTTACAAACGGAAAAATTACTCGATCGGCGAGCATTAGATTAGTTCGTGATGGAATTGTTGTGCATACAGGCAAAACTGAAAGCTTAAAGAGATTTAAAGATGATGTAAAAGAGGTTGCAGAAGGATATGAATGTGGTATAGGTATTGAAAAATATAATGACCTTAAAGTAGGCGATATCATTGAGGCATTTATAATGGAAGAAATAAAGCAATGAATTTTTTGAAAAAGATAAGCAGCACATTGGTTCGTTGTCGGCTCACAACCACACTCAATGTATATTATTAAACAGTAATTAGGAATTAGGAATTAGGAGTTAGGAGTTAGGAATTATGGTTAATCACAGATTAGAACGGACTTCAGAGGATGCTAAGAGGGAAATATCTTTAATTATTAGTCAACTAAAAGACCCAAGAATTCCAAAAGTTTCTTCGGTAACAAATGTTCACATTACGCCGGATTTAAAATTTGCAAAGGTTTTTGTTAGTTTTTTTGGTGATGAGGAAATTATTAATAATGCCATTAAAGCACTAAATTCTGCTAAGGGTTTTATTAGACGGGAACTTGCTCATAGAATTGAAATTCGTAGCACTCCTGAATTAACATTTGTTTTTGATGATTCAATAGAACATGGAGCACATATATCTAAACTGTTAAAGGAAATTAAGGATAAGAAATAAATCAATGAACAGCAAATGGCGAAAATGGTTCGCCACTAAGGAGTTGATTAAATGCATAGTTTAGCTGCAAAATCGCTACTTGAAGCAAACAATATTCTTATAATAACCCATTTAAGACCAGATGGAGATACCTTAGGTAGTGCATATGCTTTATATTATGCACTAAAAGATATTGGCAAGAATGTTTGTGTTGCTTGCCATACAAAGATTACACCAAAATATCAAATAATTACAAATGGGCAAAGTGATTTAAAACCATTATTTGCCCCGAACTTTATTGTAGCTGTTGATATAGCGGATGTTAAGTTGTTTGGAGTGTCACTTAAAAAATATGCAGAAAAAATTGATATTTCAATTGACCATCATCCTACTAATGAAGGCTATGCAAAGTTGAATGTTATTGAACCTAATAGTTCCTCAACCGGAGAGGTAGTGCTAAAAATAATTGAGAAAATGGGTGTAAATGTTTCAAAGCAAATTGCCGATTGTATTTACATATCAATATCAACTGATACTGGTTGTTTTAGATATGCAAATACTACTGCGGATTCATTTAGAACCGCTGCTAAATTATTTGATTTAGGTGCAGATGTTAATTATTTTAATAGGAGATTTTTTGAAATTAGAACAAGATGCCAAATTGAAATTGAACGCTTAGCTCTACAAAATTTAAACTTTTATAGAAATGGCACAGTTGCTATAATTGTAGTAACTTTAGATATGATTAATAAAACTGGTGCTACCGAAGATGATGTTGAAGGGCTTTCAGCATTTCCACGAATAATTGAAGGTGTGGAAGTGGGAATGACTATAAGAGAAATAAAGCAAAATGAATTCAAAGTATCTTCACGGTCAAATGGACTAATTGATGTTGCTGAAATATGTTCAAAATATGGCGGCGGAGGTCATAAAAGAGCTGCAGGATGCACAATAAAAGGGGATATTAAGGATATTGAAAAAAGTTTAGTTGATAGTATTTGTGTCTCATTTGATGAAATTGAAAATATAGATAATTAGGAATTAGGAGTGAGGAATGCAATTGTGAATGGAATATTTCCTTTAAACAAGCCTATAGGAATTACCTCGCATACTGCTACTTCAAAATTCAAAAGGCTTACAAAAGAAAAAGCAGGGCATAGCGGAACACTTGACCCGTTGGCACAAGGAGTATTACCTATTTTAATTGGCAACACCACCCGCCTTGCCGATTTTTTAGACACTGATAAATGCTATATTGCAGTAGTAAAATTAGGAATTAAAACCGATACAGGAGATATTACAGGAAAAATAATTGAGGAAAAACCTTATATTAATATAAATAAAGAAGACTTTTCAAATATATTAAATAAATTTATAGGAGAAATAAAACAAATTCCTCCTATGTATTCAGCTATAAAAATGAACGGGAAAAAGCTTTATGAGTTAGCAAGGCAAGGCATTGAAATTGAAAGAAAAGAACGAGAAATTAAGATAAATTATATAAATTTATTATCAAACGATGAACAAAAAGGCGAATACGAAATAGAAGTTAGTTGTTCAAAAGGAACATATATTAGAACACTTGTAACTGATATTGGTTTTAGTTTAGGCACAGTGGCAACTATGCTTAGCTTAAAAAGAACTTTGGCGGCTAATATTAAAATTGAAAATTGCTTTACCTTTGAACAAATTGAGGGCAAAAATATTGAAGATTATTTAATATCGGCAGAAAAAATGTTTGAAAAATTAAATGTGATAACAATTCCGCAAGACGGATTAAAATATTATCTAAACGGTGGCACTATTTCATTAGATAGAATTAGTGGCGAATTAGTTGGCAATAGGTTTAGAGCCTATTCAATTGATAATGCTTTTTTAGGCTTGGCAAAAATAAAAAATGACGAGATTAAGGCTGTTTGGAATAATATTTATAGATAAATGCTTGATATTTTATCATAAATATGATAAAATGATGACATAATAGCATTAGGAGGAGATTTTATGCCACAAATAAGACCTGTTTCAGATTTAAGAAATAATTTTACTGAAATTTCACGAATAGTCCACGAACAAAACGAACCAATTTTTTTAACTAAAAATGGCTACGGCGATATGGTTGTAATGAGTTTGGAAAACTATGAAAAAGTATTTCTTAAAAACGAGATAAATTTAAAATTGATTGAAGCCGAAAAAGAAACCGAGCAAACTGATTTAAGATATTCTCATAAAGATTTATTTGACGAATTAAGAGGACTATCAAATGGAAAACAAATTTAAAATTATTTATCTTCCAGTTGCTCGAAAAGATTTAATTGAAATAGTTCACTATATTAATAATGACCTAAATGCCCCTATCAGTGCAAATAATTTGTTAAACGAAATTGAGATAGCAATTTTAAGGCTTGCTGATTTTCCATTTTCTTGTCCGCAATATTTTGGAGATAAAAATTTGAAAAATGATTATCGTTATCTTGCAGTAAAAAACTATATAATTTTTTATGTTATTTTTAAAAATACTGTGGAAATAAGAAGAATTATTTACGCAAGGAGAAATATTAATACTATTATAAATTAATTTGTTTAGAATAAAATTATAAAGTGAGATAATTTAGATGATTAGTTCTAATTTTTCAATTGAAGATATTCATAATATTCGCTATGAAAATTATGAAAAAACCAAAAATTATTCTCACAAACAATTAATTGAGAAAACAAAAGAAGATGCAAAGGAAGGCTTAAAAATACTTGAAACTATTAAAATGGCTAAAGGTGTAAAAAAACTGTAGTTTCTGTCTGCTGTGAAAACTTTCACAGCAGACAATTATTAATCGCCCGAATAATGCAAACGAAATTATAAAAAAATGGTTTTTTAAAATTGACAATAGATTTGAAAATACCAAAATTGATAAATATGTGATTATGCCCGACTATATTCATTTCATTATTTTATTAACGGGCGATTAATAATCGCCCCTACAAAGAAATATATGAATACATAGAAAACAACCCTTTAAAATGGGAAAACGATAAATATTATAAAAAATCGGAGTAAACCAAATGAACATTTTTAACAACTTAAAAAATTACGATAACAAAATACCTTGCGTAGCCGCACTTGGCAATTTTGATGGCGTTCATATTGGGCACAAAGAATTGCTAAAATTAGTGTGCAAAGAGGCTAAAAGTAATGGGCTAAAATCCTTAGCCGTTACCTTTGATAAACACCCTGCAAATTATTTAACAGGAAGAAATGTATCGCCATTTATTACCGATAATGAGCAAAAGGCAAGGTTGATTTCTGAAATTGGAATTGAAAATATTATGTTTTTGCCTTTTAATGATGAAATTTCTAATTTGTCACCAGAGGATTTTGTTAAAATTTATTTAAAGGAAAAGTTAAATGTTAAAATTGCTGTTTGTGGCTTTCATTATGGCTTTGGCAAAGGTGGAGCAGGCACTGCTCACGATTTAATAGAGCTTTGCAAAAAGTATGACATAAAAGTAATAGTTTTGCCTCCTGTTTTATCCGATAATGTTATTGCAAGTTCATCATATATCAGAAATCTTTTACAATTAGGAGATATGGAAACAGCCGCACACTTTTTAGGCAGAAATTTCTGCGTCAATTTAACTGTTGTTGTGGGTAAAAGAATTGGTCGCAAAATGGGTATACCAACTATTAATCAAGACTTTTTAGAAAACAGCATAGTCCCATCTTATGGAGTTTATGCTACTTATACATATATTGAAAATGAAAAAAACCCATCTGTTACAAACATAGGGGTTCGTCCAACTATAAATAATTTTTCAAAAGAAAATATGGAAACGCATATTATAGGTAAGAGAATTTACCTTTATTCTCAAAAGGTCAAAGTTGAGTTTATTAAGAAAATCAGAGATGAAATTAGATTTTCTAACATAACTTCTCTAAAAAAACAAATTGAAAATGATATAAATAAAGTATTGGAAATAACAAAGTAAATTAATATGCTCGGTATTTTTTAAGAACTATTGCATTAAATATAATAAAAATTATTAAAAATCCAAAAGAAATTATAAGCCAAGGTAAAACCTCAAACAATGTTTTACCTTGTATTGCTACACCCTTAATTGCTTGCACACCATAGGTTAAAGGGAAAATGTTTGAAAAAAATCGGACCCACATCGGAGCATCCTTTAAATCAAAAAGACCGCTAAATAAAATTTGAGGCACAATTATTATAGGAATAAACTGAAAAAGCTGAAATTCATTTTTGGCAAAGGCTGATAATGCAAGTCCTAAGGCTAAGGACTGAGCCGCCAACAAAAGGAATATCAGCATTATAGAAAAATATCCGCCTTGCATTGTTATATTTAATACTAAGGTTGCAAAAAGTTGCATAATAATTGTTTGCAGTGCCATAAAAATTCCAAAGCCCAAAAAGTAGCCAAGCACTATTTCTTTTCTTCTAATGGGTGTTGCCATCATTCTTTCTAATGTTCCTGTTAGTTTTTCTCTTATAAAGGCTATGCCCGAAAAAATAAAAGTGAAAAAGAACACAAGAAAGCCCATTATTAAAGGTGCTAATGAGGAAAACATTGATGCATCTTTACCTGCCCCAAATCTGTAATTTTCAACAAATTCTATTTTCGGCGTTGGGATTTGCATATTTGGAAGTTGTTTTTTTATCATCTCGGGTAAACTATTTAACCCTTGAGCTATTTTGTTTTGAATGTTTTGAGCTTCATTGGCAGAAACCACTTGTTTAATAATTACAAGAGTTTTAGCACTTCTCCCTGTATCTGTTCCATTTATCATAATATTATATTTATTGTTTTCTTTATAAAAATATCCGTCAATTATATTATCATCAAGCTGTTGTTTGGCGTTGTCAATACTTGAATTTTCAATTATGGCACCGCTTATTGAAATATTTGAAACTATTTCAACGCCGACATTTAATATCTTTAAATCTCCTGATGAACTATCCAACACTGTTTTTAATAAAAACAAAACAAATATTGGAGCAAAAAGCAACAAACCTATTGACCTGTGGTCGGATGAAATTTGTTTAATTATTCTTTTTGCAACAGCCAAAGCACGCATAATTTTCAACCTCTCTTTTTTAGGATAAATATATGGGGTTTTTCTAATTCCTCATTAATCGTCAATTGTCAATTGTTTTGGCAAAAGCTTATAAACGCTTTTTCTAAATCGCCATATTTTTCAATTAATTCTTTCGGCGTTCCTTTTGCAATTATTTTGCCCTCTCTTAGCATATATAAAATGTCGCAATCTAAAACTTCCTCCATTACATGAGTTGTTTTTAAAATTGCCTTTCCTTCATTTGCTAATTTTTTAAAAAGTTCCTTAAATTCATTTCTCAAATTAGGGTCTAAACCCACTGTTGGCTCGTCAAGGATTAAAAGCTGTGGATTATGCAACCAAGAAATTGCCATTGAAAGTCGCCTTTTCATACCACCTGAATATTTGAAAACAATTTTTTTAGCATCTTCTGCTAAATGAGTAAGTTCTAAAACCTCTTTTATTTTTTCTTTTAATTCTTTTTCTTTAATATTATAAAGCCTGCCAAAAAACAAAAGGTTTTCATAGCCCGATAAATCTTCATATAAAGCGTCCGTTTGAGCCATATAGCCAATTTTATCGCATACTTTTATTGAAGGTAGCAATGTATCAAATGCATAAAGTTGCCCCTCGTTTGCCTTAATATTGCCTATCATTGCTCTAATAATAGTAGTTTTACCAGAGCCGGAAGGACCGATAAGACCAATTATTTCCCCTTCTTTTATGCTAATATCAATATCTTGCACTATTGTTTTCTTATCAAAAACAATTTTTAATCCTTTGGCATTTAATAATTCTTTTTGCATAAAGTATTCCTCCAAACCAATTGTAAACCAATTTATAGTTTTATGTTGACAATACAATAATTTTATGATATTTTTATACAAGCAAAGGAGTGTTAACTTTGAACCAAAATGACATACTAAAATTATTGTGCGAAGGCAATGGCGAATATATTTCAGGTCAGGTAATTTGTTCAGCCTTAGGAGTATCAAGAACAGCTGTTTGGAAACAAATAAATAAACTTAAAGATGCAGGATATGAAATATCTTCAACAACAAATAGGGGATATAAATTAAATAATTCTCCTGATATTATATCCCGATTTGAAGTTCAAAGCAAACTAAAAGAAGAGGGCTTGGATTATAAAGTATTAGTTTATAATTCTGTTCTTTCAACAAATAACATAGCAAAGCATTTAGCCAATGAAGGGCTTCAAGGAAAAACTGTTATCCTTTCAAATGAACAAACTAAGGGTAGAGGCCGTTTTAACAGAAGTTTTTATTCAAAAAAGAGCTGTGGAATATATATGTCTGTCATTCTTCGTCCAAAACTTACCCCATCTAAAACAAACCTAATAACAATTGTTGCCGCTATTGCTGTTTGCAAAGCAATAGAAAGTTTATATCCGATAAAGCCACAGATTAAGTGGACAAACGATATATTAATTAACGGCAAAAAAGTATGCGGAATTTTAACAGAACTTGCCACTGAAGCTGAATCAGATTTAACTCAATTCGTTGTTTTGGGTATTGGAATAAATGTTAATAACAATATCGAGGATTTTCCACAAGAAATAAGAGATATTTCAACCTCTCTTAAAATGGAAAGCGGTAAAAATATTAATCGCTCCCGATTAATAGCAAAAATAATATTAGAGTTAGACAAATTAATTGAAAACTTTTATTTCTTAAAAAATCAAGCAGAGCTTATTGAACAATATAAAAGTTACCTTTGTATGTTGGGGGAAAATATTACTATAATTAGAGGCGAAACAAAAATAAATGCAAAAGCCTTAGATATAAATAAAAATGCCGCTTTGGTTGTGCAATACGATAATGGCAAAATTGAAACAATTAATTCCGGAGAAATAAGTGTTAAACTCAATTAACAATTAAATTGTGTAGGGGCGACCTTACATTCTACATTTTTAAGTTGAAAGGTTTGATTATTATTAAAATCAGTATTAAAAGTATGGTATTGGTGGCAATGTTTGCCGCATTAACAGCAGTTGGAGCATTTATAAAAATTCCATTACCTTATGTTCCATTTACAATGCAAGTTTTCTTTTGCGCAATGGCTTCAATTATTTTAGGTTCAAAATTAGGTGCATTATCTCAAATTGTCTATGTTGTAATAGGGTTAATTGGAATTCCGATTTTTGCAAGTGGCGGAGGAATAGGTTATATTTTTCAGCCTTCCTTTGGTTTTTTATTAGGATTAATAGCAAGTGCATTTATAATTGGTCTAATTGTAGAGAAAGTAAAATATAAACCTTTTGTTACATATTTAGGGGCAATTTTATGTGGGATAATTATTTTATATTTGTTTGGAATACCATATTTATATTTAATAGTAAATATATACTTAAAAATACCAATTAGTATTTTAACTGCAATTTCAAAATATGCAATTCCTTTTTTAGGTGGAGATATCGTTAAAAGTATAATTGTTGCTTTTTTATGCACTCTTATTATGCCAATATTAAAGAAATTAAATTACACTAAGTAAAATATTTTTCATTTCATTATAAGTTTTAGCAGTATTTACCTTAACTTTTGCATTGTGGGAGTTTTTT
>Ga0265595_1002405_pt1 | contig 12723 bp, 11 predicted proteins | sample saktaG_15_FD_190148 | JGI IMG/M metagenome (GOLD analysis project Ga0265595, IMG submission 190148) | Saline water microbial communities from Sakinaw Lake, British Columbia, Canada - sak_2013_06_06_50m | ecosystem: Environmental > Aquatic > Non-marine Saline and Alkaline > Saline ... | reverse complement strand
CAAAGGTGACAAGATAGAGGTATATCTTAGTAACGGTGATTCATTACTTTGTGAGCTTAAGAAGAACCTTGCTGACGATTCCCTTTTAAGATTTATCCTAATAGACCTAAAATATAAGATAGTAGAATATGGGAGTAGCAAGCCATGAACACTATTAACTTCTGGTTAGGCATAATATTCGGCAAACGCTTTCGTATGTGGTACTGGAGAAATCATAAGCGTAAGTATCTATGGGGTGTTAAGCGAATCATATATGACTTCAGAACCATATCAGACAAGCCGGAGGAACATGCCTAAGCTAACAATCGAGATGATTCCGAAAGCGACCTGGGGAGAGAATCTTCGGTCGCTGCGAACAGATAGATGGGATGCTCTCCGGCGAGCTACTTATATCAATGCCCGTTACAAGTGTGAGATATGCGGAGGTAAGGGCAAGGAACATCCTGTTGAATGTCATGAAGTGTGGAAGCTGGACAGGAAGAAGAAAGTCCAACGCCTTGTTGGCTTGATTGCTCTTTGCCCTATGTGTCATATGGTTAAGCACGCTGGCAGAGCCACAGCTCTTGGCAACTTCGAATCCGTCATACACCATCTAAGACATGTAAATAGTTGGACACGAAGGCGGGCTATCACCTACTATTATTCGGCGGTCGGTAAGAGTGTAGGGGATAGTGAACATGAATGGACAGTCGACATATCATATGTTGACTTTGATGATATTAAGATAATAAGGAAAGGGAGGTAATCATTGGAAGCAACACAAACAATCCAAGACATCCTGCTTGAGATGCGGATGATTCTCAACACATCAAACACGCTTGCACCTGAGCGCATTTACTTTATTCTCAACGAGCTCACAGGTATATACGGTAATGACCCTACATTTGTACCTGTTATGGTTACCGGCTATGTAATGCAGGACACTGGTATACAGCTCCCTGCGCTTCGACCGATGGCTGGTGGGAAGAATATGAGCTCACATGCTGTTGCTCGTCTGCTCACTGACATCGCTCTCTCAATAGCTTTTAACGTGACAAAACAGAAGTCGGATATTATTGTACCTAAGATTATTAGCTGAGATACATCCTGGCAAGGAATGGTGGGGAAAGCGCCCACTCTCATATCATTCTGTATCACATAGACCTAGAACAGACAAGTTCTTTAAACGGCTCCTACATAAGATTGAGCGCAGGCAAGCTAAGAAGGATGTACAGGATAGAAAAAGTGGTAACGAATAAAAGAAAGAAAGGAAGAATAAATGATACAAGATGAACGTGCTAAAACACTAGCTTCAATGTCAAGCACTGACCTGATGCTTATGCTGAAGGATTGTTCCAATTTCCTTGATGATAAGGAATGGAAAGATGCTATTTTAAACGAGCTTAAAACGAGGAAGGAATAGATGGAATATTATACACTTATAGTAAAAACACTTTTTGAGTTAGAAGCAGCAATTAACGAGTTTGCTAAAGCAGGCTGGGTTATAAGCGGTAACGTATTTGATACTGGAAAAATACGACAGCCAGAAAGAAGTAACTATCATGCAGATGGAGATAAACTATTTGCAGTTATTATGAAAAGGATAAGCTAATGAGTAACATACCGCAATCTCAAAGAAGCTGGCGTCCTCGCCTAAGCGAAGAAATAACCGAAGAACAATTCTGGGCTTTGAAGAACCTTATTCCTCACGGCATCAGGAAGAAGCTCTTCTCAAGCCTCGTGGATAATGTTATTGAGTGGCTTAGCGACCCAGCTACCCGCAATGATGTCCTTTATGGGCTTGTGAAGGGGACGATACGTTTAAGACTGGAGGTTGTCAGTGAGACTCGAACAACTCCGAAGTAATGATGTAAACATTGTCCTGATTAATACAATCAGGGAACAACGTAAGCTCACAATGCAGATGCCTATCAAAGCAAAAAAGGCAAAGTCAAAAGGACCTCGTACTATCAGCGTTGAGAGCAAAGTAGATGAAAACAGCCTGGAAGGTTTGTTTGCTATCCTTCAGGGCGCTATGAACAAACTGGAGAATATGCAATGAAAACTGGTCAAGTTAAGATTGCTGACATAATAGTTGGCGAGCGTTTCAGAAAGGAATATGCCGGCATACAGGAGCTGGCTGAAAGTATTAAAACATACGGACTCATCCAGCCAATAGCTGTCCGTACAACAGAAGCTGGTCTTGAGCTTCTCGCTGGAGGTCGCCGGATGAGGGCGATGAAAGTGATGGGTCTCATTGAGTGTTCTGCTAACATCTACGAAGGTGGGCAAGAATATGTTGATGAGCTTCACGCTCGTGAGATTGAGTATGAAGAAAACATGCGCCGGAATGATCTTACATGGGATGAAGAAGTTGCTCTACAAAATGAGATAGTCCGTATAAAGCAAGACCTTGCTGGTACACGAAAAAAAGGGAATCAATATAGTAAGGAAACCGGCGGCTTTGCAGCAACTGACCTAGCAAAGATGATAGGAAAATCAGCTAGCTCAGTAAGGTCAGATATCCAGTTAGCCAAAGCAATGGAGCTTCTGCCTGAGCTAAAGACAGCGAAGAATAAGTCGGAAGCTATGAAGATGTTGCAGAATCTAGGCAAGCAAATACATAGGGAGAAAGCGACCGCTCAGGTTGAACAGCTGGACACTTCTACAACCATCAATCTTCTCCGCTCCCGTCTTAGCGATTCCTATGTTATAGGTGATGCTATTGCTTATCTTAAGAGCATGAAGGACAACTGCGCCGATTTCATAGACCTCGATCCTCCTTACGCCATTGATGCTAAGGATATGAAGAAGCATAAACATATGAAGGCAGATGTTCAGCTTGCTGTTTATAATGAGGTCAGCAAAGATGTTTATCCGAAGTTCCTATCTGATGTTATGAAGGAATGTTTCCGCATCCTCAAACCAAACGGCTGGATTATATGTTGGTTTGCGCCTGAGCCTTGGTTTGAGAAAGTATATGCGACGCTTGAGAAGGCAGGCTTTGCTGGCAACAGGATTCCGGCTATCTGGACAAAGCGACTTGGTCAGACAATGCGACCTGAATATTATCTCTCAAACGATTATGAGATGTTCTTTTATATGAGGAAACATCTTTCCAGCATTGAGAAGAAGGGACGAAGCAACATCTTTGACTTCCACCGTATCACTGCTCATTACAAAGTCCATCCTACGGAAAAGCCGATTGAGATGATGGTTGAGATACTTGAGACATTTGTAAGGCCTTCACCGGACAAGCTCATTGTAATACCTTTTATGGGAAGTGGGAATACCGCTTTGGCAGCTGCAAATCTTGGTATGGAAAGCATTGGCTGTGATCTTGAGCAGACATACAAAGACGCTTATAATGAGAAGATAATAACACAACAACATAGGAGGTATAAGAGTTATGAATAACACTATTCTTATAGACACTGATGGTATTCTCACAGACTTTGTGAGCTCTGCTTATCACTTCTTCAACAAGGATGTTCCTGATAACATTCCTTATGCTATCTGGGATGATCTAGGAATGTTGAAAGAAGATTTCTGGTCAGCTATATCAGGAAGGGATTTCTGGCTTCAGATGGAAACATATGAAACAGCTGATAGATTAATAACTGAGATAATGAGGCATTTTGGTGATACTGAGCATATTGTGCTTTGTTCTTCTCCTCATAACCATCATGAAGTATTTTTGGGGAGGTCTGTATGGCTTCAGAAGACAGCTTCCTTTAATAGCCAGCTGTTTGAGCAACATATCGGAGTTGCCCTTGTTACAAGCAAGAACCTTCTTGCTACAGACAGCAGCATCTTGATTGACGACTTCGATATAAATGTTGAAGCGTTTGGCGGGAAGGGCGCTATCTTATATCCTCGACCTTGGAATAGTATGAGGAATTTCAAAGGTGATGCTATTGAGTACGTTATTGACAGCTTATACCCAATCCTTGATGGTTCATATGAGGTCAGCAAGCAAATGAGCTTTGACCTTCCAAGGAAGGAACCTGGAGTACATCATGTACAATGAGGGCTCTCTTGGTTCGAAGATATGTATAATAGGCGAAGCGCCTGGCGAGTCTGAGGAAAGAACTGGACGACCCTTTGTGGGAATGGCTGGCGAACTCCTGAACACAATGCTTCGCAGCGCCGGCATAACCCGTCAGGAGTGCTACATCACAAATGTTCTGAAAGAGCGTCCTCCTAAGAATGACATATCTTCCTTTATAAGTATCAAGGGCGATAGAGCGACTGTTTCATCAAGGTATATCGACCACGAAAAAGCCTTATATGCTGAGCTTGCTCAGTGTAAAGCCAACATCTTTATACCTATGGGCAATGTCCCTCTATATGCTTTAACTCGTCTCGGACGTATTACAAAGAGGCGAGGCTCCATTCTTCCGGCGGGCTTGCACTGTGGTGCAGGTGTAGCTGGTAGAAAAGTGATTCCAACCATCCACCCTAGTGCTTGCCTGCATATGGGCTTCACAGGTGGTATGTACATCTACAGATATTTCATCCTTCATGACCTAGTGTTATCAAGGTCCGAGAGGGAGTCCCCTGAAATCAATCTGCTCAAAAGAGAATATACTCTTGACCCATCCTTCGAACAATCTATTGAGTACATAACAAGCTGTAATAAGCTTGGTACAGTTGGCTTTGATATAGAAGTTGTTGGACGAGAGTTTCTCAGCTGCTTTTCGCTAGCAAAGAGTGCCTCTGATGCAATAAGTATCCCACTTGTGAAAGGTGGAGATAGCCGATTCACAGCTGAAGAAGAGCTGGCTATCTTAACAGCTTTATCCGACCTTCTCAGCAACGTACAAGTGGTCAAAGTCGGTCAGAACATTGTTTTTGATGCTACTTCTATGTATCTTAAGTATGGCATTATCACAAGGAATGTCGCTGACACCATGATAGCTCACGGGGTTGTCTACCCGGATTTTCCGAAGGGTCTTGACATGATAGCTTCTTTACATACAGACATCGCTTATTATAAAGATGAAGGTAAGAAATGGACGATGAAAGGTATGGGTGAGGAGAAGTCTTTTTGGCTTTATAATGCAAAGGATAGTATTGTTTGCATGGACGCTTATCCGAAAATCATGGAGGATGCTTATACACAAGGCGTCGCTGAAGTTATTGAGCGTCATACAAAGCTTATCCCTATCCTTGTATATATGCATCAGCGTGGAATCAAGATGGACATGGACAACATGGTAGCGCAGAACAAACAGATTGAAGCTGACATCAACATCACTCAGTTTGAGCTTGATAACATTGTCGGTCACTGTGTCAACGTCAATTCCCCTAAACAGCTCCGAGACCTTTTTTATGACGAGCTTGGATATGATAGCTATACAAAGAAGGGAAAGATTACAACTGATGAAACGGCTATGAAAAGGCTGGCGAGAAAAGGTGTAAGAGCAGCCTCACTTGTTCAAGACATTCGTCGTCTTGTAAAGCTCCGCTCAACTTATATCAATCCAGATAAGGTTGACAAAGACGGTCGCTGGAGGTGTTCCTTCAATCCTATCGGTACAAAGAACGGACGACTCTCAAGCAGCGAGACCATCATGGACACAGGTGGGAATATGCAGAACTTCCCGGACATCGCTAAAAGGCTGATGGTTGTAGATGAAGGTATGTTGTTCTTTGAAGTTGACCTCTCACAAGCTGAGAACAGAATTGTTGCTTACACAGCCCCTGAGCCTCTCATGATTCGTGCCTTTGAGAGAGGTATAGATATTCATGCGCAGACAGGTGCTTTGATAAGCGGAATACCTATTAAGGAAGTTATCGAACAGGATGAACTTGAAATTCCATGTACCTTAGGAGCTGGCGATAAGACCTGGCGATTCTGGGGAAAGAAGGCAAATCATGGACTTAACTATGGTGAAGGGTATAGGAAGTTCAGCTTGATTAATGAGATACCTGAAATCGACGGTAAGATGATTGTTGAACGCTATCATTCCATATATCCAGGCATCCGCCTTGGGCATGATTGGATTCGCTCGCAGCTATCTCTCAATCGCACTCTTACAAACTGTCTTGGACGAAAACGGAAGTTCATGGACGCTTGGGGAACTGACCTATTTAACGAAGCTTATAACTTCATACCTCAATCAACAGTAGCTGATATAATCAATACAGTGCTAATAAATATCTGGGAGCATCATCAGCTAACAGATATTGACTTTATTAATCAGATACATGATTCAATCGTGTTTCAGCTGCCGGTTAGGATAGGTTGGAGTACCATATCCCTATATATCAATATCATTAAGGCAATGATGGAAATGAAGATTAGCTGGCGTGGTCAGGACTTCGTGATACCTGTCGATGTAAAGATAGGCTTGAATCTTGGAAAATATAAGGTTAAGGAGAATCCAACAGGTATGACCAAGCTTGATTTAAAATCCCCATCACTTCCGTTGGCTATCAGAAGCGCATACGAAATGCTCACAACAGAAAATGGTGGGAGCGAACATGGATTGGATTGATAGATATCTCCTATTTGCAGAAAACACTGAGCCTATGAAGCAGTTCCACGTATGGTCTGCTATTTCAACCATAGCATCTTGCTTACAAAGACGGTGCTTTATGAAGTTTGGTCATATGACTATCTTCCCCAATATGTATGTAGTGTTGATAGGCTCAACTGGATGCCGGAAGGGTACAGCCATGCGCCTATCGACTGACATGCTTCAAAAGCTCGGTGTGAATATGTCCAGCGAAAGCGTAACACGGGAAGCTCTTATCCGTACACTTCAGAAGGCCTCAAGAACAGATGTCGCTAAAGACACCGGCGAGCTCACCTGGGAATCATCCCTAACAATCCATAGTGAGGAGTTCACAGTCCTACTCGGATATAACAATCTCCAGATGCTCACGGACTTGACCGATTGGTATGACTGCGGGAAGGGTGAAGCAGGTAGCTGGACATATGAAACTGTTGGAAGAGGTAAAGAGATAATCCTAGGAATGTGGGTAAACATCCTTGGTGCAACAACGCCTGAGGCTATGCAGTCCTCTCTCCCAATGGAAGCTATTGGGATAGGTTTAGCAGGGCGGATGATATTCGTGTACGCTGATGGTATCTATAAAAAGATACCCTTTCCAACCCTTGATAATAAGCTCGGCGAAGGTCTGTATAATGACCTTGAAAAGATGATGCTTATTAGAGGAAGCTTTGTTGTATCAGATGATTTTATTGATGCTTATGTCGGATGGTATATGAGTGGGGAAGCTGACAAGGCGATGCCTGACCCACGATTTGCAGGATATATGCGCCGGCGAGCTGTTCATATTCTCAAGCTCAGCATGATTGTCAATGCTTCAAGATTCGGCAATAACATAGTGACCGCTGATGATTTCAATAAGGCTCATGGTATCCTTTTAAACACAGAACGCTTGATGCTACATGCTTTCAGTAGCATAGGCAAGCGTCCTGGAATTGATATTATGACAAATGCGATGTCAGCTATAGCAGCTGAAAAAGAGGTAACAAAGAGCTCATTAGCTCGTCGTTATTATAGGGATGTCGACCCGGAGACTTTGAATGGTATCATAACTTCTCTATCTTCTATGAGCTTCTGTAAAATTATCACAAATGAAGAAGGACAAAGCATTATTCGTTTCATTGATTCCCCTGAGAGTGCGAAGCTCTTAACGACGATAGGTAGTACAGGAACTTGGTAGTTTTAAATCCCTGAAGGGCTAACACAAGCTGCATCCTATCAATCGACTTATTTGCTTCTTCTACTAAAAACTTATCTCCAGAGTTGAGCTGCTCCGAGAGGCGCAGCTCTTCCATATAATAAGCCTTCGCACGAGCCTCATCAGGCTCATCTGATAAGCCAAGCCAGTACTGCTTTTCTCCAACTGTGAAGCCAAGCTTATTAAGAATGACCTCGTTAGCGAACCGTCTTACCAGCCTCGGTTGGTCAAGTGGATTCTGATTCTTTATATATTCAGTTACATTATTGAGAGCAGCCTCAACATCGCTAGGAGCTGTCCCTGCTTTGTCGACCTTTGTGTAATTGCTAGCAACCTCAGTCAACCCTCTATCAATCACAATCTTCTTGTCATAAGATTCCCTCACGGCTTCATCTCTTACACTGTATTTGACAGTTGCGACAGTTGCTAGCCTTGCTAATCCTGCTTTTGCCAGCAAAGGCGAGACAAGCTTAGCCATTGCTTCTTCCCTCTCAGTTGGCTTAAGATCATCCATCATCTTCCTTATCCCAGTTCCAACCATTTGATAATAAGGGTTGTTCTTCGGAAAGAACTGATTGACTCCGTACTCAACCTTCACAGGCGATGCCCCTGTTGCTTCACCAACCTTTTTATATACCTCAGGAGTAGGTTGCCAGGGACGTTCAGCTTTAGAGAGAAACTGCAGCTCAGGACTCACATCTGGACCTCTCCAGATATCTTCCCTTGACCAGAAATCCTTATTCAACGAATAACCAAGAATGGCTTTGAAGGTAGGCGATATGTTTTCAGGCTGAACAATACCTATCATATCAAAAGCAGCTCTTTTTGCAATATCCCAGTCATAGGCATCACCTCTTGACTTTGCCTGCCAGGCATCCGCCAGTGTACACATCAGACGCTGAGATTGGTCTTTAGCTACTGTATAATAAAGGTGTGCGACATTCCCCTTTTCGTCATGAGTCCAAAGAGGTGTGGTTAAGCACCAATAGGCTTCCTTTATATCAGAAGGTATGCTATCAAAACACTCTTTGTTTTCGCTGTTTGCATCATAGAGCATCCAAGCCATACCCATCAGTTGAGCTGTTTTAAGAGCAAACTTCGCTGGGTGTGTCTTTGCATATCTCGCAGCTCCTCTTGTTGCCTGAACACCAGCTCTAAAGTATGGAAACATAGGCTCCATAACAAGCGGAAGCTTCCCGCTTTGTCCGAAATCAAGATAAGTACGCCCGATGTGGACAGCTTCATTCATTGACATTCCTTTGTCTAAGCAGCGCTGCGTAAGAGCAAGCCGTGACCATATCTCTGTCATTTCATTCAGATAACCCATTGCATTAAGCACGTCTGTGATTGTCTGAGATTCAACGCCGGCAAACCTTCCCTGCTTATACATGAACTCCATACCTCCACCTGTCCTTGTATAGTCCTTATATAAGCCATCTCTATTGAAGGTAGCCCTCCATACCTTAGCAAAGTCCCCACCTTTGAACAGCTCTTTTGTCCCACTTATCGGATGAACACCGGCTGCTTCCGGCAACGTCTTTAGCATATCCCAGCTCATCTGAGCAAGTCCGATTGGAAGAAGTGGATTATAAGCGTCTGTAAAATGCCATATATAAGCCATATCACGAGGAAGGTTTCGAGCAGCGTAATAAGGGTTGTAGCCAGTAGCACCTGCTTTCAACCACTTTGACCCAAGCCATAACTGAAGCTGCTGTGACACCTTGCTATCCATAACAGGCTCAAGATGCAGCCACTCATCAGCGATATCCTTGTTAACAAGGAACTTATGCTTCACACCATCACTAACTGTAAACAGCTCAACCCAACCAGCCGGCGTCTCAGCGAATGTTGGATGCCCGTACTTGTCAGTGCCTGTTATCTCAGATGTCTTAAACACACCATTGTCAGGCTTTGCAACAGCTAGGTCAAACGCCGACTTTGAAGCTCTTCCTCTCATAACAGTCCCGACGGTTCTTCTTATCGCTTCATGCGCTGTCGCTCTTACATCTGTCTCAATATATCCAAGCGAGCCCTGTTCAAGAGGTCTTATCCCGCTATTCCTTACACTCAACCTATTGCTCCCTTTACCTATATATCCAACAGTAGGGTCGATGTAATCAACCCACTCTATCGGTGTGTAAAGGTCAATATTGGAGAGGTGCTCATAGTCGGCCTGTGAGATAATACCATCCCTAAGCAGCAATCCAATGGTTGACTGTTTTAATGATTCATGATAGTTTGTAGCAGCTCCATCAACAAGGCTATAGAGGTCAGGGTTGGCTGCGACTGTCTTCATCAGATTATTATACCTGTTGAATTGAAAGTCATTCCACATACCTTCTGCTTCCTTGATAGTATGAGTACGAGAACGTGCCTTCTCAAAATAGGCCCTCCTGCTTGTAGTCAGCTCAGGACTTGCTATCCCAGATATCTTTATATAATCATTAAACACATTCCCAAACTCATTTGACTTAGCTGTGATAGCTTTAACAAAAGCGTTCCTTTCAGCTGGGTCGCCAGGCGGTGTCCAATCCTTCCCTGTGTTTCTTATCGCAATAACTCTTCGAGCTATGATGTAGCTATTCAGGAATTTATCAACTCCACCAGCTGCGTCAACAACTTGTCGTATGTTAGCATCCTTCATCAACGGACTCTTCTTTATCATCCTCAGCAAGGAAGACATCTCTCTATCAAACTCATTAACGTAGCTTGAGGCAGCAGGACTTGTTCCAAGAGCAAGATCTTTCGCTCGGATAGCGGCATCAGCCATAGGGTCTTTGACCTTCCTCAACCTTCTCTTCACACCTCCAGCTGAGTCATATGTATAAGTGATGAAGGTTTCGAGCTTTGACTTCCCGCTTGTTCTTCTCGCAGCTGTGGCTGCTTCACCGGACACCTTCAGCCAACCTGCTAGCTCAGCCGCATCTTCCACATCTGGAGCTGTTGCTGGGACGGTCATAAGAGGTGGAGCGGGTGGAGGAAGCTTTGCCGGTTCTTGAAAGAGGCTCAGCTGTCCAGGCTTTGCGATACCTGTATCCAGCTTCTTAAGTGTAAAAGCTGTTTTATCCATAAACCTGATAGTTCTTGCACCATCCCCTATAACCAACCCGACAACAGCTCCAATTTGATAGTTAGCTTTGTAACCTAAATCTTGCAAAGCCTGCATTACCTGAGGTTCTTCATAAAACATATAGCTACCACTCTTAGCTGCTTCTTTGGCTGCATCAGTATTATTGTTGTAAAGATGTTTTACTTTATTAACTATATTATTAAGTATAGCTGCTTGCCGAGGATCATTAGCATCAAATATTTTATCTGTCTTAGGTATAATTTCATAGATATTCTTCCCGTACTTTCCAGCTGTTTCCTTATCAGCTGTAGCAAAGTATTCTTGATGTTCCTTAGGTAGTTTAGATGCACTACTTAGTGATAGGTTAGACCCATGATAGTATCTAGGCTTTGCACCAATCTGTTCTGCTGTGAATAGCTCAGCCTGTGTACCAGGCTTCGTCGCTGGTGGCTTCGCAGTTGTTAGCGCCTTCTGCCTAGCGGCTTGTTCAGCCTTCACTTCAGCTGATACTGGAAACAGGTTAAGCTGCTCTTTAAACAGCTCAAGTTGAGTTCCCGGCTTAATAACCTCACCTGTATTCGACTTCGGAACAAAGCCAATCTTCTTAACTCCGTCCTTGCCGGCTTCAAGGCTTGCGGCTGCACCAAGCTCATTGGCACCTTTGGCGGTGGCAAGGATACTGGCAACAACAGCTGGGTCATCATACTTACCTTCTTTGAGCCCTTTCACCATCTCATTCCAGGCTATATCAAGATCAGGCTTTGCTATCTTAGGATTAATACGCATCTGGTAAGCAATCCATTCATTCTTAGCATTTCCCATCAGCATATTGAACTGCTTAGCCTTCTCATAATAACCTTTATACCCAATATTATGAAGGATATAACCAGTGAGAAAACTCTCAATAACATCTCTACCTGACACCTCTTTACCAAGAAGCTTACCAATCATCTGAGGAGCTGCGAATGCTGTACCTGTGGCAACTGCGCCAGCCTGTCTTGGAAGATACATAGATGAGCCTCGTAAAACGCCTTGCAACATGCGTGACTCAGAAGCTCCAACAACAGCTCCCCAAGCAGCATTAGGCCACTTCCATCTTTCAAGAGGCATAGGTACATCGAGGCCGAAGAACTCAGCTTGCTCACCCTGCAAAGCACCATAGGCACCTCTTATGCCTCCAGCTGCTACAAATCCAGCAGGTCCTAAGAGGCTATAGAACTTAGCTGTAAGTGAGGCAACAGTGAGCGCTTCAACCATATCAAGCATAAGACCGTGTGATGTCCGTACAGATAAATCCTCACGACCAGGAATCTGAATACCTTTCAACTGAAGCCTATCGCCCATCAACTGAAGGTCAAGGTCAGCAGCTGCACCAGCAAACTCATTCATGATACGCTGAGTTGTCACCTCCCTAACGTTATTCATGAAGTTGCTTGCGAACGGTATCTCAGCAACAATCCCAGCCGCAGCGTCAGCCACAGATGTTATGCCTGCTGCACCTTTCAGCGCACCTGCACCTGCATGATACAGCGTGCTCACACCAAGCCCTATCGAAAAGTCAATAGGATTCTCAGCCAGCGCTTCATACTCCATAACAGTTCGTGCCATTGATTCTCTTGAGAAAATGGGAGTTTCACCAACTCCAAAAGGTTCGTACTCACGCTCCTTCATTGGCTTCCCTGTATATACCTCAGCCGGCACACCTATCGGTCCTAAGGGCATATCCTTCAGCCCGGCGATTGCATCTTTGACTTTATATTTCGCAACCTTTGTAAATGGAAGTTCAGGTTTCATACCAAGGTCATTAGCTACCCTATACTCTGCCTCATCAGTATCTTCAATGAGACCTTGTTCCTTAGCATATTCCATAAACGCTTTTCTTGCTTGTGGTTCCTTAAGCTGAGCTGAGAAGTCCGGTGGAATATATATATCTTTCTCAAGCTTACTTCTTATCT
>Ga0265595_1002401_pt1 | contig 12730 bp, 11 predicted proteins | sample saktaG_15_FD_190148 | JGI IMG/M metagenome (GOLD analysis project Ga0265595, IMG submission 190148) | Saline water microbial communities from Sakinaw Lake, British Columbia, Canada - sak_2013_06_06_50m | ecosystem: Environmental > Aquatic > Non-marine Saline and Alkaline > Saline ... | reverse complement strand
TAAAGGTGGTATCAGGCCTGGTTACGCGAGAGTGAGGTTGATTGTGTTGTGAATGTGTATGTTTTTTCTGAGTGTAAAACGATTGTGTAGCGATTGTGTTGCCATAGTGAAAGGTGGTATCAGCCCTGGTTATGCGAGAGTGAGGTTGATTGTGTTGTGAATGTGTATGTTTTTTCTGAGTGTAAAACGATTGTGTCTTGATTGTGTTGCCATAGTGAAAGGTGGTAGCAGCCCTGGTTATGCGAGAGTGAGGTTGATTGTGTTGTGAATGTGTATGTTTTTCTTTCTGATTGTGTAGCGATTGTGTCGAGTGTGTCGAGTGTGAAAGATTTTCGCTACACACTCGATTTTAGGCTATTTCTAAGGTCTTTGAATCAGCGATATTCTGATCATACCAAACAAAACGATGCTTTGTTAGCTCACTCTTCTCGCAATATGTCTTTAATCCTCTCACAGTAAGCTTCCGCTTTAGCCAGTGCATCGAGTTTCTTTTCCTTGAAGTAAGTGATACCACCACTCCATTCCTTTCGCATGCACCGGCCATCTTCTTTTATATCAAGACAGCCTCTTTGCCTTGCTTTGTCTGGTTGCGGACATCGCCACTTCATAAGACGCTCAGGAACCTCAAGCCTACTATTATTTTATCACTATATAATTGATGCCCCTAATTATTAGAATCCACTATTGAACTTTTTGGCTTATTGTTTAAGGGTTGGCTAGTATATGCCAATGGGATAGAATTAATTGCGCGATGCAATATGAGAGTCATATGAGCCTAGAGCTCCAAAATCTTGCTTCCTTCACAATCGCTTTAGAAACCTGATCAGAATTAGCAATCCCATACTCAGCAAGGACGTTAGATAATTCAGCCGTTATGCTTTCATCTGAAAGTTGTCTTAGGGAAGGGTTTCTCAATTTATCTTCAATAGATGTCTGGTTCTTGTGAATTATTTCTAAATCATGTCCTGATAATAGATATGAAGCCAACCACCCAATATCGCCATCTCGGATAATATCACTTAATGCTATTCTGTTAATCTGTCCTTCCGTAAATAAGTCCTCTACACTAAGTACTTCGCCTAGCGTAAAATGCTTTGGAGCTATCTGCACATAAGGCAAGTTGGAGTCCCAATAAGTTTTGTCCCTAAGGTCAATCAACGCCAGGAATTTAAGCTTACAGTATCTTCCTTTCAGTATTCCGTTTTCAAACCATATTCTAAGGTCATCTCGATTCTTGATACCTTCCGGTATTTTTGCTGGGGGGATCAAGGCATCAGTGCCTCCCAAATACCTTACGTTGTATTTCTGTAATTCTTCCAGTACAAATTTGCTTGGTCTACTACTGCCCGCTCCAGCAGATTCTTTCTGAGTCGCATAAGATATTAGTATGGCGCTTAAAGGTCTATCGTACCTCTCGACTAATTTACTAACAGACAGCCCACTTCTTTTGAGTGATTGTATGATCCGATACCTCTCTTTTCCCCGCTTTTCTGTCTCTTTTCTGAGTTTTTCTATACTCATGTCTTTCTCTTCGAGTCTCTTCTCATATATCTCTATGATTTCCTCATTCCTCTTAGCCTTCCCGAAAAATAGGTCTAGGACTTTGGCAACTATCCAACTAATGATACTGTTAAAAATAGTAGTATTGTCCATAATTGCTCTGAACGCCGAGTGAAACTTCTAGATATATAAGATTATCTCAATTTCCATTATACAACACAATAATTACCATATTTGCGTTTTCGAGAATAGATATCATTAAAATAAAGTGGCTCCCATACAATATGACGTTCTGTTACTATATTGCGTAATATGACAAAATGTGCATGTTCGCAAACGGCTGGGAGTTTGGTGCCTATGAGCGGTTGTAATCCATCTGGGTAAAATACTTGACAAAAGAGTTGCCAACTAGTATAATTGTTGTAGTATAATACAACTATATTTTGGCTGGTCACAAGAGCAAGTAGCACTGTTAAAATCTCTAATAGACTGCAGGTTAAGGAAGTAGTATGATACTGAATCTGAAGGAATACCTGACCGTACCTGAAGTAGCTAGGAAACTCGCCTTAAATGAAGAAACTATACGAAGGCAAGTTCGGGCAGGACAGCTAAAGGCTGAGAAAATAGGAAATCAGTGGTTTATTCATGAGGAGAACCTCTCTGGTTTCACACGAACTCGTAGGTCACAAAGTGCCAGAAATATGGAATAATGAAGGGGTCATTCATTGCTGGTAGTTAATCGTAGCAGACAACAAAGTAGCAGCTGTATTTCGTAAGGGGCACCTCGAAATGACAAAGGATGTCGGGAAAGTAAGACAACGGTACAGGAATACACCACCAATTAAGGATGTTATTCGAGAATTTCTTGTAAACAAAGGGGATGGCGCATCTGTACAGGAGATTTACGAGTATGTCCAACGATTTGTAATGTTCACTTCTAAGACCCCACGTAATTCCGTATTTTCTGTCCTCGTGAGAATGCAGAATGTGCAACGGGTTGGCCCCGGAAAATATAAACTCACTTCGAGAGGTAATTAGTTTCGTGGAAGAAAGTACACACCTCTTTAACGAATCACAAAGGCTAGGATCGGGTGATAGAAACACTCAGTCAGTATCGACAGGACAGTTGTTTGAGTCATCGGAATGTGTCGGGCCAAAACTACTGGATACAGTTTCGTGCATAGACTGTATTGAGGGGATGCGCTCTCTTCCAGATAAATGTGTTGACATTGCTATCACCGACCCACCGTACAATCTCGCTAAGGGGAACGTCTGGAAATGGGACAACTCAGCGGACTTGCCTGGCTTTGGTGGAGACTGGGCAAAGGTTATGGTTGACTGGGATAATATGCCATTAAAAGACTATCTATCCTTTACTCTAAGGTGGCTATCAGAGTTAAAGCGTGTGGTGCGCCCCACTGGTTCCCTATGGATTCACGGGACTTATCACAATATCGGGATTATCAATTTTGCTCTGCAATTATTGGAGATTGAGATCATCAATGAAGTAATTTGGTATAAGCGCAACAGCTTTCCAAACCTGTCTGGTCGTAGATTGACAGCGAGTCACGAGACGATCCTATGGGCTCATACAGGAAAGAAAAGACAGTATTACTTCGATTATGAGGCTGCAAAGAACCTCTCCTTTGCAGAAGATTCCTTCAAAACTCTAGGAAAACAGATGCGAACTGTCTGGGATATTCCGAATAACAAGGACCCAGAGGAAATACGATACGGAAAGCATCCAACACAAAAACCTTTACGTCTGCTGAAGCGGCTGCTCCTACTATCAGCCAAACCCGGACAAACATGTCTGATCCCTTTCGCCGGGGCTGGGAGTGAGTGCATTGCTGCTAAGGCTAGCGGACTTCATTTCATTGCATTTGAAAATAATCCTGAGTACGTGGAAATTTGTAATAAACGTCTAAGAGCGAATGGTGAAGCAAGAAGTGGACACACGCTTGCGGCAGTGAGAAACCTTATGGCAAAGGATACAGTCAAACGGCCTGTCAAGCACATACCGTCTTTGATAAAGTGGACTGGCAGTAAGCGTTCTCAGGCTCTAACGATAGCCTCCTACATTCCTGATCATCATCGATATTTCGAGCCCTTCGTAGGCAGTGGGGCAGTTCTTTTCACTGTTGCGAGGCCATCATCTGTAGCTGGCGATTTATATGAGCCATTGATCGAACTATGGAAAGTCGTACAGCGTCATCCTCAATTCTTGATAGATAATTATCGAAAGCAGTGGCATACCCTCCAAAAAGATTTGCCAGACTATTTCTACGAGGTTCGGAATCGGTTCAACAAGTTAAAGGACCCTATGGACCTTAATTTCCTGCTACGCACTTGTGTGAATGGCATTGTTAGATTTAACAAGGCAGGGGCTTTCAATAACTCTTTTCATCTGTCCCGTCCCGGGATGTCGCCTGATAGATTCGAGTCGGTGGTAAACATATGGCATGGTGTAGTAAAGGACGTGCTATTTGTATGTCAAGATTACTCTGAGACTCTTCAAGAGGCGCGTAGGGGTGATTTTGCATATCTTGACCCACCCTATTTAGGTAATAAGCAAAGATATACAAAGAACATTGATTTTAACCAACTCTGTGAGGTGTTGCAGGATTTGAACCATCGGGGCGTGAAGTGGGCTCTGTCGTTTGATGGGTGGAGAGGTACGCATAACATGCTACAGCCAATCCCTCGTGAGCTATATGTAAAACTCATCTCGATCGCAAGTGGAAACTCCCCAGCAGGCAAGGTACTTAATGGTCCTATAGAGATGGTAGAAGAGTCGCTATATCTGAACTATTAGAGCTCGCGGACGGTTATGTTAGTACTGGGACTAGATATGCCTTTCATGAATGTCTTTAGAGTTTGTCCTAGCTTTGTGCACGCTCGTAAGTTAATTGTGCAATAACCACCATCCTCACTAAACTCCAAGCCAAGAATAAGATCTGAGTTAGCAAGATTAGCGATTCCTTTAAGTTCCGCCTCTTTATTCAAGAGGAAGGCTACTGCGGATGCGAATTGGACAGAATTGCGAGGTAAAATTGTAGCAGCCTTGACCCAAGAGTTTTCTGCCCCTGTCCTTTGGACACTTGGTGCTGTTGAGATAAGATCAGCCACGTATTTGATTAGCCGAGGTCCGATGTTGGATTCTACTTGGTTCGCTCGCTCCTTAGATTCAATGACCAATATTATCGGAAGAGAGTAAATATCAAAAACCTGGAATAAGTGATCGGGACGCTTAGCATCATTAGCGGTAACTCGAGGAAGAGATAACCAGCGCAACTCAAGAGACTTGTCCGTCGTTAGAACTGATATGCCGCTCCAATCGCCTCCTGGTGGGTTACACATTCCTTCGAATACATATGTGCACCCAAGACGCGAAAACAGTAAATGCAGAACTGTGTCAACGTCATTTTCCCCAATCCGTTCAGGAGCAGGTTCTACCAATATTGATGCAGTTTTTTGCGTTGGTATGCCAGCTTCCCAATGAGTGCGCAGGAAAGCTCTAGTCTGTGTATTAGCAGCGGTGCGGGAATCAATAAGGATCGCATCACTTACTGTCAATATTGCTTCCCAGAGTCCATTTTGTTGCATCAGATTCACCGGGTCATTATTAAGGCGATCCCACGTAGCGACAGGAGCTGGGCCATAAACAACTGTAAGTAAATCAGAATCTTCCCCAATGAGCATCCGCGCCATAGGAGCCAACCCGCGATCAGGACGAGCATCGTCTCCTCGAGGTTTGAATCCCATAATCCAACAGATAGTTAAATCTTTTTGTTTGGATAACCACTGGATAGAGTCAAGTGGTAAATCCGGGTAAAGTGATACCAATCCTCTCGCGAAAGAGCCTCGTTCCACAGCAGGAATAACACATACTGGCAAGTTCGTTGACGAGAGCCCAACCGCATGCATGGCAGCAAGTGCCATAAGATCCTTTGCACTGCTAGTGAGACTACTAATGTACGCAGTTTTTGCCCATGACAAGGGAGCTTTCTGCAAACTATACTGGGCAAGCGTACCGCCGCTTAAAATGAATTCATATGCCTCCTCCCATTTCGCTGGTGTCAAGGTATCACTACGTTTCCGATTCAAAGCCAGCAACTTTACAAGTTCAAGAGCCTTGTGCTCTAAACTATTCTTTGACTCTTTGTATTCCCGACCACTGATAAGATTGCGAATTAATTTCAATAGGTCATCGCGACCGAATACGTCACTATAGGCTCTAATGGTATCTTCACTAGCCCCAGGGCTAGGTACGAATACTGGAATTACTGGTGTGTTGAGAGAAGCAGCCAAGGCAAGGTAGCTAAAGGGTACTGCAGGGTTCGGTAGGCGAGTGGCTTTTCGAGAACGACCAGCACCAAGTTCATAGCCACCGAGTTCTGCAATGTAAACGTAGGGAATCCCAGCTCGTGCGGAGGAGTATGCACGGCCGTTCCGTTGCCAGGCCTGGTTACCGGCAGGTAAAGCTCCACAGTACTCAATAGCAACGAGTGGTTCCTCAGAGGTGGGCGTCGTAACTCTCGTTAGGATTGCATCAGCGGCTTCTCGGATTGGTCCCCCTCGGTCTCGGACTAGTGCTAGAATATCTTGAGACCATCGGCCAAAGCCCGGTAGGAACGTAAAGGTCATAGTAGTGGCAAAACTTACTAATTCTAGGCGAAATGATGGGCAGACAGCGGATCCAAATGGGCCATCGACGTTAATTGTCTCGCTATTCAAGGCATCTATTATCAGCAACAGTGTTCTTTCGCATTCTACAATGTTATCTCCGTGAATCTTGAAGATAGAGTCTGTAATATTCTTTAATGTGTCCAACTATTTCCTCACCTCACGGCAAGTTTATTGATATTCTACCATTTAATCTTTTGTTCCAAAAACTCTGAGCGGAATGATAAGCACTTTCGAAGGCATTGGAACGTGATATTGATTCAGCATGTGTTGGGGGAGTAATATGTAGTCAATAGGATTGCAGCAATACCGGCGATAATCAACCCGTCTGTATGAAACCTAGCTGGAGGAGCAAAGATGATCAATGAGACTAAATTGGGGAGCCTCTTGGAGGAGTTCAATAGTCCGCGACCCGAATTCAATGGGGATAGTTACGTCACCCGAAGGAGAGAATGGTTTGACAGACCCATGGAAAGAATTAAACCTCTCTTGAATAGAGATAGACTAAGTGGCCTTACTGTGGACGAAGCGCAAAGAATTTATAAGGAAATGACTGTGGGTGGACCGCAGCTGTACCCAAGGAGCTTCATTGAGAATGGTATAGAGAAAATTCGCCATTCGCTGGATTACTTACTTTATGGAGAGGATCCACTCGAAACGCGCTTTTTCAACGTGGTCGAGAGTGTGGATAGCGAATATTACCTTAGTGGTGTTGGTCGTGCCTTTGCTTCTACCGCACTATTACTCTACGACTATAGACAATTTGGTGTCTGGAACGGAGCTATCGATGGTGGTCTGACAAAGCTAGGTCTCTTACCTCACAAGAAACGAGGAGAACATTCAGGTCAAACATATGTAAAGGTTCTTAGTGTTCTTCAGGAGTTACAAAAGAAATGTGGATTTCCAGACCTCAGTGTCACAGACGAATTTGTTGAGCTAATCTACCACGGAAAGATCGGTGAGCAGATTGTTGAGCAACCACCCATAATAGAGGAGGAAGTGACTAGTGAACTGCCCACGTCGGAAAGAGAGGATATCCACCTGAAGATTCAGTGGATGCTTGCACGAATAGGCAACTGGGAGGGACATGATGTCTGGGTAGCGACAAATGATTATAGAAAAGAATTCAATGGTGAGAAACTTAGCTCCTTTTGTTTGGCTGACCTACCTGTCTTTGCTGGTCCTGAAGTTCTCAGAATCGCTAAGTCTATTGACGTAATATGGTTTAAAAAAAGGAGTGCACAGCCGCTTCGCTTTTTTGAGATTGAGCATACTACAAGCGTTTATTCGGGCTTACTACGTTTGAATGACGTGAAAATAGATTATCCTCTGCCTAGGGCTACTATCGTTGCACCTCGAGAAAAGAAAGGTATTTTTGAAAGCCAGATTTCTCGACGGACATTTGTGCATAGCGACCTGGAAGAAGTCTGTGAATTCATGGAATATAGGGATGTAGAGAGACTCTTTGATTCGGAAAAGGTGCGCACACAGATGCTAGGGAGGTAAGTCCTCTCAATGTAAGAGGAGCTTTACTGACAATCTCTGTCGGTCGCTTAACAAAAGGTATGACTCTCAGATATTGACGGCGTCGTCGAGTGCTCTCGAACCTTTGCTCAACTGCATAGTGGCTACACTCTATAGCGAAAAGTTCAGCTTATTTGACCCTGCTACCGTTACCCTTGCTGCGAAAGAACGGCTGCGGTAAGATGTGGCAGTGGAGAAACCGCAGATGTTAGCAGGAAGAAGTCCGCATGCCATCAGGAAAAGTAACAGCTATTCTTTGTTTGCTTACGGCCGGGCTGTAAAGACACCATTCGGACTACTAGGCACAGATGAAAGAGCTCTTACATTTGCGCTAGGCTATACAATGTGGTGGTGTCCGAGATTACTGCAGACCTTTCTAGGTGCTGTCGCCATCAAGAGATTTCGTATCAGTCATCTACGCAATGCTGAGATTCACCTAGAAACAAGGCGTGATGAAGGGATTACAGACATAGAGGTGATCATACCGAATCGCCTTCATTTGATTATTGAGGCTAAAGTTGGTCTAGGGCTCCCCACGCTTGATCAATGTAGGAGGTATATACAACGACTCAAGTCCTCCGCAGCAACATACCGCCTATTGGTCATACTTGTTGGGATGGACTGTACTCCGACACTCGCTCTTTACCGTCAAAAGGACAAAGATTGTGACAAGTTCTTGGCTGGCTTGCAGTGGGTTGAATTGCTTAAGATGCGGCCTTTGCTTCTTGAACACTATGCGCCGAGCAGTGAAGAAGGTCGATGGGCAAGGGCGTTTTATGATTTTTTGGAAGGGGAATTTCATATGAATAGCTACACTGAAGAAGTTTGGATTGTGCCTGCCAAGAAAAAGCCCTTATGGGAAGATGGTTGGAGCTTTTATGATACCCATGTCAAGGGTAGAATCTATTATCGAAGTAAGCGCGATGGCTACACTAACCAGAAGCCTCTTTATATTGCTTTACGTGCACAGGGCAAAGTCGAGTCCATACAGCGCGTCCTAAAGATTGAGCATGAGGTGATATTGGTCAATGTTCTCCCACAAATGAGGAATATCAAAGACGGTTGGCCAAGAGAAGTACCTCATACCGTGTGGTATCTATCTGAGCCCGTCTATTTACCAAAGATTCTGCCCACAGGGGATCCTAGTATGAGAGGTCGCCACTTGTTTTGTGACATGGATATTTTACTATCATCTGTGTCTATTAAGGAAGCAGCGGAACGTATGAAAAAGCGTAGGGCGAGTTCTGATTAGTACATGGGTTACTTATCGATGAGTAGGCTTTTAACATCCTCTAAAGTTCTTTACTTTATGCCATTAGCTATACAGCCGGAGGTTAATGAACGGGGTCAGTAGCTATTGCACATTAGGGCGGATTGTTCAATCTGGTAAACTCGTATAGCTGACTCCGATGCTCATTGCTTTATCCCCTGCTTGTCTCTCTTCTCCCAAGAAAAGTAGCCGCGACCCTTTAGGGTCGGGCTCGCGGGGCTAAAGCCTCATTGCAGAATTGACAACTATATGTGTGGCCGCAATAGAATGAATCTAGAGGCGATATGATGACATAGCTTGCATGTAGGCTCTGGCTTCGTGAGGTGGGGCAGGAATATGAGTTTAACTTGCATATCTCCCATATAGCAATTATCTATTCATAGACGCCTACGAGGCTTTCAAAGAATCTCGCATCTTTTGAGCGTACAAGAACGTCGAGCATGTGACTAAAGTACCAATGAAAATAGCCTAAATAGGTCTTTCTAGCCTCTGTTTGTTATTGATATATTGTGCACACTGTTGACCAATAATGTCTCTCTTATTTAAATAGAGTGCAATATTGACCAACAATGCTAAAAAGGGAGGAACAGAGCCAATGGGGACTCCAAACGGTGGAAGCCCAGAGTTGATGACTACCACCGAGCTTGCCAAATATCTACGAATTTCAAGGGCAAGTGTTTATCGTTTAGTCAGGCAGAAGCAAATACCAGTAAGCAAAGTAGGCCGCCAGTTGCGTTTCCGCAAAGATACTGTTGATGTGTGGCTGTCAAAAGGCGAGGCAAGCTAAGAAAATGGCAACAAAACCAGCAGGCGAGGAAAAATTTAAAGCGCCGTCAAACGACACCAATAAAAGCAAGAAATCCCTTTCGCCTTACAGGTTCCACCTGATAATGGCATTGGTAGCGGTGGTTATTTTGGCTGGCGGATATGTGTTTTACCATTTCCAAGAGGAGCAAATGCGCCAGCGTATTGAGAGTGGGCTCTCAGTCGTTACTCAATTGAAGTCGGAGCAGATTGCGGAATGGCGCGCCGCCAGGTTGGTGGATGCCAATACACTAGCTGGAAGTCCGTCTTTCACTGATACGGTGGCGAAGTACATGGCTTCACCAACGGATACTGAGATTAGGGATAAAGTCCTTGCCGACTTAGCAATAGTAGCGCAATCATATCCTTACCAGGATATACTGCTGACTGATGTGAATGGTAAGGTGCTTCTAAACATTAATGATAGCGTGAATCGCCTCAGCGATGTGACATTGTCCCAACTGGCAGTTGCCATCAAGGAACATAAAGCGGTTTTTACCGATTTCTATTATCTTCCAGATGGCAATTCTCCACACCTAAATACTGTTGCGCCTCTCTTCCCCTGGGGGCAAGATTCGCCTCAGGCGATAGGCGCCGTGGTCTTCTACATCGACCCCTCTCAATATCTTTACCCGCTGCTGCAGTCCTCGCCTATGCCAAGCAAAACTGCCGAGACTTTGCTGGTTGAGCGCGATGGTGACCAAGCGTTGTTTTTGAACGAGCTACGCCACCAGAAGGACACCGTGCTCAAACTAAGAATCCCTTTGAGCCAGCAGGAAGTCCCCACTGTCATGGCTGTCATGGGGAAAGAGGGAATCGTTGAAGGCAAAGATTACCGCGGAGTAAAGGTATTAGCCGCCCTGAAGCATATTCCTGATTCCCCGTGGTACATAGTCGCCAAAATCGATAACAGCGAGGCGCTCTCGGTATTGCGCTCTCGGGCTGGCTTTACTGTAGTTTCTGTCGTTGGCTTGCTGGCTGCTGCGCTTGCCCTCGTTGGGCTCATCTGGCAGCGGAGGCGAAGGCTGGCGTTTCAGGCGCTGTACCAGGCAGAGTTGGAGACTCAGGCACTGCGCAGCCACTTCGAGTATCTGGTGAAATACGCCAATGACATAATCCTCATGGTCGATGATAGCCAAAACATCGTCGAAGTTAATGACCGGGCGTTTGAAACCTACGGCTACACGCGAGGGGAAATGCTTGGCATGCCGCTGGCTTCTCTCGTAGCCTCCGAGGACCGTTCTTCATACCAGACACGTCTGCGCAAAATCCAGCAAAAAGGAGCAATCGTAGCAGAAGCCATCCACCAACGCAAAGATGGTTCCACATTCCCCGTGGAAGTCAGTGGGCGGATCATCAAGATAGGAGACAAAACGTATTTCCAGGAAATCACTCGTGACATCACCGAGCGCAAGCAGGCGGAGGGTAAGATTCTTAAACAAAGCGCAATACTAGAGGCTATTAACCTTGTGCTTCGAAAGACGTTGCGGTGTGAGACGGATGAAGAAGTAGCCCGCACCTGCCTTACCATAGCGCAGAGGCTCACCGGCAGCAAGTTCGGCTGGATAGGGAAAGTGAATCCGTCGGGGTCTCTGGATACGATTGCATTGAGCAACCCAGGTTGGGATTCCTGTAGTATCCCCGGGGCTCAAGCAACACTGATGATTAATAACATGGAGATTCGCGGTATCTGGGGCCGAGTACTGAAGGACGGGAAATCGTTGATAACGAACGACCCTACAACCCATCCTTACAGGGTAGGTCTTCCCAGCGGCCATCCTAAGCTGACAGCCTTCTTGGGGGTTCCACTGAAACGCACCGGTAAGACCATCGGCATGATCGCCTTGGCCAACAAACCGTTGGGCTATGAGTTACAGGACCAAGAAGCCATTGAGATGTTATCTGTGGCCCTAGTGGAGGTGCTAAATCGCAAGCAGGCCGAGGATACGCTGCGGCAATCCGAGGAGAGATATCGAACTATATTGGAGGGTATGGATGACAGCTATTATGAGGTAGACCTTGCCGGTAATTTCACCTTTATCAATGATTCACTTAACCCTCCTTTGTATATAATCCCCGTAACAGGGTGTTATGTTTGCTTTCTGGCACCGAATTTTGCTCAATCTCTACCACCTCTAAAACAGAAACCAACCTCACCAGGTCGGTTTCACTATTGGCTCAGCACTCAGCAAGTGACCACATTAAAGCTGGTGCTCTCATCGCCCCCTGTCATTTGAAGCGCACTATTAAGAGCTGGTATTTCGGTGTTTAGCTATACTTTCTCCTTCCTTCGGCACTGGGATAAAATAATTAATATTTGGCCTCAGGTATTATTAGGATTTCTTCTCTAAATACTACTCGCCTGATAGCCTCTTTGTCAAGTATCTTATCCTATCTTTACCGTACAATCGTAGTACTTTTTTCCTAAAACCGTCCAGGACTAATTTGCCATGCCATTTGGTAGCTTTGGGTGGTTGTGTATCGCTAAAGTAAACTAAAGTCAAGATAGGATAAGCAAGCGCAGTTTGAGGAGTTTTTAATATGGTGCTGCATGACGAGTCAAACGGTATGCTAACAGCCAGGCGACTAGCCAGGCTTCTCAACGTGTGCATCAATACGGTGCGGCATTGGGATGAGCAGGTATTGCTGAAGGCGTACCGCGTCGGCCCATGAGGCGACCGCAGATTCAGCCGGGAGGATACTGGCGTTTTTCCGGAGGAGAAGCGCGGAGCTGGACAGAAGGTGGGGTAGGAAGGCACCTTTGAGGGACTGAGGGATAAAAAAGGGGGCGGCATTTGCCGCTCCCTTTTGACTTTTTCGGCTAGTGAGACTTACATCTGGTCTTTCTTATGTGGCTTGTTCAGCCTGGAGATGGCAATCATTACCACAAGCCACAGGACGAACAGGATGACGCAAATAAGGATTGCCACCCATGCCCAGGGAAGA
>Ga0265595_1002400_pt1 | contig 12734 bp, 23 predicted proteins | sample saktaG_15_FD_190148 | JGI IMG/M metagenome (GOLD analysis project Ga0265595, IMG submission 190148) | Saline water microbial communities from Sakinaw Lake, British Columbia, Canada - sak_2013_06_06_50m | ecosystem: Environmental > Aquatic > Non-marine Saline and Alkaline > Saline ... | reverse complement strand
AATAATTTATTGGCTGAACTGTTATCAAATGGTCAATTTCTTTTCCTGGAACAATTTCTACTTCAACCAAAGAAAACGGCTCTAGATGAGCCGAATTTTTTGAGGTTATTTTTTTTACACCACGCGCGAGAACTTCCTGTTTGCCTTTTTCTAAAGTATAAAGAGAAATAATCTGATCAAACTCACGGAAGTCGCGACGAGACAGCACAACTGCCTTCATAAAAAGATAATAGAACACGGATTAAACTGATCTAACTAATTTAAACGAATTTTTTACCCTTTAGACTTTTGACTTTATGAACTTTATAAACTCTCTTCCAAATAAGTCTCTAAAATCAACATAGCTGATTTTTCATCCAAAGTTGCGTCCCCACCCATTTGCATGGCTTCGGATGTGGTCAAACGTTCGTCGGCAAAATCTATTTCTACACCAGTTTGTTTTTTTACTTCATCAGCAAAATTACGAATTCTTTTGGTATTGGCATTTTCACTTAAATCTTCCAAAGTTAATGGTAAGCCAAACACGACTTTATCTATTTTTTCCACCTCAATTAAATCCACCAGCTCTTTGAGTGACCCAACCACGCCGTATGGCAAAACAACGTCCAATCCTTCTTGAACCCAGGCAAGGCCGATTCTTTTGCGACCATAATCTACGCCTAAAATATTCATACTGTTTCACTAATTATTTTCTGTGTCATTGCGAGACCTGATTCGCATCAGGGCGAAGCAATCCCAGACTAATAGCAACGTTGCCAACACACTGGGATTGCTTCGTCACCCCATATTTCATTGGGGTTCCTCGCAATGACACGCTTTTTTTTAATTTTATAATTAAAGATAATTAATTTATTCTTTCTTCTGAACGCCTTGTAACCACAATTGGGCCATCTTTCTTAATTACAACGGTATGTTCTTGATGAGCACTCAAACTGCCGTCAGCCGTTGAAATACTCCAACCATCATCGGCCGTTTTTATATTATAATCCCCCATAGTTATCATCGGTTCAATCGCTATTACGACACCTTCTTGCAAAACCCAACTTTCCATATTTTTATCATAATAATTTGGTACCCGAGGTTCTTCATGAACACCATGACCAACGCCATGACCAACCAAATCACGCACAATTCCATAACCCTGTGGATCAATATATTCTTGAATCGCCCGACCAATATCAGCTACGGTATTCCCAACTTTACACTCAGCAATACCAATTTCTAATGCTTTTTTTGTGACATTCACCAATTGCCTAGTTTTCTCCGGCACCTCGCCAACTATTACCGTAATAGCTGTATCAGTAAAAAAACCTTGTCCATTATTTTGTATCTTGTTTCTTGTATCTTGGTTATTACCCGTAGGGTATTCCATTCCAATATCTATACTAAAAATATCGCCGTCTTTTAAAATCTTGTCTTTGGCAGCAATACCATGCACAATTTCTTCATTACGAGACGCACAAATAGTAGAAGGAAAAGGTGGTTCATTTCTCCCACCCCTAAAACCTTTGAAAGCCGGCCGACCACCAGCTTCTTTTATCATCCGTTCAGCCTCTTGGTCAATTTCCCAAGCTGAAACACCCGGTTTAGCCATTTGGCCCAGTTTTTCCAAAATCTCCCCCAAAATTTTACCCCCTTTGATAATTTGCTCTATTTCTGATTGTGATTTTATGTAGGACATATGTGAATATTATAGTAAAAATAGATAAAAAAGGCAAGGAAAAAACTTATCAACAACCAAACTAAACAAAAACTAAAAAATCTGTTATAATATGGCCTACAAAAAAGGCAATCTGTGGGTAGATTGCCAAATTTTTTGTCAAAAGTTGACTTAACATCTTCTTTTGTAGTCGCTCTTTATAGATTGATCAATCTTACCAAAACCGGTCTACGAACGAGGGATAGCTAGCATTCCCCCGCGGTAGGTCGGTTTTTGGTTATTAACTTAAATTTTTAATACATCCCAAAAATCATATCCTACACAGGCCAAATATAATATAATTAATGACAGATCAACAATAATAAAATTACCCATCAAAATTTCAACCAGAACAGAAGTAAACATAAGAGAAATTCCAATAATTAACATAAGTAATCCAGTAACAATATGTGATAAATACCTTTCTAAAGAAAAACTAACTCTTATTTTTTCATAAGTAAAAGCAAAATTACCAAAACAAGCTATGACTGACAAAATTGATACTGCCGCCAGTACATCACCAGCTCCGGTTGTCTCTACGACCAAATTGCTAGACAATAGATATTTTTTGATTGGAAGATAACAAAGTAAAAGCAAAACAATTATAAATAAATTTTTAATCAAATTTTCTTTTATCATTTTGGTCATATTTTTTAGATAAAAATTAAGATTCCAAAATATTTATTATTTCTCCATCCACCTCGTCAATACTCATCTCACCATCTACTGTCTTTAACAGGGTTAAATCATTATAATAATTCAAAATTGGCTGGATAGCAACATTACCCTGCTCAGCAATCCGCTGTTTAGCTGTCTCAGGGTTGTCATCAGAACGGACTATCAATTCCCCCTCACATTCAGGACATTTCACCTTATTCTCATTATCAGGCGAATAGGGCAGAATAAAGCCACAAATAGGGCAAATTTTGCGTTTGGTGAGGCGATTGAAGCTAGTCTCATCGCTCAAAGAAATTTCTAATACTATCACTTCATCCCGCAAACCCTTTTTTTTAAAATATGCTTGATATTTTTTGGCTTGTTCAACATTGCGAATCGCCCCATCCAAAATAACTCCCTGACCAGCATCTAAATATTTGTCCATCTCAGCAAACGCTAATTTATAAATCAAATCATCAGCCACGAGTTTACCGGCTTTCATGTCGGCTAATTTTTGCTTATCAGTTGGATCGGCGTTTTCATCCTTATCTAAAGCACGCAAAAGATCCCCGGTTGATATATGACCGTAATTATATTTTTGAACTAATTTTCTGGCTTGGGTACCTTTGCCACTTCCAGGTACACCCATTAGAATAATTATTTTTTTCATAATTTATTGAACTATAAAAGATACTAATATACTAATGGTACTAATAATACGAATAAATACTAATGTGTGTTATCGAAGTATATTCGTATACCATTAGTATAATTAGTAAAATTTGTATATTAGTATCTTTTATATTGTTAATTAAGATGCTCTTCAAACGCTTTCATCAATCCATCTCTATCTTGTCGGCTAATTTGATTTTTATTTTTCATCTGAGTAAGGGTCTCGTAAATTTGTTGCAAAGAAATTTTACCATCGCCATGTCGGCGACTGATAATTGCTTGCTCAACTTCTGATACTTCCTCTTGTTTTAAAGTTTTAATATGATAAGGCGAAACCAACTTTTTTATATCAAATTCTGACAACTGCTGTTCTACTTGTGAATATTTTACACCGAGGCCAAATAGAGACATAGAAATTGGGGTTAAAAGTTTATTAAAACTTAGATATTTGTTATGTAAAGCTAAAAATATTGTACCAAATTAAAGGGCTCTTGACAAGAGGGATAATTTATAGTTAAATATATCTAAACCAACCAACCACCAAAACCCAAGGAGGGTACAAAATGAGCAAGGCATGGATATATCGAATTATTTCAGTGCTATTTTACATTCTGATGATAGCGGCAGGAGTGGTCATCCTTGGTCTAACTATACTTACCCTCGTTCCTATCGGCGGAACTATGCCGATATGGGGTAAGATTCTAGCGGTAGCAACAGCCATTGGATTCGCTTGTTTGGTCTCATCCAAAACCAAAAAAATTGGAATGGGACTTCTGGTGAGTGCATTAGTAAGCGCATTCATCACAGGCTCCATTGTGAGCACAAACGAAGTGGCTGTAACCACTGTGATAGGATGTCTGAGCATCCTTCTGTGTTTTTTGATCTTTAGGGGATGCAAAGACAGGTTTGTCCACTTCAGAGACATGTCCAGTAACATCCCGTGAGGGGGCAATTCTGCCCACAACAACCGGATTGTAGAGACTTCCCAGCTCTCAATCCGCATAGCATCCGACTCAGTTGGATTCTGTGCGGAGCTGGGAAGTTTAAATAAGAACACTCGCGTGAAAGCGAGTGTTTTTTTGTTGCGATAACTCACCCCCTAGCCCCCTCTCTTGTGAAGAGAGGGGGAATAAAAAACTAGTATAAAAAAGCCCCTCTCTTCACAAGAGAGGGGTTGGGGTGAGTTGTCGTGGTGGTTGGGGTGAGTTATCGCCACCAAAAAACCACCTCGCGGTGGCTGTCTCTCTCTATGTGTCGTGTTAAGTGGGTCGTGTGTCGTGTTATATGGGTCATGTGTCGTGTCCAATTACATGTGATCATACTCATGCACCTCAATCTGAGCATCAATTTGTTTGGCAGTTTCAATGGCCACTGATACCACGATTAAAAGTGAGGTACCACCAATTACAAGTGACTGAGTGCCGGTAAAGGCCTTTAACAAAAGCGGTAAAATCGCAATAATAGCCAAGAACAAAGCACCAATAAATATCAAACGGCCCATAGTTTTGCCCAAATATTCTTCGGTTTGTTTACCAGGACGAATACCAGGAATAAACCCGCCTTGACGTTGTAAATTTTCCGCAATCTTTTGAGGATGAAAAATAACGGCTGTGTAAAAATAAGTAAAACCAAAAACTAAAGTAAAATATAATATTCCGTAAAATAATTGATTGTTAAATAAACTCACTACCCCTTGAGAAAAATTAGCAATCCAACCAGCTTTATTCACAAAAAATTGGGCGATCATTGGTGGAAACAGAATAACAGAAATAGCAAAGATAATTGGAATAACACCAGCCATATTTACACGAAGTGGCAAATGGGTATTACTACCACCATACATTTTGTTACCCCTGATCTGTTTGGCGTAACTGACTGGAATATTTCTTTGCCCCTCACTGATAATTACCACACCAACTACTGTCGCAACCGCAATGGCAATAAAAAATACATAGGTATATAAATCAGATGGACTATAATTCAAAACTGCTCTTTGTACTACCCCAGGCAAAGCTGAAACAATACCAGCAAAGATAAGCAATGAAATACCATTGCCAATATTTTTTTCTGTAATAAGTTCACCAATCCACATCAAAAATACCGTACCAGCAGTAATGGTTAACATCATTACAATCAATTTGTAAGTATTAAGATCAGGAACAATTTGATTTTGTGATTGAGTCAAAAGTTTGATCATGGCAAAAGATTGTAAAAAAGCCAATGGTACAGTTGTCAAACGAGTGTACATGTTTATCTTTTGTTGTCCGGATTCACCTTCTTTTTGTAATTCTTCTAAACTAGGCACAACCATGGCCAAAAGTTGAAAAATAATTGAAGCCGTAATGTATGGAGCAATACCAAGCATAACTATAGAAAAATTTTCCATAGTACCACCAGAAAAAACATTAAGCAAACCCAAAATTTGGTTACCTGCCAAAAATTCATGCAAAGCTTCGGTATTTACGCCTGGAATTGGAATATGAGCAGCCATTCTAAAAACAACTAGCATCCCCAAAACAAAGAGGACGCTTTTACGTAAACTTTTTATTTTCCAAATTTTACGAATCTTTTCCCACATAACATTACGGATTACGGATAAATCGGATTTACTGATGTTACGGATACAATCGTCAAATCCGTACATCCGAATTATCCGTTATCTGTATATATATATTACAAAATTAGAATTTTACACTGCCCCCAACCTTCTCTATCAATTCTACCGCACTTTTGCTAGCCAAGCAACCGGTAATATTTAATTTCTTTTTTAATTCACCTCGAGCCACGATTTTTATACCATTTTTAGGAGTTTTTACTACACCCACTTTAGTTAAAAAAGCTGGAGTTATTACTTGCTTTTCATTACCATATTTTTCCAAAGTGACTAAAGTGACAGTTTCCTTAGAAGCATTGACACTCTTAAATCCACGCAATTTAGGAACTTTTTGTAAAGCTGATTTGAAACCTCTGATCTGATTACGGCTCTTTCCACCAGAACGAGCTTTTTGTCCTTTCAAACCACGGGCAGCAAAAGTACCTTTTCCTGAACCATTGCCACGCCCAACTCGCTTCGATTTTCGGCGAGACTTATAGGCTGGTTTAATTGTAGATGGTGTCAATACCATATATTTTTTAATCAATTCCGAGCGCAGCGAGGAATCTTTCTTACCACCTGCGTCTTTAATAAAATTATACTACCAACTATACTCTGACTCACTAAATATGTAGCACAATTACTAATTACCAATTATTTTTTATCTTCCACTTTAACTAGATTTTCTTTATTCTCTTTTTTAACAACATCCTTCTCAATATTTTCTATCTTTGCAACCTTATTATCTTCTTTTTTCTTTGGTCTCGCTTTGAATGACTGCAAGGCCACAAAAGTTGCTTTAACATTATTCATTTTATTACCAGTTTTGCCCATAATTTTGGCAGAAGCATTTGGTACTCCACCCAATTCCAACACTATTCGCACAGCACCGCCAGCAATAATACCAGAACCACGAGGGGCTGGTTTGATCATAACTTTTCCAGCTTTATATTTACCTTCAGTACGATGAGGTATAGTTTCTTTCAAAATTGGAATGTTTATCAAATTCTTTTTGGCTTGATTGACGGCCTTTTCTACAGCAATTTGTACATCTTTGCCCTTGTCAACGCCATAACCAACTTTACCTTTTCTATTACCAATCACAACCAAAGCTCGAAAACTCAATTGTTTTCCACCTTTGGTAACACGAGTGACACGAGCCAAATCAACAATTTGTTGATCAAACTCTGGTTTTTCTTTTTTAAATTTTGGTTTTCCTTTTCCTTTAAATGACATATAATTTTTCACACATTCCGAGCGTAGCGAGGAATCTTTCCTACCGCCATACACTCTTTTTTACATTTTAAAATTGATTATTTATTACACTTACTTAACGAAACAGTAATTCAATCTCTATCCTCTCCGAAAGATCCCTCCCCCCCAAGGCGGGCATGGCATTCACTGCGTGTAATTTCGGGATAAATTGAAATATTAAAATTCCAAACCGCCCTCACGAGCACCATCGGCCAAGGCCTGGACTCGTCCATGATATTGATAACCAGCTCTATCAAAAACTATTTTGGTTATTTGTTTATCTTTGGCTTGTTTGGCTAATTCTTTGCCTAATAAATAAGCAACAGCAACCTTACCTTTTCTATCACCAACATCACCTTTTTTATCAATGGTTTTACTATGTAGAGATAAAAGGGTTTTTCCAACATTATCATCAATCAATTGGGCAAAAATGTTGATCAAACTACGATGTACAGCCAATCTTGGACGTTCAGCAGTACCAGAAATCTTAGCCCTGACTTTGGCTCTTCTTCTTTCTCTTTTTTCTCGTCTAGTAGTTTTTTGTTTGTTCATATAAATTCAAAAGTTATGCAAAAACTAAGCAGATTTAGCCGCCTTACCGGCTTTACGTCTAATTATTTCTTCTACATATTTAATACCTTTTCCTTTGTAAGGCTCTGGTTTGCGAACTTTTCTTATTTCAGCTGAAACTCTACCAACCAATTCTACATCGGCACCTGTCACCTTAATTTGATTTTTTTCAGTAGAAATAGTAATACCTTCTGGTGTTTTGTAAATTACCGGGTGAGAAAAGCCAACTTCTATTTTTAAATCCTTACCCTGCATAGATACTTTGTAACCAACCCCATTTACTTCTAAATTTTTGGTAAATTCTTCAGTCACACCTTTTATCATATTTGCAATATGAGCACCAAATGTACCCCACAAAGATTTTTCTTTTTTTTCTTCAGGATTAGCTACACTTAATTTTACTTCTCCATCTTGAATTTCAACATTAACCAAATTATTTAATTGGCGAGTTAATTCCCCTTTTGGTCCTTTTACTTTAACAAAACCGTCTTTTACTTCTACGGTCACACCTTGAGGGATTTCAATTTTTTGTTTTCCTATACGTGACATATATTTTTATTACAATGTTCTCGCTAGATTAATAAACCGAACAAATAATTTCTCCACCCACGCCTTTTTCTCTTGCTTCTCGGTTAGTCATCAAACCACCGGAAGTAGAAACAACAGCAATACCGTAATTATTCAAAACCTTTGGCATCTCATCTGCTTTGCAATAAACTCTACGGCCGGGTTTGCTTTCTCTTTTTATTGAACTTATAACCGGTTTTTTATTATTGTATTTCAATTCCAAAACCAATATTTTTGCTGGTTTGGCTTCCACTTCTTCAATCTTACCCAAATAGCCCTCTCGGCTTAGGAGATCGGCAATATTTTTTTTCATTTTTGAAAAAGGTAACTCAACTTTGCCCCGTCTTGACATTTGGGCATTTCTGATGCGAGTTAGCATGTCAGCAATTGGATCAGTCATCATAAGTTACAATAATTATATTATATTAGGATTTATTTTATTAAGATAATTTACCCAGCACCACTTTGTCGTTAACGAACGACAAAGTGGTGCTGGGTTTACCAGCTTGATTTACGAATACCAGGCAACTTACCATCATTAGCTAATTCTCTAAAACAAATACGACACAGACCAAACTTTCTTAGGTATCCATGTTTACGTCCACATTTCCAACAACGTCTAACTGATCTGGTAGTAAACTTTGGCTTGCGATTTGATTTTGCGATTTGTGCTTGAGTTGCCATATAATAAATACTGTTTTTTATTGTTTAATTTTATATTAGCTTTTAAAAGGAAATCCTAATTTTCCCAAAAGGGCTTCACCCTCTTCTTTATTGTTTGCACTGGTATTGATTATAATTTGCAAACCATGAATCTTTTCAATTGAATCACCTTTGATCTCAGGAAAAGCAATATGCTCTTTGAAACCTAATGTGTAATTACCTTTTTTATCAAAACTTTCTCGGTTAAGGCCACGAAAATCTCGTACTCGAGGCAAAGTGACAGAAATTAACTTTTGAATAAAATCATACATCTTTTTGCCACGCAACGTCACAGAAATACCAATTTTTTGTCCTTCTCTAATCTTAAAGTTAGAAATTGATTTCTTAGATTTATTATGAACTGGACTTTGGCCAGTAATAGTCCGCAAAGTCTTTTCAATATTTTCTATAAAACTAGGGTCTTTCAAATTTCGGCCATAACCAACATTGAGCACCACTTTTTTTAATTTTGGTACACGCATGATATTTTTATAACCAAACTGCTCCTGCAATGCTGGAATTACTTTTTCTCTATATTGTTTTTGCAATCTTGATTCCATACCGCTAGTGTTTATTTACTTTAATTATGATTTTAATTTAAAAACTCACCACTTTTTTTTGCTATACGTTTCTTTTCTTTGCCCTCAATTTTGAAACCAACTCGACTTGGCTGGCTGGTTTTTGGATCAATCACCATAACATTACTAATATTAAGTGGAGCCGGCAATTCAATAATTTGACCTTTTTCACCCTGACGACGAGCTTTCATATGTTTTTTCAAAACATTGACACCTTCTACTACTACAAAATCCTGACAAGTATTTTTGTTATGCAAAACCTGAATGACCTTACCAGTCTTACCACTGTCTTTACCAGCCAATACTTTTACTTTGTCACCTGTTTTTATTTTCATATACTAATGATAATACTAATCTACTAATTTACTAATTATACTAATGGATACTAATATTTACTTAATTAGTTATTTTTTAAAACAAAATTCTGATGATGTAAAAAAGTATTATTTAATTTCAGTCCAACATCCATGAATATTTGTATCCATTAGTATAATTCGTATTGTTAGTATATTGGTATATTTATTTTATAGTACTTCCGGAGCCAGAGAAATAATCTTTTGATAACCTCTGGATCTAAGCTCACGGGCAATCGGTCCAAAAATACGGGTAGCTTTTGGTTCCTTGTTAGCATTATCAATCACCACGGCAGCATTTTCATCAAAACGGATATAAGAACCATCTTTACGACGTAATTCTTTTCTTTGTCTAACAATTACAGCATGAACCACATCACCTTTTTTGATAGCGGCTCGGGGAGCTGCTTCTTTAACAGCACAGACAATAATGTCACCAATTTGGGCAAATCTTTTTTTGTAACCACCCAAAACTCTAATACATTGGAGCTTTTTGGCACCACTATTATCGGCTACTTTTAACATTGATCTATGCTGAATCATATTTTATTTAACTATTTTTACTAAACGCCAACGTTTAGTTTTGCTAAATGGACGACAGCCTTCAAAAATAACTTTATCATCTAATTTAGCTTCATTTTTTTCATCATGAACCGGATATTTTCTAGTAGTTGTATATTGTTTGCGATATTTTGGGTGCAACTTTTTAGTAGCCACCAAAACATGAATCGTTTTATCTTCGGCGACGCTAACAACCACGCCTTCAAAACAGCGGTTAAGTGACTTATTTTCTGTTATTTTTTTAGCTTGACTCATAACAATTAAAATTATTTTTGTTCAGTTTTTTCACCAATCTTCATAATGGTGAGAATTTGAGCAATGGTCTTTTTTACTTTTTTAATTTCACTTACATTTTTTAACTGTTTTTCGCTAACTTTAAACCTAAGCTCACGTAATTCTTCACGCTTTTCTGCCAAAAGTTCTTTTAACTCTTTTAAGCTTTTATTTTTAAAATCTTGAATATCCATAGTATTAAACTTTTTTGACAAATTTAGCTTTAATTGGTAATTTATAAGCTGATAAAATTAAGGCTTCTTTGGCTTTGTCTTCAGGAACACCTTCCATTTCAAACAAAACTGTACCAGGCTTGACAGTAGCAACATAATGGTCAGGTGTACCTTTACCACCACCCATAGGAACTTCATTACCTTTTTTGGTCACCGGACGATCAGGAAAAATTCTAATCCAAATTTTTCCACCACGTCTAACATATCTAGTCAAAACTCTACGACTGGCTTCAATCTGTCTAGATGTAACCCAACCATGGGTTTCGGAACTCAAACCAAAACTACCAAAATTAACTGAGTTGGTTCTAGTAGCGACACCCTTATCGCGTCGACGTGGCTTGTGCCACTTTCTATGTTTTACTTTTTTTGGTAACAACATAATTACTTTTCCTTATCAACTTTATTTTTAAATTTTTTTTGACCTTCTTCTTCAGCCTCAGCAAATTTATCTTTTCTACCAAAAATTTCACCTCGATAAATCCAAACCTTAACTCCAATTTTTCCATAAATAGTCTGGGCTTCTACCAAAGCATAATCAACGTCACTACGCAAGGTTATCAAAGGAACTTTTCCAGCTGATAAATTTTCTCGACGAGCAATTTCAACTCCATTCAAACGACCAGACATGATTACTTTTACACCTTGGGCACCGGCTTTCATCACTCGCTCTATCCCCTGCTTCATCACTCGACGAAACGGAATACGACGTTCAATTTCAACTACCATTGTCTGAGCCACTACAGCGGCTGATAAAGCTGGAGATTTTACTTCTTTTATATTTAATTTAACACGCAAAGACATTTTTAAAAACTTTCTTTCAATATCTCTTTTTATATCATTAATACCCTTACCACCACGACCGATTATAAAGCCCGGCTTGGCAGCCAAAATAGTGACAGTCAAATCCTTAGGACCACGCTCAACGCTAATACTATCAATATTTGCATCCTTAAATTTTTTCATTAAAAATTCACGGATTTTAATATCTTGTTCAGCAAAAGTAGAGTAATTATTTTTTGAGAACCACTTGGAATCCCAGCTATAAATTACCTGCATTCTATGAATTTTTGGATGGACTTTGTGACCCATAATAAAAAATTACTTATTATCTTTTGTTTTAACTTTTGTTTTCTTTTCTGGTTTGATTTCTGATTTAACTTCTACCTTAGCAACATTTTTCTTTTCGTTTTTTTTATCTTTCTTGATTTTCTTTTCAGATACTTCACCTTCTAAGACCAATGTGACATGACAACTTCGTTTACGAATTGGTGTTGCCCGCCCCATTGCCTTTGGCAACCAACGGTGCAAAGTCGCTCCCTCGTCAACCATAGCTTCTTTTATTACTAATTTTTCGTCTATCATCTCATAATTATGCTTGGCATTAGCCACGGCCGAATTTAATAACTTTAGGACTGGACGAGCGGCTGATTTTTTGGAAAGTTCCAATTGAACAATCGCATCAGTCACTTTCAAACCACGGATAAGATCAACCATCAAACGAACTTTGCGTGGTGATATTCTTAAGTGTCTTAATTTTGCAACTGCTCTAGCTTTTTCCATATAAAATATTATTTAGCTTGTTCTTTAGCCATCTTTCCGCCGTGACTTATAAACTTTCTAGTTAAAGAAAATTCACCCAACTTATGTCCAACCATATTTTCTTCTACAAAAACACTTATAAAATCTTTTCCATTATGAACCAAGAAAGTCATACCGACCATTTCTGGCACAATAGTAGAAGCTCTGGCCCAAGTTTTTATTGGCTTTCGGTCTTGATTTTCTTTTGCTTTTGTGACCTTTTTGGCCAATTTCTCATTAACAAAAGGTCCTTTTTTCAAACTTCTAGACATAATTTCTAGTTTTTTAAGTAATTATTTTATTTCTTTTTATTCTTTCTGCTATTAACAATAAACTTATTGCTCCATTTACCTGGTTTTCTAGTCTTGACACCACGGGCTTTTTTACCCCATTTTGTCTTTGGACCGCCACGCAAACCGATTGGACTGTGTCCCTCACCACCAC
>Ga0265595_1002399_pt1 | contig 12740 bp, 10 predicted proteins | sample saktaG_15_FD_190148 | JGI IMG/M metagenome (GOLD analysis project Ga0265595, IMG submission 190148) | Saline water microbial communities from Sakinaw Lake, British Columbia, Canada - sak_2013_06_06_50m | ecosystem: Environmental > Aquatic > Non-marine Saline and Alkaline > Saline ... | reverse complement strand
CTGGCCGAGAAATTCGGCGCCCGCTCCAGGGCTAATCACGATGCATGCAACAGGGCCTTTAGCAGCACAGTGCTGGGCGAGATAACCACCGGCGGACCCAAGAAAGAGAAGAATTTCCAGGCTGAGAAGCTTCCCAAATGGAACGAGCTGCTGGTAGGATGCGCGGTCACAGACGTGGGAAACACCAAGCGATTCTGCACAGGGAACTGGAAATCGGAGCATCCCGAATGGAATGATGCCCTCTGTATAAAGTGCGGCATTTGTTCGCTGTATTGTCCCGAGTTCTGCATCAGCCGGCAGAGCGACGGCTACTTCCGCTCCGACCCGTTTTACTGCAAGGGCTGCGGTATCTGCGCACAGGAGTGCTGGACCAGGGCGATCAAGATGGTTGAGGGGCCTTAATCATGACGTCGAAGCGCACCGGTATTGAATCATCTCTGGCAATCGCCGAGGCCGTCAAGCTGGCCAACACCGATGTAATTGCCGCCTATCCCATAACCCCGCAGACCCACATAGTGGAAGGGCTGGCCGAGATGGTGGCTAACGGCGAGCTCGATGCCGAATACATACCGGTTGAATCGGAGCACTCGGCCATGAGCGCATGCCTGGGCTCCAGCGCCGTGGGGGCCAGGACATTCACCGCCACCGCAGGGCAGGGCCTGATACTCATGCACGAGGTATTGCTGGTAGCGGCCTCGATGCGCCTGCCCATTGTTATGACCGTGGCCAACCGCGCCCTCTCCGGCCCGTTGAATGTCTGGGGTGATCAATCCGACGTCATGAGCGTCCGGGACTCGGGCTGGATACAGATATTTGTAGAAAACGGCCAGCAGGCTTTCGACCAGGTGATATGCGCCTTTTATATTGCCGAGCACCCGGACGTCCTGCTGCCCACCATGATCAATGTTGACGGCTTCCATGTCTCCCATGTGATCGAGTCCGTCGAGCTGCTCGACCGCAAGACTGTAGATGGATTCTTGCCCCCATATAAGCATAAGTACGCGCTTGATCCCGACAATCCTGTGACCATGGGCTGCTTCGCCGCGCCTAACATGTATACGGAGACCAGGAAGGATCTGGATACAGCGTTGCGGGATTCCAGGAAGGTGATACTGGATGTGTGGCGTAAGTGGGCTGAGCTGACCGGACGGCATTACAGGCCAATCGAGCAATATAAGGCGGACAAGGCTGAGACCCTGCTGGTGACGGTGGGTGGCTACAGCGAAAATGCCATGGACGCCATCGATAAGATGCAGAAAGAGGGCAAGAAGGTCGGACTGGTCAGGGTCCGCCTGTGGCGTCCTTTTCCCATCGAGGAGACGGTACAGGCCCTGTCGGGAGCAAGTAACGTTATCGTGTTTGATCGGGCGATATCGCTGGGAGGTCCGGCGCCGATCTGTTCGGAGATAAGGTCCGCCCTCTATTCGGTTGACAGGAAACCACGGATCGCCAGCATAGTCGGCGGACTGGGAGGACGAGACGTTTCGCCGGCGGATTTTGAAAAGATAGTTGAACTTGGGCTGGAACGTATTAAAGACGGACGCGCGGACGAAACATACATGTACGGAGTGAGGGAATAGTGGAAACTCTCAGCATTTATGTCCCGAAACTTGTCACCAAAGGCGAATATATAGCGTCCGGTCACCGGGCCTGCTCGGGCTGTGGCGAGGTGCTGGCCGTGCGTTACGTATGCAAGGCGCTGGGCCGCAACAGCATCATATCCATGGCTACCGGCTGCATGGAGATCATCTCATCCCCTCTGCCTGAATCGGCCTGGGAGGTGCCCTGGATACACACACTCTTCGAGAACGCCTCGGCTGTGGCCTCGGGCATCGAATCAGGCATCAAGGCCCTCAAGCGCAAGCACGGGTATACCAAGGAAGTAAAGGTCGTGGCCATGGGTGGGGACGGCGGCACGGCCGATATCGGCCTGCAATCGCTGTCGGGCGCCCTGGAGCGTGGACACGATTTCCTTTATGTTTGCTATGACAACGAAGCCTATATGAATACCGGCATTCAGCGATCGAGCGAGACGCCTTTTGGCGCATCGACCACCACGGCGCCGGCGGGCAAAAAGAGCATGGGGCAGCATACCTGGAAGAAGAATATGGCTGCCATAGCCGCAGCTCACAATATACCCTACGTAGCGACGTCATGCTCCAGCTATCCATTTGACATAATGACGAAAGTTGCGAAGGCTGTAAAGGTCAAGGGGCCTTCATACATCCACATCCTGTCGGTCTGTCCCACCGGCTGGCGCTGTCCCTCCAGCCAGACCATCAAGGTCGGCCGTCTGGCGGTTGAGACGGGTATCTTTCCCGTGTATGAGATAGAGAACGGACAGTACAAATTGAATATCGACCTGCCCCACCTCAGGCCGATAGAGGACTATTTGAAGGTGCAGGGCCGCTACCGCCACCTGACAAAGGACAGCATAGCCGAGATACAAATAAAGGTGGTTGAGGAATACAACAAGGTCAGGCAGCTCGCGGGCCTGAAGGTCATAAAATGAAAGATAAAGTGGCGGAGATAATCAAGAAATACGGCGGAGACAGCAGCCAGCTGGTTTCCATACTTCAGGACATCCAGACCGAGTACAACTACCTGCCGCGCTCGGCGCTGGATAAGCTGAGCAAGAAGATGGACATTCCGCAGAGCCATGTTTACAGCATGGCGACCTTCTTCCGCGCGTTCAGCCTGGAGGAGAGGGGCAGGCACATCGTCCATGTCTGCCTGGGCACGGCCTGCCATGTGCGCGGCGCCGACCTGATCCTGGAATCACTGGAGCGCCAGCTGGGCGTCAAGCGCGGCCAGACCACCGCGGACCGCGGCTTCACACTGGATACTGTGAACTGCATGGGCTGTTGCGCCACAGGTCCCGTGGTCAAGGTCGATGAAGAGTTCTTCGGGCATATGACCAATGACAAGGTCGAGCCCATGATAAATAAATTCAAAGAATAGTACTGATGGCAAGTAAATTAAAAACCGCAAAAGCGCTGGCCGCACTTCAGAAGAAGCTGGCACGGGAAAGAGACTCGGGCAAGTGCCGCATCTCGGTCTGCAACGGCACGGCCTGCAGGCCCTACGGCAGCAATCCGGTTGCGGAGGCCTTCAGGGCGGAGATCGAGAAGCGAAACCTGGCGGACCAGGTCGAATTCAAGATCACGGGCTGCCACGGTTTTTGCGAGCGCGGGCCTATCGCCCTCGTTGAGCCGGGTAACGTGTTTTACCAGAGGATCAAGGTTTCGGACGTCCCCGAGATACTCGACAATACGGTACAGAGAAAAGAGCCCATTGCAAGGCTGCTGTTCAGGCCTGACACAGATAAAACGGCTGTAGCCCGGCAGGGTGACCTGGCGTTTTACAGGAACCAGCAGAGGATTGTCCTGGGTAACAACACCAGGATCGACCCCACCAGTATTGAAGACTACATTGCCATCGGCGGCTATTCAGCGCTGGCTAAAGTATTGTACGAACTGCAGCCGGACCGGGTAATTCAAATGGTCAGGGAGTCCGGCCTGAGGGGTCGTGGGGGTGGCGGATTCCCCACGGGTAGCAAGTGGGAGACATGCCGCAAGGCTGAGGGCGATATCAAATATGTAATCGTCAATGCCGATGAAGGCGACCCCGGGGCCTATGCCAACGAGGGACTGCTGACCGGCAACCCCCACGGCGTGCTGGAAGGGTTGCTCATCGGCGCCTACGCCATAGGCTCTCACCAGGGCTATATCTACGTGCGCAACGAGTACCCGCTGGCACTCAAGAACATCACGCTGGCTATCGGGAAGGCTGAGGAGCTGGGGCTGATAGGGAAGAATATACTGGGATCGGGATTCGATTTCAGCGTAAGGGTCAACAGGGGAGGTGGCGCATTCGTCTGCGGTGAATCGACCGCTCTCATGGCATCACTGGAAGGAAAGACCGGCGAGCCCCGGGCCAAGTATATACACACCGTTGAAAAGGGACTATGGGACAGGCCGAGCTGCCTGAATAACGTGGAGACCTGGGCCAACATACCAATGATTATCAACAATGGGGCAGAGTGGTTCAGCAGGATAGGCGCCCCAGGCAACAGCGGCACCAAGATATTCTCACTAACGGGAAAAGTGAATAATACCGGCCTGGTGGAAGTGCCCCTGGGCATCAAGCTGAGGGAGATCATCTTCGATATCGGCGGAGGCATACGCGGCGGCAAGAAATTCAAGGCCGTGCAGACGGGCGGCCCATCGGGCGGATGCCTTCCCGAGAAACTGCTCGATTCGCCGGTAGACTTCGACTCACTGACCAAAGCAGGCTCGATGATGGGGTCGGGTGGTATGATCGTGATGGACGAGGACAACTGCATGGTGGACGTGGCCCGCTATTTTCTCACCTTCCTCGAGGAGGAATCGTGCGGCAAATGCGTGCCCTGCCGCGAGGGCATCAAGAGGATGCGCCAGATCCTTACCGACATCACCGAAGGCAAGGGAGAGCTGAGCGACCTGGAGCTTTTAACCGAGCTTTCAGCACATTTGAAGGACAGCGCGCTATGCGCCCTCGGCAGTTCGGCCCCCAACCCGGTGCTGACCACCATACAGTATTTCAGGGACGAGTATGAGGCGCACATCAAAGATAAAAAGTGCCCGGCCGGAGTATGCAAGGCGCTGATTCGCTTCAGCATCATAGACGAGAAGTGTCCCGGCTGCGGCATGTGCGTCAAGACCTGCCCCACGCAGGCCATTACATTCATGGGCAAGAAGAAGCCCGTTATACTGGATCAATCCAAGTGCATCAAGTGCCGCACCTGCTATGATATCTGCAAGATGGGAGCTGTGAGCATTGAGTGAACTGGTAAACCTGACCATCAACGGCAACAAGTATAGCGCTGAAAAGGGCACTATGCTGCTGAAGGTTGCCAGGGATCACGGCATCAAGATCCCCACGCTCTGCGATCATGAGGGCATTGAGCCCTATGGGGCCTGCAGGCTGTGCATCGTTGAAGTGACCCGGGGGGGCAGGACCCGTATCGTCACCTCATGCCTTTATCCCGTGGAGGAGGGGCTGGTCGTACAGACGGATTCCCCGCGCATAATCCGCAACCGCAAGATGCTGCTGGACCTGTTGCTGGCAAGGTGCAGCGAAAACAAGGTCATCAAAGAATTGGCCGCCGAATACGGCCTGGAAAAGCCCTCGTTCCGTGAGGAATACTGGGAGAAGCACGACTGCATCGTCTGCGGCCTGTGCGTGCGGGCCTGCGAGCAGGTGGTCGGGGTGAGCGCCATCAGCCTGGTGAACCGCGGCGTTTCCAAGGAGCCCAAACCGCCTTTCCTGGAGAAGGCAAAGGCGTGTATAGGTTGCGGCTCCTGTTACTATGTTTGTCCTACCGGTGCGGTGAAGATGGAGGAGAAGAACGGCGTCCGCTATATCTACAACTGGAATGTGCAGTTCAAGCTGAAGAAGTGCGCAAAGTGCGGCATGTACTGGGCGCCCGAGGCGCAGCTCGAGTATATTCGCAAAAAGTGGAAACTTGAGCCGGGGTTCTTCGATATCTGTCCCAATTGCCGTTAGCCGGCCGCTTCACGGGGCGGCATATTTCTTGACTCCGTATTTTTCCCAATCTATACTTTTGCCCAGCGGGGTGTAGCGCAGTGGTAGCGCGCATGGTTTGGGACCATGAAGTCGGTGGTTCGAATCCACTCACCCCGACCATTCCCCTTAAAAGTGGCCAGTAGATTGTTCTGGCGGAAATAGATGTATTTAATTTTCATCACGGTCGGCATACTCATCGTCCTAATCGCCGGCATCGCTATCTACGGGAGCCTGCGCATTCATCCTTTATCGAGGAAACTGTCTATACAGGGACAGGAATTTCCCGACGGCTTTCTGTGGGCGACCGGCGAGGATGCCTACCAGCATGAGGGCGGGAACCTGAACAATGACTGGGCGCGCTGGGAGTCGCGGAAACCTTCGCCCATAGAAAACGGCTACGTGTGCGGCCGCTCCGTGGATTTCTACAACCGCTATGAAAGCGACTTTGAGCTGGCCAAACGCGATGGCCAGAACTCACACCGCATCGGCATCGAATGGAGCCGCGTGGAACCGCAAATGGGCATTTATGACGAGGATGCGTGGAAGCACTACGAAGCCATGCTGGTTTCGCTGAAACACAAGGACTTCACGGTATTTTTTAATATCTGGCATTTTACGCTGCCTCTCTGGGCGGCCGACATGGGGGGATGGGAAAGCGCCGTGGTAATGGAGCGCTGGGAGGCATTTGTCAGGGAGTGCGCGGTCCGATTCGGTAAATATGTCGACTACTGGTGCACCATGATCGATTCACAGATATACGCCCTGTCCGGGTACGGACTGGGAGATATCCCGCCCAACAAAAAGGACCTGGCGCTGGCAGTGCAGATCTACCGGACGCTCATTCACGCTCACGCGAAGGCATATCACATCATCAAAGAACATGGCGCGGTTGAAGAGAACGGTATTCTGAAAATTCCCAAAGTCGGGATCATCTATTTCTTTTTCCATTACCAGCCGAAAGGCTTCTTCATGGACCGCGTCGTCGTCAATCAGACCGACAGGATATTCAACTGGAATTTCCTCGATGCCATCCACAGCGGGGTTATCGATATAAACGTTCTCTTGGGACCCTCGGTCAGGGAGAGCGACGATATGCTGAAGGGTACCCTGGACTGGATAGGCGTCAATTATTACACGCGCGAGATACTCTCGTTCAACCTGCTGAAACCGGGCATGATCAACCGCACAAGTTATTCCAAATACCCGGTGACCGATATGGGATGGGAGATATATCCCGAGGGGATATATCATATCTGCAAAACGGTCGCACGCCGCTACGGGAATATCCCCATCATGATCGCCGAAAGCGGGCTGGCCGATGCAAAGGACGACCGCCGGCCGGGGTTTATCCTGGACCATCTTGCCTGGGTGCACCGCCTGATCGGGGAGGGCTGTCCCATCTTCGGCTTCACGTATTGGAGCCTTACCGACAACTGGGAGTGGGCCAGGGGGTTCGGCCCGAAGTTCGGCCTGTACCGGGTGAACATGGACACACTTGAACGGGCTGAAACGGCGTCGGCGCGCCTCTACCGCTTCATCGCGCAGCATAACCGCCTGCCGGAAGCCCAGGAAGCAAAGAGCTTTTTACCGGGCTGAAGTAACCGCAGCCGGGTTATTCCTTCAAGTATGCCTTCCCATCCTTTTCCCGTACGGGATAGCGCAGGAATACCAGGAACGAAACCAGTGCCACGGCCCCGGCAGTCAGGGAGATAAGCTTGAGGCCCAGTTCGGTGGGCTTCAAATCACCGCCCGCGTACATCAAAGCCGCCGCCACAGCGATGGAAATCCCGATGGCGAACTTCTGGAAGAGGGCCTGAACCCCCACGTATATACCCTCTCTGCGCTTGCCGGTGAGTTTCTCATCATAATCGATTACATCGGCCAGCAGGGCATATGGGAGCACCATGATTCCCGCGACGGGTATGCCGATCAGCGCCATCACCACCTGGGACTGCAGCATTTTGTCGCCGAAGGGCAACACGCCGACCAGGCACAGCAACGGCATAGTGACGACGGCGCTTGCCAGCGTGACAAGAAATATGGCATATTTCCCGTATTTCTTGGCCAGGAAATTAAATACAAAAAAGAAGATGATATTTGTCGCCAGCAGCGGCGCCATAAGGAGCGTCACCTCGCTGTCGGCCATGCCGAGGACATACTGGACCCAGAACGGCACCAGGAGAATCACCATGTTGAGGGAGAACCACAGGAACGCCGTGGCGGCCAGCAGGTATACGAAGGCGCGGTTCTTGAGCGTTGTCCTCGCCCAGTCGAATATCAGTCCGAATCTCAGCTTCTCACGCGGTGTCCCATCACTGTCCGACGGCTTTTCTTTAATGGCAAACAGGGTCGGCGTGAAAGAAACAATAGTAATCCCTCCTGTCACGATCCCGATGCCGATCCATCCAAACGTGTCCTTGATGGGGCCCATTACCGCGAAAATCAGAGTACCAACCATCAAAAAGACCGCCTGCATGGTGGATATATTGACGCGCTCCTTTAAATTGCTGGTGATCTCGGGCAGCAGTGCCATGTAGGGGTTGGCCAGCAGAGACCAGCATATGAAAAAAAGCTGCACCAGTGTGAATACGTACACGGCATTAAGCCAGTTCATCTCGTTGGGAAGGGGCGGTGTCCAGAGCAGGAAAGTGACCAGCGCGGTCGGCAGCGTCATGACCATTATGAACGGGATACGTCGCCCGAGCTTGGAGCGCCAGTGGTCGCTGAGGAAACCGGCTATCGGCTCGGTAATCCCGTCCAGGACCCTGCCGATCAGGAAGATGATCGAAAACAGGGTTACGGCTACCAGGGCCGTGTCCTTGCTGGGAACGTAAAGCTTCATCAGCCATTGCGAGATCACCAGGTTCGCAAGGTTGAGCGCCATGCCCCCCATGGAGTATGAAAGCTTTCTACCAAATGTAAGCTGTTGCATAAAGCCTCCTTCTTAAGTCCGGGATCCTCATTTCATGTCAAACTAAGCGGTAGTCATTCTTTGCACTGTTCAGCATAATATGCCTCTACAACAAAGCTGTCAACGCCGCTGCTCACATCCACCCGGGAAACAAAAATTGGAATCGGTTTTGAAAAGGCACAGACGATGCACTTGACACAATTCATGAACGCTGTTATTATTTTGAACCAGATTCAACGTTATACTTTATTTATATCTATTTAGCTTAGTCTTGCACAGGGAGGTTGAACGGTCATGGATGTGATCGAAACAAAAATCGATACCACATCGGATGAATACCGCCGGAACTACGATTCCATGGTGGCCCTGGTCTCGGAGTTGAAGGAGGAGTTGCGGATAGCGCGGGACGACCGCCCTCAGAAGGCCAAAGACCGCATCGCGTCCCAGGGAAAGATGCCTATCCGCGAGAAGCTGGAGCGTCTTTTAGACCGCAATACGCCTTTCCTGGAGATAGCGCCCCTGGCAGGACGCGGCATGTATGACGGCATGATCCATGGCGGTGGCCTGGTGTGCGGCGTAGGGATTGTCTGCGGGAAGGAAGTGCTCATCACCGGCAATGACGCCACCATCAAAGGCGGCGCCACCTACCCCATGACCATGAAGAAAACGCTGCGGGTGCAGACGATGGCCATGCAGAACCGTATGCCGATAATCACCCTGATCGATTCGGCCGGAGGATACCTGCCGATGCAATCAGAGGTTTTCCCCGATATAGACGACGGGGGAAGGATTTTCTACAACCAGTCGATCATGTCGAAGATGGGGATTCCCCAGATAACGGCTGTCATGGGGCTGTGCACCGCCGGCGGCGCGTATGTCCCCGCCATGTCGGATGAAACCATTCACGTTAAAGGTATAGGAGCCATATTCCTGGGCGGGCCGCCCCTGGTCAAGGCCGCAACCGGAGAAGAGGTGACCGCCGAACAGCTCGGGGGCGTGGACCTGCATTGCCGGGAATCGGGAGTCTCAGACTACTACGCCGAGGACGATGCGCACGCCATCGAGATCGTACGCAATATCATGGAATGTATGCCCGCCAGGGAAAAGGCGCGCCTGCCCATGCATGAGCCTAAACCGCCCCTCTACGACCCAAAGGAGATCTACGGGATCGTCAGCAAGGAATTCAAGGTGCCCTATGACGTGCGCGAGCTGATCGCCCGCATTGTCGACGGAAGCGAGTTCCTGGAGTTCAAGGAGCTCTTCGGCCCGACGGTGGTCTGCGGCTGGGCCTACATCCACGGATATCCCGTGGGCATCATCGGCAACAACGGGGTACTCTTTCCCGACAGCTCGATGAAGGCGGCTCAGTTCATCCAGATCTGCGACAAGCGTAAGATACCCCTCATCTTTCTCCAGAATATCAACGGCTTCATCATCGGCAGGGAGTATGAGCGCCAGGGCATCGCCAAGCACGGGCATAAGATGGTCATGGCACAGGCCTGCGCAACCGTGCCCAAGTTCACCGTTATCGTCGGCGCATCATTCGGGGCGGGGAATTACGCGATGTGCGGCCGCGCCTATAATCCACGGTTTCTCTGGATGTATCCCAATGCCGAGATCGCAGTGATGGGCGGCGAACAGGCCTCCGGCGTCCTGGTGACGCTGCGCAAGGACCAGCTCGCCAAGGAAGGGCTGCCTCCCATGACTCAGGAGGAGGAGGAGGCTATTAAAAATCCCATCATCGAGGCATCGAAAAAGGAAAGCAATGCCCTGTACAGCACGTCGCAACTCTGGGACGACGGCATCCTGGACCCCATTGATACACGCGATGCCCTGGGACTTGCCATCTCAGCCTCGCTCAACGCGCCCATCCCCGATGACGTTTTCGGCTACGGCATATTCCGTATGTAATGAGATCAAGGGATAAGTTCACACAGGAGTTTCTGCCATATTCAGTAAAATACTTGTGGCAAACAGGGGGGAGATCGCCCGGCGCGTCATGAATACCTGCCGCGAGATGGGAATCGCCACGGTGGCAGTATATTCCGAGGCGGACCGCAGGGCCGTGCATGTGCTGAAGGCCGACCAGGCCGTCTTCCTGGGGGATTCGGAGCCGGCCGAAAGCTATCTCAACATCGACAAGATCATCGCGGCAGCCAAACAGACCGGGGCTGAGGCCATCCACCCGGGCTACGGCTTCCTCGCTGAAAACCCTCTGTTTGCAGAGCGCTGCGAAAAGGAGGGGCTGGTCTTCATCGGGCCTCCCTCGCATGTAATCCGTGAGCTGGGAGACAAGACGGTTGCACGCCGCACCGTCGAGGGCAGCGGTGTGCCCGTCATACCCGGCATGAACCGGCCCGAATCGGACCCCGGGATACTTGCCCGCGAGGCGGAGAACATCGGGTATCCTGTCCTTATCAAGGCCGTTGCCGGAGGCGGGGGCAAGGGTATGCGCGTCGTTACCTCACCCAAAGATTTTCAGGAAGCCTGCGTCTCGGCATCGAGCGAGGCAAACAGGGCTTTCTGCGACGGCGCCATCTACCTGGAAAAGTACCTTTACCGGCCCCGGCATGTGGAGTTCCAGATCATCGCCGATATGCACGGTAATGTTGTCCACCTCTTTGAAAGGGAATGCTCCATACAGCGGCGCCATCAGAAGATCATCGAGGAGACACCCTCACCCATCATGACACCCGAACTGAGGGAGCGCATGGGGGCTGCCGCTGTAGCGGTGGCTAAAGCATCCGGATACGTGAACGCCGGTACGGTCGAGTTCCTGGTCGACCAGGCGGGAAAATTTTATTTTCTCGAGGTCAATACACGTCTCCAGGTTGAACACCCCGTCACTGAGATGATCACCGGACTGGATATCGTGCGCATCCAGATGGAAGTCGCCTGCGGAAATCCTCTGGCACTCACTCAGGAAAATATTCGCAGCAGGGGTCATGCCATCGAATGCCGGATATATGCGGAAGACCCCGAAAAGGGATTCTATCCATCCCCCGGCAAAATCATCTATATGCAGGAGCCCTCGGGACCGGGCGTCCGCAACGATTGCGGCATCTATTCCGGCTTTCAGGTTCCTGTGGAATACGACCCCATCCTGTCGAAATTAATAGTCTACGCTGAGGGCAGAAACCAGGCTATTATGCGGATGATACAGGCGCTCGAGGACTATGTTATTCTCGGGGTGAGCACGCCCGTGCCGTTCCTGATCGATGTGCTTAAATCCGAAGCCTTCGTGAAAGGGGATACTTTCACAGATTTTATCGACACATATTTCGCGGGCTGGAAACCGAACCGCTGCGACACGAACGCAGCCTGCGCTGCCTTCATCATAGATGAGTTGTCTCATGTCCCAAAGGCTAAGACCGCTCCAACGCAGGATGGCGCCGGTTCGTCGCCATGGCAGACGCTCGGCTCATGGGGGCGTTAAGTAAAAGACAGGATTGAGATTGAGATATGGAATACCGGCTGAAGATAGGTGAAGATACGGTCTCCTTTCAGGTTGAAAAGAAAGGTGACCACGGTGTCTCTCTTTCTCAGGATGGCCGCTTTCTCGATGTCGAGTATGACGTTATATCAGAATATCATCAGCACCTGGTTATAAACGGTTGCCCGCTAAACGCCTTTATCGCCCGGGACGGAAACAACAAGTTGGTGATGATCAGGGGTATCCCCTATACAATCGGGGATGCCGATGCTCTCGATACGCGGACCAGGGGAAACAAGAGAGCCCGGGTCATCCCGCAGGAGATCACGCCGCCCATGCCCGCGGTGGTGGTCAGGATACTGGTCTCGCAGGGAGACAGGGTGAAACAGGGCGACAGCGTGATCGTCGTCTCGTCGATGAAAATGGAAACGACGCTGACCGCCCCCTCGGACGGGAAGGTGAGAGCGGTGAATGTCGCCGAGGGAGACAAGGTGATGCCCGGCCACATACTGATCGATATCGACAGGGACGATGCAGACTCTGCAAAAGAGGAGTCGCCGCCCGGCTGAGAGGCATCAAGATCATATATATGAGGAGGTTATAGATGGAAGATCGCCACTTGCTCTACCGCGTCGAAGAGGGCGTGGGGTACATCACCATCAACAGGGAACAGCAGAGAAACGCCATAACACCCGAAGCGGTGGCCCTGTTCCATGAATACCTGGATGAGGCGGAAAAGGACGAAAAGGTGCGGGCCCTCCTGGTCACCGGCGCAGGGGACAGGGCCTTCTGCACGGGGGCGCAGTTGAGCGGGGCGGTAACGACCGG
>Ga0265595_1002398_pt1 | contig 12741 bp, 19 predicted proteins | sample saktaG_15_FD_190148 | JGI IMG/M metagenome (GOLD analysis project Ga0265595, IMG submission 190148) | Saline water microbial communities from Sakinaw Lake, British Columbia, Canada - sak_2013_06_06_50m | ecosystem: Environmental > Aquatic > Non-marine Saline and Alkaline > Saline ... | reverse complement strand
GGAGGCCCACTCGCTCAACAGCGTGGTCTTGCCAAAGCCAGCCGGGGCGGAGACCAGCGTCAGCTTGCGCGTCACACCCTCATTCAGTCGTTTGACCAGGCGCGAGCGTGAGACCAAGCTTGCCCTGAGCCTTGTCCTGAGCGAAGTCGAAGGGCCAGTCGAAGGGTCGGCGCGGGCGCGAGGAACGTAGAGTTTGGTGGTCAGCAGCTGAACCACTGACTCCACTGAAACCCCTGAGACCACTGAGGCCCCTTCAGTGTGATCAGTGCCCTCAGTGTTTCAGTGATTCCACATCTCGTCCATCCCCGCCAAGCTGTTGACTTGCCTGAACGCATACCCCCCAGCGCATCGGGCAACTGGGGGGGCTGCAGTGAGCAGGCGTCCAATCCTCCAAGCTCCATTGGAGCAGCGGTTCAGCCCCAAGTTGTGATTAAGCGCACTAACGCTGCAGGAAAGCCGCCGCTGACTCTGGCAAGAGCCCTCTCAAGAACCAGAACAATGGTTGCCTCATTGCGCCGCGCATACCCGCGTCGAAGGCGGTCGGCTGCAAACGCTGGTTAGGTGGCGGCTTGGAGATAGAGTTGCTTCCGCCTCTGTAACCATCGCTCGAACGAGGCAGGACCTTCGGTAGACCTTTTGCCCAGCACCAGCCCCTTGACACCAATATCCTCATCTAGTTCGGGCCAGTGGATACCGTAGCCCGCGCCACTGATTTGAAAATTGGCGCGCTCGGCAGGTGTTCCATGCGCCAGGCGCGGATACCATCCGATGGGTACCGAGACGGTGCGACCATCTTCCAAGTCTACGGATAGAGTATCATCATCAATTGTAACATTGACTACTCTAGGCAGCGTAAGTGCTACCACTGCAGAAGGTGTCCCATTCATTTCTTAATGTCTCCAGATTCTCTCTTGCAATTCGCTCAATATCGCGCAATTCTTTGCGGCTGTAGCCGTGGTTTTCGGCGAGCGAGACAACAGGGTCAAGCCAGAATTTCGCGCTCTTATTCTCTCGATCCACGTGCATGTGTCGCGGCTCACCGCAGTCGTAAGAATAAAAGTAAAAGCGATAGGGTCCGATGCGTAAAGCAGTTGGCATTTTTCCCTTCCAAGATGCCCCATAGCATCAAGCTAGAAATTCTTCACCCAACCCGCTTTCTCCAATCCCATCCCCACCTCGCTCCTCCCCTTTCCACCTACCACGTAACTCTATTGTACACCCAACTCTCGCTTTTGTCTAATGCATGTCATAAAACACCCCCGCAGACTCGTCGAATCTGCAGGGGTGTCAAACCTGGGGTTGTTTTTGGGATCCTTGCAGCGGGCTATTCTGTCGCCAATCCGAAATGGGAGGCCCACTCGCTCAGCAGCATGGTCTTGCCGAAGCCCGCCGGGGCGGAGACCAACGTCAGCTTGCGCGTCACACCCTCATTCAGTTGTTCGGTCAGGCGTGGGCGCGAGACCAAGCTTGCCCTGAGCCTTGTCCTGAGCGAAGTCGAAGGGCCAGTCGAAGGGTCCGCGCAGACGCGGGGAATGTAGAGTTTGGTGGTCAGCAATGGCATAGCCGTTTCGCCTTCCCTGGCGGCATATCGCGGCTAACCTCTAGTTTCAAGGGAATCCTGGTCATCTGGTCTGATGGCGATGGCTCTGAGCCAATCCTCGATTGCTTGCTCGCCCACCGGCTCGCCAATCTGCGCACGTCCGCTGAACCACTGACTCCACTGAAACCTCTGAGAGCACTGAGGCCCCTTCAGTGTGATCAGTGCCCTCAGTGTTTCAGTGATTCCACATCTCTGCCAAAGACGCCTATGCTGCCTCTAACGCTTGAATCGCGCAGCCTTAGCCCCGTCAGGTGCAGTAAGGTGTTAGCCCGCTTTTGCCATTTCAGGCACTTGATGCGCTTGAGCGTAGATGCGGAGTGCAGCAGCCAAATAACGCTCGTAATTGTCACCTTGTGCTCTAAACCACTCGACTACTTCGGGCTCCACTTCCACAGTTACTTTCACTGTGGGCTCAGGCATTCGCCATTTGGCCGTAGTGAAAAACTTGTCGGTCAGTAGCGGAATATCCGAAGTATCAATCATGTCGTCGGTCATTGCGTCAAGGCGTTCCAAATTCGTCTTGGTAGGCTTGTTCATATCGCTTTCGCTCATCACTGGTGGCCTTTCGGAAGGAAACAACCCGAATAGTGTTTTCATCTGGTTCGGTAAATACGATGACCACGACGCGCATATCCATCAAGCCAACTCCGATCCAGCGGTCTTCGCCGTAATCTTGGCGGTCATCCGGATTGACCAACATGGGGTATTCGAAAACCTTGTGGGCGTCGGCGAAATTCATCCCGTGCTTTTTGATATTGGCCTGATTCTTTTGCTCGTCCCATTCAAACTTCATAGCCCTGGTATAGCCCCATTATCTCAACCGTAGTTCAATGCACCCTCCACTCCCATCCCCACCTCGCTCCTCCCTTTTCCACTTACCACTGACTCTATTATACACCCACCTCCCTTTCTTGTCTAATGCATGTCATAAAACACCCCCGCAGACTCAGCGAATCTGCAGGGGTGTAAAAGCTGGGGTTGTTTTCGGGTCTTTGCGGCGGGCTATTCTATCGCCAATCCGAAATGGGAGGCCCACTCGCTCAGCAGCGTGGTCTTGCCGAAGCCCGCCGGGGCGGAGACCAACGTCAGCTTGCGCGTCACACCCTCATTCAGTCGTTTGACCAGGCGTGGGCGCGAGACCAAGCTTGCCCTGAGCCTTGTCCTGAGCGAAATCGAAGGGCCAGTCGAAGGGTCGGCGCGGACGCGGGGAACGTAGAGTTTGGTGGTCAGCGATGGCATGGCCGTTTCGCCTTCCCTGGCGGCATATCGCGGCCAACCTCTCGTTTCAAGGGAATCCTGGTAATCTGGTCTGATGGCGATGGCTCTGAGCCAATCCTCGATTGCTTGCTCGCCCACCGGCTCGTCAATCTGCGCACGTCCGCTGAACCACTGACTCCACTGAAACCTCTGAGACCACTGAGGCCCCTTCAGTGTGATCAGTGCCCTCAGTGTTTCAGTGATTCCACATCTCGTCCATCCCCGCAAAGCTGTTGACTTGCCTGAACGCATACACCCTCCAGCGCATCGGGCAACTGGGGGGGCTGCATTGGGCAAGTGTCCAATCCTCCAAACTTCGTTGAAACAGCAGTTCAGCCCCAAATTGTGATTAAGCGCACTAAATGTGCTAATCATAGTGATATTTGCAAGAAGCGATGATAACGGCATCTTCAGTCACCTTGTAAACCAGACGGTGTTCTTCCGTAATATGCCGCGACCAGTAGCCTTTTAGCTCATGACGCAATGGCTCCGGCTTGCCCAAGCCTGTGAAAGAGCTCCGTTGAATGTCCCGAATCAACGTCACAATCTTGGCGTATACCTTCTTGTCCTCAGTCGCCCAACCTACAAAATCCTCAAACGCGCTGGCCTCGAAGACAACTCGTTTCATTGTAGCATATCCAGAGGGACTTCAACTAAGTTCTGCTGGTTACTTATATTCTGAACAGCTTGCAACAGTCGTCTTCTGTTCGGCTCTGATTGCAGCAAGTAAGCCGTCTCATCAACATCACTTACTGTGATTTCGATTTCTCTGTCTTTGAAGAGAGTTTGCAAGGCTTCGATAAACTGATAGTTTAGTTCATCTACATTTAAGCGATAAACAGTGTACATGCTGTCCGACTCCTTTAATTCACTCATTCCATCAGCCCGGCTAACTATAGTTGTGCCAAATGGCACAATTCCTATTATATACCCAGCTCCCTTTTTTGTCCAATGCATGTCATAAAACATCCCCGCAGACTCGTCGAATCTGCAGGGGTGTCAAACCTGGGGTTGTTTTTGGGTCTTTGCAGCGGGCTATTCGGTCGCCGATCCGAAATGGGAGGCCCACTCGCTCAGCAGCGTCGCCTTTCCGAAGCCCGCCGGGGCGGAGACCAACGTCAGCTTGCGCGTCATGTCCTCGTTCAATCGTTCGGTCAGGCGTGGGCGTGAGACCAAGCTTGCCCTGAGCCTTGTCCTGAGCGAAGTCGAAGGGCCAGTCGAAGGGTCCGCGCGGACGCGGGGAACTTAGAGTTTGGTTGTCAGCAATGGCATGGCCGTTTTGCCTTCCCTGGCGGCATATCGCGGCCAACCGCTAGTTTCAAGGGAATCTTGGTAATCTGATCTGATGGCGATGGCTCTGAGCCGATCCTCGATTGCTTGCTCGCCCACCGGCTCGTCAATCTGCGCACGTCCGCTGAACCACTGACTCCACTGAAACCTCTGAGGCCACTGAGGCCCCTTCAGTGTGATCAGTGCCCTCAGTGTTTCAGTGATTCCACATCCTGTCCATCCCCGCAAAGCTGTTGACTTGCCTGAACGCATACCCCCCCAGCGCATCGGGCATCTGGGGGGGGCTGCATTGGGCAAGTGTCCAATCCTCCAAACTCCATTGGAACAGCAGTTTGGCCCCAAGTTGTGATTAAGCGCACTAACGGGCCGCGCATCACCTGCGCCGCGAAGCGTAGCGGAGCGGCGTCGGGTGCACGCTTTGTTAGGCAGCCGTTGTTGGGCCAGGTGTGGCCCGACGACGGTTCCTAATGAACATGATCAAAGCCCCAACGGCACCAACTAGCAGACCGGATGGGCAGACTAGAGTGGCGATGAGGAAGAGGACAGCACCGGCGCCATTGAACAAGTCATGGACAAGGCCTGAGCTTCCTAAATTCGAGGCGATTGCCTCGAACACATTATGGAGGAGGACGGACACGACAAAGCCTAAGACCGAGGCGTAGAGAAGGCGCCTGAACTGCCTTGAAGTTCTCCAAGGGTGGACGAAAGCCAGAACAAAGGCAATGGCTGCAAGAAAGGCTAACAGTATTCCGGGCGGGTTGTCGTCGATACCCACAGCGGCAGCAGCAATTGCCGACAAGCCACTTATCACCAAGAAGATAAGTGTCCGGATTCTGTTGCGGGGTGTCGAAAGAGCATCGATCATGATAGCCTCCTTTTTTGACAGTGAATTTCGTCTACGGTTGCCTAACGTCGCGCATTACCCGCTGCCGGGCCAGCAAGACTACTCTCATTTAACGGCTTGTTCGCTGGCGAAGTATGGTTGAAAAACCGGGCGGTAGGCAGTCGGGTGCATGCGCTTGTTAGCCCGCCTTTTGCCTTGAAAGCGATGCCCATCAATGCAGATAACGGGCGACTGGCGTTCTTTGTCTGCGATTAAACATCAAGTTTCCTGTTGCCCAGCCATTTTACCATTTCAGGGTCACGATGGTCAAAGAAGCTACTCGTCTTTGTGTCTAAAGTTGTGATAGCAGTCATGTCATCTGCGCTTAATTCAAAATCAAGCACACTGATATTTTCTATCATTCTCTCTTTGCGAATTGTTTTTGAAAGAACAATAATTCCTCTTTGTGAAAGCCAGCGCAGAATTACTTGGGCAACGCTTCTTTTGTGTTTCGCGGCGATTGAAAGCAGCAACTCATTTTTAAAAATATTGTTCCTTCCCTCTGCAAATGGAGCCCATGCCTCAACCTGAACGTTGTTTTCTTGTAAAAACTTTTGCGTATCAATTTGCTGATGGAAAGGGTTTACTTCAATCTGATTTACCGCAGGCGTTATTTTGTTGTGAATCATCAAATCCATTATTCGGTCAGGAGGAAAGTTTGAAACCCCGATTGCTCTGACTTTGCCTTGTTGATACAGTTCTTCCATCGCACGCCATTCACCATACACATCGCCAAATGGCTGATGAATCAGATACAGGTCAATGTAATCTAATTGCAATCGCTTCAGAGAATTTTCAAAGGCGCTTATTGTGCCTTCATGGCCATTTCTCTGAATCCAAAGTTTTGTAGTGATAAACAGTTTTTCTCTTGCAACGCCGCTTTGTTTGATGCCCCTGCCAACCGCCTCTTCGTTCAGGTAAGAAGCGGCAGTGTCAATATGGCAATATCCTGTTTGAATAGCGTCAACCACGCTTCTTTCACATTCGGTCGAATCAGTTATCTGAAAAACACCGAACCCAAGAATAGGTATTTCAACCCCATTGTTCAATTTTACTTTTTGCATAATTCTCTCCTTAAATTTATGCTGTGTCGCTGTATTTTACGCTTGCCACCAACACATGCTTTGCAAGCAGCGGGCTAACTATTGATTATCTGGAATGTCCATTATTGAACATAGCCAATTTGTACGTCTGGTATCCTTCCGGGTCCCAGTACGCCTCTTCCACAATGATCTCGACTGTAGTTGAACGCACCCTCCACCTCCATCCCCGCCTCGCTCCTCCCCTTTCCACCTACCACATAACTCTATTGTACACTGAACTCTCGTTTTTGTCTAATGCACGTCATAAAACACCCCCGCAGGCTCGCCGAATCTGCAGGGGTGTCAAACCTGGGGTTGTTTTTGGGTCTTTGCGGCGGGCTATGCTGTCGCCAATCCGAAATGGGAGGCCCACTCGCTTAGCAGCGTGGTCTTGCCGAAGCCCGCCGGGGCGGAGATCAGCGTCAGCTTGCGCGTCACACCCTCATAGTCGCTCGATCAAGCCTGGGCGCGCGACCAAGCTTGCCCTGAGCCTTGTCCTGAGCGAAGTCGAAGGGCCAGTCGAAGGGTCCGCGCGGGCGCGGGGAATGTAGAGTTTGGTGGTCAGCAACGGCATGGCCATTTCGCCTTCCCTGGCAGCACATCGCGGCCAACCGCTAGTTTCAAGGGAATCTTGGTAATCTGATCTGATGGCGATGGCTCTGAGCCGATCCTCGATTGCTTGCTCGCCCACCGGCTCGTCAATCTGCGCACGTCCGCTGAACCACTGACTCCACTGAAACCTCTGAGGCCACTGAGGCCCCTTCAGTGTGATCAGTGCCCTCAGTGTTTCAGTGATTCCACATCCTGTCCATCCCCGCAAAGCTGTTGACTTGCCTGAACGCATCCCCCCCAGCGCATCAGGCATCTGGGGGGGCTGCATGGGGCAAGTGTCCAATCCTCCAAACTCCATTGGAACAGCAGTTCAGCCTCAAGTTGTGATTAAGCGCGCTAATGGCTTGCGCATCACCTGCCGCGAGCGCGGTCGCCCCAAAATCCACTCGGAGGTGAATGTCATGCTCAATTTGGCCGCAGGTTGGCGCGCGAGCAAAGCGAAGCGGTCAGGTGCATGCGGTGTTGGGCGCGCTGCTGAGTGTGAAACCCCTTACCGAATCTTGAGTTCATCTAAATCCTGAAGCAATCGGTTGACCCGTGCTCGTAATGAAGGCTCAGGATCATTCTCGCGATACTTTTCGTTCGGCGTACAGATGGCCCTTATTTCACCCAAGCAACTCTGCCGCTGATTGTATATGTTCCTGTTGCTGATACTGGAAAGAAGCAGCGTCTCTTGCTCTTTGACAAGGCTGTTGTGATATACGATTTGCTGAAAGTAATCCTGCAAGTGGCTATTGACATCAGCCTTTAGCTGGAGAGACATTGCTGCGCCGAAGAGAACCCATTCCACATTTGAGCTATCTATTGCAGCCAACCCCTTGTGAGGAAGTCCTTCGTTGGTAATCCTGCTATAGTTATATCCAATAAGCCAGAGCGCGTGCCGAAGTTCTTGTTTGAGTGCATTTACCTGTGCGATTTTAGCCTGTTTTGCATCATTCCTGGCTTTTCGCCAATTCACAAACCAAGTGAGAGCCGCACCTGCAAGGCCGCCAGTGAGCGCACTCAACAGCCATGGAAACCATGGGGGAAATGACCATTCAGGCATGTGCTTTTCTTTCTCCTGTTCTGTAGTGCATTTGGTTCCGTGAACTTCGTTTCTGTTAGAAGGTGCTCAACAACGCATGAGTATGGAGCGCCCAACCACTGATTATATGGTGTCCATTATTGAACATAACCAACTTATACGCTTGCCGCCCGTCCGGGTCCCTGTACGCCTCTTCCACAATTATCTGAACCGTAGTTGAACGCATCCTCCGCTTACGACATAACTCTATTATACACCCAACCCTCGTTTCTGTCTAATGCATGTCAAAAAACACCCCCGCAGGCTCGTCGAGCCGGCGGGGGGGGAATCAAACCGGGTTGCTTTTGGCCCTTTGAGGTGGGCTATTCTATCGCCAATCCGAAATGGGAGGCCCACTCGCTCAGCAGCGTGGTCTTGCCGAAGCCCGCCGGGGCAGAGACCAGCGTCAGCTTGCGCGTCATGCCCTCGTTCAATCGTTTGACCAGGCGCGGGCGTGAGACCAGGTCGGGGCGGGCGCGGGGAATGTAGAGTTTGGTGGTCAGCAATGGCATGGCCATTTCGCCTTCCCTGGCAGCACTTCGTGGCCAACTTCACTCGTGAACCAGGAGTCTTGGATGCCACTATTCTACCACATCTTATCCATCCCCGCAAAGCTGTTGACTTGCCTGAACGCATACACCCCCAGCGCATCGGGCATCTGGGGGGGCTGCATTGGGCAGGTGTCCAATCCTCCAAACTCCATTGGAACAGCAGTTCAGCATGTTACGGGCTGCTGGTTTGCACCTCCTCCTCGGAGGGATACAACGCTTCAGCACAGCCAGTCACCCGGCTGAACTGGTTGCCTGCTACATGGCCCCCTGGCGGTTACCCCGACCGGACTTCCACCGGTAAGTAGACGACAGCTTTCAGGACACACCAGCGAGTTGTTATGCTGAGCACGGCCAAGTCAGGTGCGGGTATCAACTTCTAGATGCTTCCCAATAGTGATGGGAAGCGAATGCGAGTTCCTCACGCGAGACGTAGCTATCATCCGGGATTCCTCGAATTGAGTAGGTAACTGTGACAGGCTCTTTCGCAGACCTCAGCTTCGCCAACTCGAAGTAGATGTTTGAGCCCGGATAGCTAGGACCGGGAAGAACAACCCCGTACCTCGTCGTCGAGTTGGCTGTCCTCAAATCGAAAACTACCAGGTACGATTGAAGTTCCTGAGGGCTATAGATAATATTGACCCCCAAGGCTTCGTCGGGCAGATTGCCAGGAAGAATTCCCCAGTCAGGAAGGATAGTTTTGTCGGACCTCTGGATCTGACTCCTTACCGGGAGGAGATTCGCATTCATTAAAAAGCCATAGCCGAATCGGCTAAAGGCCATAAGATAAGCAATTCGTATCAACGCAATCTCAGGTCGATTGATCCTGTATCTCAAAAGAAACTTGAGAGTGATTTCGCCTATCTCGCCGCTTTCCTCTAGTCGGTGCAGCTTCTCGATTTGACTTGGATCAGAACGCTCGGGATCGTACCGGACAATGATTCTTTCTGAAGTAATGGATGATCTCGCGGCAAGATCAATTCCCTCGCCAGGCATGAACCTAGTTTCGATCCTCCCGGCGGACAGCCCCTTCAGCACCTCATCGCTGCGAAGTTTGTTAGCCAAGTCGGCCTCGAGTTCCGTTCCCGCCCAGTTATTGCATATCTTGCACGTGAGGGTCCTTGGCTTGCCTCCGAGCGAACTCGGTGGGACATCTTCAAGTGTCAAGTGATCGTCGAATTCCCTCGACAGTGACTCCCGAGTGAATAGCTTGAAGCACAGTGGGCAAATAACGCCCTCTTCAATGTTTGGTTCGAGATGAACTCGTGGGTCCTTCTTGACGAATTGAAGATTTGCAGACAGAACGTCGAAGAGCTTGGCTCTTCTTATGTCCCCTGTCGTGTCAACCATCGGTGCAACCCCCTCTTTGAACCAGCTCTTGCGCAGCATAATGGTGCGGACGCGCAGCGTCCGCACTAACAATCATTATCCCGACTGTCCACTATTGGACATAGCCACCTTGTACGTCTGGTATCCTTCCGAGTCCCAGTACGCCTCTTCCACAATGATCTCAACTGTAGTTGAACGCACCCTCCACCCCCATCCCCACCTCGCTCCTCCCTTTTCCACTTACGACATAACTCTATTATACACCCAACTCTCGTTTTTGTCTAGTGCATGTCATAAAACACCCCCGCAGACTCGTCGAGCCTGCGGGGGAATCAAGCCTGGGGTTGCTTTTGGGTTTTGGCGGCGGGCTATTCTGCAGCAGCCTCCTGATCTGCCACCTCCGAAAGGTTCACCGACACTATCGGCAGGCCCAAATCTCGCAGCCTGGCCAACAGGCCATGCAGCGCTGCCTGGTCAGGAATGGGGCCGGTCAGAACGGTTTCGTTCTGACCGGTGTGCGTCACCCTCAGGTCGTCGAACCAATCCGACCAGTGCTCATCAATCTGCTCTTTCACCCGAATCTCAGCGTTTTGCATAGGCCACGTCCTGAGGTGCTACTGCTCGAACTTGAAGCGCCCTACGGCGACCAGGAAGAACAAAACTCCTACCCCGGCCAGCAGACCCACCTGAGGCAGGATCTCCACGACGCCGGCTCCCTGGCTCATCAACTTGAGATAGCCCTCGATGGCGTGGGCGTGCGGGGTAAACTGGGACAGCAGGTGCAGGAACCCCTCCCTGGGGATGGGGATGATGGCGCCGCCCACGGCTCCCAGGACGATGCCGATCACCATGCCCACCGCATCCACCTGGCTGCGCGTCCGGGCCAACGCCGCCACCAGCATGCCCAGCGAGGCCGCCGCCAGCGCCAGCACCAATGTGACCAGAACCAACCCGAGGGGCGAGTCTCCCAGCGGTACGTCGAAAAAGGCGCTCCCCACGCCCAACACCACCAGCACCTGCAAGCCCACCACCAACATGTAGGCCAGCATCTTGCCGGCGATGATCGAACCGCGGTGGAGGGGCGAGGCCAGCAGGCGACGGAAGGTGCCTTCCTCTTTTTCGGTCAGGATCGAAGCGGCGATAGTGCCCACGATGAAAAAGGCGAACATCACGGCGTAGGAGGGCATGGTATAGCTGTAGGCGCTGTCCAGGCTTTGCGTCTCGACCCCTTCCAGGTCCTCGCCCGTCACGGTAATCTGGGGATTCTCGAACATCTCGGCCAACTGGGTCATGACGACCCCCATCGTTTGCGCCTCCACCGCACTCCGGACTTGAGGGTCGGCCTGGTCAAAGGCCCCCGACTCGTCCATGACGGTCCGGATCCCATACTGGATCTCGCCCTGATAGATCACCGGCGTCACCACCTCGTTCATGATCCCAGTGATGATGCCCCCGTACTGCTGCTGGGTCGGATCCACGATCACCCGGACCTGGGTCGGCTCAAAGGCGTCTACCTTTCGACTGAAATCGGGCGGGATGACGATGGCGGCCAGCGCCTGGCCGTCGGCCACTTGCTTGTCGGCCTGCTCGACGGTGTCCAATTCCTCGATGCGCAATGCCTCAATCTCGTGGAGTGTCTCGACTATCTGAGCACTGTACGGACCCATGTCCTGGTTTACCAGGTAGACGGCAAGCCCCGGCGTGCCCCCGCCAAAGGCCGAGCCGATGACCGAGGCGAACATGACCGGCATTAAAAAGAGCACCGCCAACTGTCCCCGGTCCTTAAAGAGAACCTGCAAATCTTTCCAGGCTACTGCTAAAGCATTCCTGATCATGGTGGCCTCCTCTAGTCGAACTCGAAGCGCCACAGGCCGATGACGAAAAAGACTCCGCTAAAAGCCAGCAGGACCAGCATCTCGGTCGTGACGTCGGCCAGGCCCCGCCCACGGACGATCAGGTCCTGATAGGCCTGGATCGCCCAATAGTGGGGCACTACCTTGCCGACGATGTCGAGCAGGCCGCCCAACAGAAACGGCGGAAAGAGACAGCCCCCGACAGCGCCCATTGTCCATAGCGCCAGGGTGCCCAATCCGCCGATCTGACCTTCGGTGCGGGCGATGGCAGCGATCAGGATGCCCAGACCGGTAGAGCAGAGCACTAACAGCAGCGACACCAGGACCAGCGCCAGCAGGTCGTCGCCTGGCGTCAAGCGGTCCAATCCCACCATGGGCAGTATGAAGATGCTGACGGCAAAGATGACGACGATCTGGATCAGCCCGGTGATAAAGTTGGGGATCATCTTGCCGGCCAGCAGTGCCGCCTTGCTCATGGGCGCGGCCAGCAAACGGCGAAAGCTGCCCTCTTTCTTCTCTCGATAGATGGAGAAAGCGGTCGCCTGGGCCGTTACAAAGACGAAGATGATGGTGTAACCGGGCACGTTCTGCTGGACAGCGTTGGGCTCCGTGACCCGCTCGCCCAGGTTCTCGGGCCGCGTCTGCTCGACAGTTACCAGCGGTGCGGTCCTGGAGCGCTCGAATTGGCTTTGAGCCTGGGCCACGATCCTTTCCGTCGTAAAGACCTGAAACTCCGAGGGCGATGTTCCCAGCATGTCGCCCATCTGCTCAAAGCTGGCAATGAGCTGGTTTTGGAGCGACATCCCTCGGGCCGCGCCATTGACCACCCGCAGCACCGATTCGGTTGTTGTCTCGCTGGCGTCGGGGTGGCTGACCAGGCGCAGCGTCACCGGGCGATTAGCGGCTATGTCGGCCGTGAAATCTGTCGGGATCGTCAACACTCGTTCGATCTCCGAGTCCTCCAGCAGGGCCTGTGCCTGGGCCTGATCATACAGCTTGACCTCTATCCCGCCGGCCTGGTTGAGGGCGTCAATCAGGGCCTGGGCTGCTTTGCCGTCGGCATCGTCGTTCACCACCGGCAATGTGATCAAGCGGTCCCCATCCCCGCCCATGAACCCCTGCATCGCTGTGCTGAGCACGAGGATGAACACTATTGGCAGCAGGAACAGATTGATCACCGCACCCCGGTCCCTGAGAAAGATCTGTATGTCTTTCCAGGCTACG
>Ga0265595_1002397_pt1 | contig 12742 bp, 15 predicted proteins | sample saktaG_15_FD_190148 | JGI IMG/M metagenome (GOLD analysis project Ga0265595, IMG submission 190148) | Saline water microbial communities from Sakinaw Lake, British Columbia, Canada - sak_2013_06_06_50m | ecosystem: Environmental > Aquatic > Non-marine Saline and Alkaline > Saline ... | reverse complement strand
TTAATCTTCAAGCATGTAAAGATAATAATCTATTCCAGATGCTGGTTTTTTATCTAACACCCATTTTACCCTTACCTTATTTGTATGATAAGAATATTCGGGATAGTCATCAATATTACTTGTATCATTAACAATAGGTGTTTCAACAGGGGCTGTATCAATATTGAATTCAATATCTTTAATTGATGTTGTAGTTCCCCTATAGCATTTTACATAGTAGTTATGATGTCCATCACTTAATGGAGGAAGTAGTTTTTTGTGCTCATAACCGCTTGCTCCAAATGGAAGGTTTATTTCTGTTTCTGTTGAAACATTGTTATAATAGCACTCTGCATTTTTATTTGTTGTTATACTTAAAGAAACACTTGATTTATTAATATATTTGGGAGTGATTTGTGTTATAATAAGATCTTTATTTAAATCAACTCTAAACATAATATCCTCTGGTTCTGAAATAAGTCCAGCCCTGTTCTCACAAGCAACATAATAGGTGTAATCCTTTGATGTATCATCTTGGAGAGTTATTTTCTGTGTATGTGCTTCAGAGAAATCAGGCTCATCAAATTTAGGGAATTTTTTACTCATTGAAGCATATTCCTGCTCAGTTGAATCATATTTGCATATTGTTTCATCATCTGTTTCAACAACCAAAAGTGTTTTAAGAGGAATTTCTATAATATCATCTGCTTTAGCTGTTGTTATAACTGGCTTTGATGGATCAATAGACAATTCAAATTTGACAACATTTTCATCAGGATCCCAATAAGTGTCATCACATCTTACATAAAATTTATGGATATTTTCATCATCTAAACTAAAATCTGTTTTAGTGTGTGTTTTGCCTCCAGAACTACTGAAGGAAAGCATGTTTTCATATTTCACATCCGCTTCTCTAAATTTGCATGTTGCATCATGGTCTGTTGAAACAATAAGATCAAATGGGCTTTCCTCTGAAACGCCATACTTTGGCTGCACAAGTTCAATGTATGGTCTGCAATCACCACCTAAATCAACATCTATTTCATTTGTTTTCGTATCCTTTTCTTTGTTAGAACAAAGCATTTCTTTTGTGCATGCAGGATCATCCTTTGTTACCTTTATATTTTTGTCATTATCATCGCAGTCAAGTCCTTTACAAAAATTATCACCATCAACATTTATTGCAACACCATTATCATCTGCCTCACATCCTAACTGAGTCCATTCCTCTTTATCATCAAGGTTAGGAATCTCATCTCCATCCTTGTTAAAATCTCCATCCTTGTTAGAATCATCCTCGTTAATAGTGCCATCACCATCATAGTCATCCTTTGTTCCAGTCAAATCATCCTTATGCTCTTCTTCTAGTCCTAATCCGCTTTCTTTACATATCTCCAGTTGGCATGTTTTTGTGCCATCAGCACTGCAAATAGTTCCCTCTTGGCAGTTAGTTATATCCTTACAGTCTATTAAACCATCAACATCGTCATCTTCATTATTAGTGCAGTTTTCTGTGTTAGTTATGCTAGTTCCAATATTAGATCCAATATTACATTCACTTACATCTATCCACTCTGTCTCATCAGAATCAATTGAATAATCTCCAGAGGCATATTGGGGTGTTAACAAAAGCTTAACATTCTTTGTGTAATACTCTAAACAGTTACTTGTGCTTAAGTCATAATAATATGGGCTTTCCTCAACATTTACCTTATCCTCAGGGCATGATCCATCTTCATCAACCACATCATCTACATCATAAAATAAGAGTATATTATAGGAAACAGCATTTTCATATTCTCCCCATTCTAATCTTATATATGGGCATTGAAGTTCCGGTGTAAGCTCGCTTACAGTTGTATCAGGCTCGCATGACAATGTTGCTGGGGAGTGATGTGTTTCAGGAGGACAATATGCACAGCATTTATTATATCCTTCAAAATCTGTTCCTCCATTTGAAATATTACACCATTCATCTGCTACTCCATCAATTGAATATGCTTTCCATATAATTCCATCTCCTAAGTCAATATCATTGCATTCTTTCTTGCATATAGAATAACCAGTATCAGTATATGTCGATGAATCACCCTCATTACTATTGAAAGGCAATCCAGATTTAGTTTCACATGAATTACAGCTGAGTGCCCCTACACATTTCTTTGCAGTTGGGCAATAATATGTCTTTGAAGGACAGTATATACAACAAAGCGCGCCTGCAGGTTCAGAACATTTTTCACACCATTTGCTTTCTGATTGTGGTCCTTCAACAAGATATTGCATTTCTGGACACTGATCTGCACAAGTTGTAAATCCTGCTAATGCTGTTGCTTCATCCATCTCATTGGCTTCATCAAGAGAATAACAACTAAGAGAAGTTCCGCTGCCACAAGGTGCAACACACTCTTCAGAACAACACCTATTATCTCCATTAGGAGGGCTCACCCAGCTTCCAGCACATACTTCATCCTCTATACAAGAATCAACACCATAAGCATATTCAGTACAAGTTTTTGGTTTACAATAACATTCTATACAATCATGCCCTCCTGTGGAGGTTGTTGGGTTGTTAGGATCATCATACTCATAAGGAGTGTAACTACATGCCCCTTTTGTATAATCATCTTCGCAAGAACAAGAACTATCATAATATGCCACTAAGGGTGGGCTCCAAGGACTTGGGTTATTAGCTTCGCAGTTTGCAAGAGGTAAATCTAGAATCTCAGTTGGCACTTCTCCTTGGTGAGTTATTCCATAACCTATCAATAAAATAATAGCAGCAACAACAACAGCAAGTATCCATGCAAATCCTTTTTTAGATTTAAAAATTTTCATAATATATTCCTTTTATTAATTTCTCATTAAATTTAAATTTCTTTAAATCCTGATAATATTGCCTCTTATTTTGTTTTGTATATAAATCTCTATATAAATGTTTTTGTTTTTAATTGTTTTGGTCAATCTGAATATCCTATTATGCTGATGTTAAGCTTCTGCCACTCCCTATAATTAGATGCAGGATTATCTTTTTCATCTGCATAAATTATTAAAGTAATATACCCTTTAACAAAATCAGATGGTTTTACAGTATATGGCAAAGGAGGGTCATAAGTAAAAACAATCACATCTTCATCAGGGTCGTCTGCTATGGGAATTGGGTCTATATCACTCTCTTTTAGGATTGCTCCCATTACAGCATAAATGTCACGAAAGGTCATTTTTATAAACAGATTATATCTTAATGCAGGATACCTGTTTTCCCTAGCAAACCTGAATTCATATGGCTCTGTATAAAGCAATGATTTATTATCATAAACAGTTATTATATCATCATAATTGTAAGCATCTTCTGTTTTATTAACACCGATTCCACCTCTGTTGTTTTTTGAGTCATTAATATCAAAGAGAATATGTGTAATGTCTTTATTTATGATAAAATCCGTAAAATTGTAAACTTTTTTTAATCTTATCTGCGGATTTGTGTAAAAATAAGTAACATTGGTTATTGTGTTTGTCACTTTCTTTTTTATGCCCAATGGATATTCTAAAAATGCAATTACATCATTCTCGCCTATTATAACAGAAACATTAATTTCTCCATCATTTATTTCAAAGCCCTGTGTGTCAAATATTGAAAAATCAATGTTTTTTTCAAGATAATTTGTTATGAAATATTCAAGCTGTGCTTGTATTGATGGAAGGGAGCCATTTAATGACGGCAGATTATTTGTACCAAAAAATCCGGCAAACACTTCTTTCTTGCCAAGTGTTTTTTTTGAAAGGTAAGGATAAAGTGCCCACGGATAATATCTAGGGACAGGTATGAAATAATTTGATATTATTTCTTTGTACTTGTATATCCCATAAGAAACATTGTGTTTATCATAAATATTGTTTTTATCATAAAGAACAAAGTCTTTCCCTTCTTCTTCTGGGTCAGATATTGGCCCGCCTTGACTCTGATAAATGTAACCCCCTTGCATTCCAATAAGATAAAGCCCTTTCTTTGTGGCATCATCAAGCTGTGTTGTCACATAGTTTGTTATTGGCCTTACTTCCCTTGGTATTTTCTGGGCAATTACAAGCTCTTGCATACCCATATCCCCTTCAGTTGTGCCCCTTAAATAAAGCATAAGAATAGCCAAAAATAGAATAATAATTCCTATAATTATGTATACTGTAACCTGAGCCCTCTTTTTTTTATGCATGATTAAACCTTATAAATGCCTTTTATTGATTTAAAATAAACTTTATATTAAAATCTTTCGCTAAAACTTAATTTTTTGCTTAAGATAACCGTTTGTACATGTTCTCTAATGAATCACTTGCTTCTGCTGGATGCATTCCTAAACTAATAAGTACACTCTTCAAATCAGGGCAAGGCCTCATGTCATATGGCTTTTCAGCAAATGATGCAATTGCTGTTTTTACTTTGTATTTTCGGCAAAGCCTTATGTTCTGCATCATCCTGCCTAAAATCTGCGACCTTAATTTTCCATCTGTATTTAATAAAGAAGAAAATGAAAAGCCTATTATAATATTATTTTTATTTGCAAGTTTGCATAAAACCTGGTTAAGTCCTGAATTGCGGCTGTGCATAGAATCTCTCGCTGCAATGATTTCAAGGCCAAAAACAATGCTTTGTTTGCTTTTTTCTATAACCTGCCTGTCATTTCCTGTTGATTTGTAGATAACAAGATTTGTTAGTTTTTTTGCTTTAATAATATTTTTGGAGTCTGCAATAAGTCCGCTAAAAAGCCTTATTTTTGTCTTTTGCTGCAGTTTTTTTATTTGTTCATTTTTTTTCAGAAAATCTTCCCTGGTTTTAAAAGAATAAATAAAGCACAATCCATTAGTCTTTAGCTTCTCTGCTAGGTCAATAAACTCTTTCTCATTGTCTTTTGCAAGAACAAGGTCAGTAAACATATTACAATTTAATTGTGTGATTTATTTAAATCTTTTGGTATAGGCGAGGCAACGAGTTATATTGAGTATAACATATCGGGCTGTGTTATGTGGTAAACCTGCAAGGTGAACGGGGGAATCAAGTAGGACTCAGACGCCAAGTCATATTAGCAGCCTGATTCTGAATCAGTCCGTTGGCATTTGTTATTAATACAGCTACACTTTTCTTCTCCTGTAAGTATACATCCCCAAGTATACCATATTGATTTAGGATTTATTTCCCAATATTTATTCCAATTTTTGTTTACACATGTACCAAAGCCTTCTGGATCGCTTCCCGATATGACGCAATCGGAGTCTGCTTCGCAGTAATATTTTATACTTCTTATAATCTTTTCGCTTTTCCAAATCCACAATCCACCAATCACTACAATTGCTAAAATTATAGATATAAAGATAATTTTCTTCATAGTTAATAGTAAGTTAATGATTATAATTTAAATCTTTTTGTTTTCCAGTTTTTCCAGTATAGTGCATGCATTGCAGATTGCTTTTTGCGAAGGCTCGCTGCAAATAGTGCAATAATTCATTTCTTCATTTCTTTTAAAACTTTTTTTCAATTCCGGCAAGATTCTTAAAAACCAGTTAATTATGTTTTCATTTGTTTTTGGGTATTTTTTCTCAAAATCTATCAGCTCATTTCTTATAATCTCCCTGTAAGATGAGGTTGAATAAGGGCACCTTTCATATGCCACTGGAAATTTCATCAGCTTTGAATATGCTTTTATGTCCTCCTCCCTGCAAAGATACAATGGCTTAACCCGAGGAATAAATCCTCTGCTTTTAATTACGCCAGTTATTGGGCCTAACCTTGCCATGAGCCCCATGTTTCCCCTTAACAGATTCATCGTAACTGATTCTGCCTCGTCGTCAAGATTGTGGCCTGTTGCAAGCTTTTCTGCCTTAAGCTCTTTTGCTTTTTTGTTTAATAAATAGCGCTTTAGAATTCCGCATATTGTACAGTAAGGCATTTCAATTCCCTTTGAGTTAAGTTCTTTTTTTATATCATCAAGAGAATGCCCTATTTCCTGCTTAAATGAAACAATATGAAGCTTTACCTTATTTTTTTTGCAGAAATATTTAAGGTTGTCCAGATTTTCCCTGCTTGAGTTTTTTATTGATGGGTCTAAGGTTATTGCCTCTACATTGTAACCAAGCTTTTTAAGAATATAAAGCAATGTTGTGCTGTCCTTTCCACCAGAGCATGCAACTAATATCTTTTCTCTCTTGAAAAGCAGTTTATACTTACTTATGGTTTTAGCTACTGTTTCCTCAATTTCATGCTGTTTTTTGACGGCCATGAATGCAATAAAATAAGTATAGTTTATAAAACTGCTTTTTTTATATAGCAATATTTATATATTTGCGATTTTAAAGTGGTTAATCTTACAATGAAAAATGAAAACCTTGAAAAAAAGCTGAATTCTGATTCCAAACCTGAAAAGCATGAGAAGTTAAAGAGTTTTATTTACAAAAAGTCAATGAATTTCATTGAAAAAAAATTCAATGAGCTCGTTGTTGAAGGAAAAGAGAATATTCCTAAAGATGATTATATTATATTTGCAGGAAACCATGCTAAGCTTTTTGACCCCTTGGTTTTTTATTATTTGATTGAAAATATTCCAATGATAGCAAGAGATGATTTCCTTGATGGTTTTCCTTTTAAACTGAAAATATTTGGCAAAGGACGGGATTTGAATTCTCTTTTAAATGATTTTCTAAGCTGGGAGTTTAACTCTGTTCCAATAACAAGAGGGGGCATTAAACCAAGCCAGACAAAAAAATGCATCAAAAAGTTTGAGGAAAACAAAAAAATTTGTTTCTTCCCTATGGGAACAAGAACAACAAGTGGTTCAATCTATGAAATGTATGAAAGCTCAGACAAAAAAAATCCTGGAAAATTTGTTTATGGTTTACAAAGAAGTGCGGGTAAGCCAGTAAACATAGTTCCCTTTTCTTTAAGCTATGATAGAATAGCAAAGATTGTAACTCTTACAATAGGAAAATCTTATAATCTTAATACAAGCAGCTTAAAAAGTTTATCTCAAAAAGAGCAAAATATTTTTTATGAAAAGATAACGGACGATATGATACGCAATATAGGAAATTTAACCAAAGTTTATGGAGACAGCATACTGGCAACAATAATTAAGTCTGAAACATCAAACTTGGAAGAAAAGGAATATAGGTGGTATCTAAAAAAAGATCTATTTAGTGAAGTTTTTAACTCAGTCGTTGAAAAATTAAATTCAAGTAAAAAAATAAATCTTGACAAAAGATTATTGGGTGATTGGTATAGTGCGAATTACTTAAATCAATTTTTCAGTTGGGCTGAAAAAAAAATGCAATTTGTAGGTAGTGGTCTTAGTGGCGATTACCTTCTTCATTTAGACAATATAAGAAAGGAACCAAGAAAAAGGATTTTTAAAGAGGATGCCAACACCTCATATTTTGACAACGAATCAAAACATTTAACTCTATTGCAGGAAATTGTCACAAAAGAAATCAACGAAAGTGAATATCCTTTAATTTATTCAGAGAAAATTCATCGAATCCGATCAAGGGCCTCAAAACCATTGCCTTGATATTTAACTCCTTAAATTTTTCAAAGGTTTGGCCTACAACAACAGCCCTTGCATTGTTTTCTTTTGCTATCTCATCCAGTTCTTTGATATTTTTTATTATTATTAATTCCGGCTCAAAGCCATAAGCAAATTTCTTAATTAAATCAATATTTATTTTTTTCAGTGAAACAGGAATTACAAAACATCCGCGCTTCATCATTAATAATAAAGCAAGCAAAGAGTTTTCATCTTCTATTAAAGAAACAACTTTTCCTTCAACACCAACAGGAAGGCCATTAAGGCCCTTAACTCTTTCTGTAAAAACATAAGCATAATCCAAAATCTCTATGCCTATCTCCAAATCAAAATCCTTTAAGCTGACTTTTTTATTAAGTTTTTCACATACAAATGAGCCAATTGTTCTTTCTATCTCAGGAGATGTTAAAGAAAAATTCTTGTTAAGCCTTTGCGCAGAAACCCTAAATGTTTTGAATTTTTTGTTTTCTATTATTTTTAAAACTGTTTTTTCTATTTCCTTCATCTCTGGCTCAATAACCAATGCATGGCTGAAAGAAGAAATTCCAAAAACATATTTTAGGCAATTCAATTCCTGTTCTGCAAATATGATAATTCTTCCCCTAAGCCTCTCTATTTTTTCATATTTAACATTATTTTTCTTAAGGCAATCTTTTATGTTGTCAATAAGCCTTTTCTCAAAAACAATCCTGTTATCCCCTTTTAGGCTGATTTCAGAATATCTTACTATAACAACATTTTTCATCCAGACGGAAAAGAATTTTTTGTTTATATTCCTTTGGGTTTTATGCTAAAAGTGATTTATTGCCTTGAGCATAGAAAACTATTTATATTAAAAACCATTTTAATTTAATAGGATGTCAAATAATGGGCTATCTAAACTGAGTATTAGAGTGTTATCTAGACTATTTGCCCATGATAATATGACACCAATTTGTTATAAGAAGACATGGTAAGACCCAAAATTTTCTGGGCTCGTGCAATGTCTTCTTGATTTCTGACAAAATCTTTTCAGATTCTTTGCAAAGCCCAGTTAAACAATCCGAGGTGAATGCAATGGAAAAAAATAACTGGGATGCAACATGCCCCATATGTAAGGATGTAATAGATAACCCAATATGCCCTGAATGTATCCAGGAAGAAATAGAACAATGGCTATCAGGCAAAAATCCAATCTATCTAAATAATCTAAAAAAAAGCATTGCACACTTTGACAACAAGGATATTAATGGCCCAAAATGCATTAAATGCAACAAACAGGTTGAAATATGCCCATACTGCTTCATAAAAGATGTTGATGATATAATAAAAGAAAAACATCCAGAGCTCTTGGATGAATTCCATACTTTCTTTGGGTTCAGGTTATGGAATAATTACCAGGAAAATAAGATAGGGGAGGATAATAATGGATGAAAAGATAGTATTGCCGCAAAAATGTATGGAAAACCTTGATGAAACAAAAGAATCACTCTCTTTTAATAAAACTATAAATAGTGTAATTCACTTTTCAAATAACCTAAAAAAAGGAGAAAGAATTATCATAGAACAAAGAGGCATTGGATATTCAGCAACAGTTATCAAATTAAGGGAAGGATATCAAAATGATTACCCTTATGATGCTTCAGAAGGAGAAATTAAGTCAGAATATCAATTTTAATCTAGTTTTTTATTGCTGGATATTTATTGTTATGGATTTTTCTGCTGTTATATTTTTGTAGATTACATCACAATTCATGCTATAATCACCTGCACTTATTCCACCACAAACATTGCATTTAGGCAGGTTATAACTAAATGATATTTCATTTATTCCAGTTTTCAGATCTAAAATTTTCTTTTCATTTAATCTTCCATTTATTCCAGTTGCAATGATTGTAACATTTTCTAAATCTGATTTTGAGTAAATCATTGCAGTAAGGTTTACGTTTTCTGAGGAATGGTATAATGCCTTGTCTGTTGAAAGATTTTTTAAAGAAATTGCTATTCCTTCTTCTTGTTCTGTAACACATCCAGAAATAAGAGCCAACCCAATTATCCCTAAGATTATCAAAAAGAAATGTCTCATTTTTTCACTTCAATAGATTTATCTTTTGTTATTTTCATTTTTTTGTCCTTTTGTAATTTTCTATTGTTTTTTTTAATGCTTTTGTTCTAAATATTTCTTAAAATAGTGTTATAAACATTAATAAATCAAAAAACTTAATAATATAAAAAGTATATGTTTTTGAAAATTACATTTAATTAATATACTTCCACTATAAAAGAATATTAAACAAGTACCCTAGAATAAAGATTTGGGGAACAGTTATAACTGGAAGCCATAAAGCAGTTTTCTTCCCAATATTGCTCCATATCAATCCTATTTCTGTATAATCAGTTGCGACCCCTGCCATCAAAAATGTGAAGCTGTTTCCAAAAGCCCCTGTTTGCTTGAATAATTCAAAAGCCAGAACAGAGCTTCCCTCAGAACATACCTCAATTATTGTTGCAAGTACTAAAGTAATAAACAGTCCAAACAATGTTGGGCCAAGATAACTCATAAAAATATGGCTAGGAACAAATGCTCTTAGAAAAGATGCTAAAATCATTCCAATTAAGAGCCACCAAACAACCATTTTTGCCAAAGACCATGAACCTTTTGCAACTCCTTTTATATCATCAACTGAAAATTTGTGATTTTTAAACCTTTTTTTGAAATCCTTTCTTATTGAGAATTCATCTGAAACATTTATAGTATTAGGATTTTTTTCAATTAAGCCTTTTTTATTTAATATCATGTAAACAAAGCCAGTAATTATTGCTATAATAATTGCAGAGCCAACTAAAAATAAGGCTTTGACTCCAAAAAAGCCAAACAGAAGGATTGTTATCGGCAGATTGGCCCATGGTGAAGCCAGGAGAAAAGCAATTACAGATGGAACAGATGCTCCTTTTTTGTATAACTGAATTGCTATTGCCAATATTCCATGGGAGCAGGCGCTCATTAAAAAACCAAAAGCAACAGCATAAAATATGCTTCTTTTTTTATTGGTTGCCAGGAACTTTGAAATATACTCTCTTGGAACAAAATAATCAATTATTCCACCTATAACCAGGCCAAGAAGAATTGCCCACCAGATTAGTTTAAAGTAATCAATAAAAGCCTCAAATAATTTATTTAAAGCTGGAATTAGGTAGCTTATTATTATTAAAACTGAAGTAATTAAACCAACAATATATAATCTTTCTTTGTACCAGGGAACTTTTTTATTAGAAGCACAACTAGGGCAAGACTTTATTTTATGTTCTTTTTCATATTTCTCAATACAGTGCTGGCTACAAAAATAATGGCCATGCGCTTTGATATGGCCTTTCATTCCGCATATTGGGTCTGTTTTATCTTCTTTCATATTATAATTTGTATAATTCTCCTTTATTTAATGTTAATTATGAATTTTTTTATATTCTTCCTTACACTTCTTTGAACAAAACTCTTTGCTTTCATCTTCCAAAGCCATGCCGCATAGCATACAACTTTTTCCTAACTCGCTATACACTTCTTTATTGCATATTGCACATTTTTTATTCTCCATTTTTACCTCCTAAATCCCACAGCAGCTTCCAGCAGAAGCTCCGCAAGAACTGCCTCCACATCCACATCCGCTTTCTGCAATAAGTTGGTTAGCTTGCTGTATTTTTCCTTCTGAAGTATATTCATCAACAACCTCAGCTTTATAAGTCTCAAAAACCCCTAAGGCTAATATTTCCTGTTTTGATGTTTTTGTGAAATCATAATTCACATTAAAGACATTAGGAAAACTAAACCGGGATCCCAACACTCCATCTATTGTTTTGAGTTCTTCGCTTATCAAAGGGGCATGCCCTGAACAGGGAATATCCACTTTAATTGTTAATTCTGATGATGATGCTCCATCAACTGCAGCATTGGATGCTGCTGATGTCATATTTGCTGCCAAAGGAAAAATAACAAGGAACAATAAAATATTCACTCCAATTGAGGTGCCGTAAAGAACTGAAAGATATTTCCATTTTGTTTTTATGCCGTCTGTGGACAGGAGCTTTTGTTTTCTTAAGTATATTATTGCAGAGATAGTTGCAAAAACAAATGACAATCCAATCAATGCATAAAAGAAATAAGGGCTCATCAATAACGGCTTAAAAAGAGCAGTTGCTGCAGAAACACCAACTATGGTGAAAATAATAAATGCAATGCATCCTGTATGGGGAATTAATCCATAGGCTAGTCCTGACCAGAATCCTCCTAACTCTTTTTTTTGCTTTGGACTGCAGCAGGCTGGTTCTCTTTGTTTGTTATGATTATTTTTTTTCATTTTATTTTACCTCCTTTAACAACTGAAAGCCTGATTTGATATATATTTTAGCCATGAAACTCATGGCCTAAAAAGGCCTATAATGCCAGAATTACTTGTTATTAACGTTTATAACTCTATTTTAAGAAATACCTGCTTTGTCTTTCCTTTCTCTTTTCTTGCAATTAGCCCTTTTTTCTCTAACCTGTCAAGGAGTATGCTTAATTTGGATTTATGGATATCTGTTCTAAGCCTGAGTGTCTGCTGTGTTATTCCATCCTGCCCTCTAACTGCATTAAGAATTTTCTTTTCATCATCATTTAATCCTCTAAGCAGGATATCAAATTTCTCTTCTTTTATCTGGATATGCTTTTGTTTTTCCAGGATTTTTGCTATCTCTTTTTGGGATTTTTCAAAAAATATGAGATACATGCCTAATGCTGCTATTCCACTTACTAATATTATCCCTAAGTATGTTTGCCAAGGAGTTTGGTTTTCCATTGGGCATACGCCGGATTCCTGCATTTCAACGCAATTACAGCTTTCTTCTGCCTGAGCATTTAGTGTATTGTTAAATGTAAAAATCAAGAAACCCAACACCAAGCATACAGCAATTAATATTGTTCCAATTGTTTTATTTTCCATTTTTCTTCTTGGCAATAATATTTAATTCCTTCAGCATTTTGTCAAGGTTTATGCCATACATACTGCAGATATCGCCAAGCTTTAATGTGTCCATTTCCATCTGCGCCATGGCGCAACCTAAGCAGGGCATCTGAAACTTTGAAAGAATCTTTTCAGCTCCTTTGATTTCCAAGACTTTTGCTAATGTTGTATCTTTTGTTATTTTCATTTTTTTGACCTCGTATAGTTTTCTATTGCTTTTTT
>Ga0265595_1002395_pt1 | contig 12745 bp, 14 predicted proteins | sample saktaG_15_FD_190148 | JGI IMG/M metagenome (GOLD analysis project Ga0265595, IMG submission 190148) | Saline water microbial communities from Sakinaw Lake, British Columbia, Canada - sak_2013_06_06_50m | ecosystem: Environmental > Aquatic > Non-marine Saline and Alkaline > Saline ... | reverse complement strand
ATATATTTCCACCAGCTACTTCCTGAATTAATTGAGCTAAACGATCAACAGCATACTCAGTTAAATCTAAAGGAAGATTATGTTCAAACCTCCACGAGGCATCAGTTCTTAATCCTAATTTTTTGGAGCTGGATCTAATATTAACTCCATTAAAATTAGCGCTTTCTAAAATTATATTTGTTGTATCTTTACTAATACCAGATTTTTCCCCTCCTTTTATTCCAGCCAAAGCTAATGAACTTTCGTTATCAGCAATAACCATTATATCTTCATTTAAATCATAAACCTCATTTTCTAATGTGGTAATCTTTTCATTCTTTTTGGCTTGCCTTACAATTATTTCTTTTTTATCAGTATTTGTTGATTTAGAACAAATTTTATCAAAATCAAAGGTATGAAGAGGTTGGCCTGTTTCTAACATTACATAATTAGCAGCATCTACAATATTATTAATTGAACGTACGCCACAATCAGCTAGTGCGTCTTTTAACCATTTTGGAGATTCTTTTATTTTTATCCCTTGAATCATCCTCGCTAAATAACAATTACAATTTGGACTCTCTATCTTAATATTCAAAAGATTTTTAGCAATCAAACCTTTCTCTTTCAAATTGATTTTAGGATAAATAAAATTTTTTCCTAAAATTGCTCCGATTTCCCGAGCCAAACCTAAATGACCCGATGCTTCAGCAACTTGATTAGATAAAAGCTCCACATCCAAAACAGGCTTTTTGCCATAATATTTGACCGTTGTTTCTGCAAAATACATTGTTAAAATATCTGCCAATTCTTCAGGCGATTCTTTAAACTTTAATAAATCTTTTAACCAATTATATGAAAATTTCATAATAATGTATCCGTATATGATGTTTAATTTTTTATCACTTAGAGCCTATCAATTGGAAAATATCGATCGGCACTTCCTCGTAAGGATGTACTTTTTTTATAGCTGCGATAACATCTTTAATTTTGTCGCGCTCACAAACAAATTCAATCTTTACTTCTTCAATTTGTGATATTTCACCTTCTTTGCCTATTACAGGATTAGATCCTTCCATTGGCAAAAAATACCCATATCCACTCGAAACAAAAGCGCAATAATGATAATTTCCAATGCGACCTCCACCGCTTTTTCCGATTGATAGACGCACTTTATCGGCAGCGTCTTTTGGACAGAAAACCTGAATTTTGACAATATTGCTGTTTTTCATAGATAGACAAGTAATTAAATTTCGTAATTTAAAATTGTTCCAAAAATCTTACATCTGGACTAAAAAACAACCTAATATCATCAATGTGATATTTAATCATAGCAATTCTTTCTATTCCAAGTCCAAAAGCAAAACCTTGCCAGCGATTAGTTACATAACCAGCTCTTTTAAATAAATCTGGATGGACCATGCCTGCACCCATTATTTCTAGCCATTTATTATGGATTTTTGATTTTTGATTTTTAGTTTTTGGTTTTATCTTAATATCCACTTCAACTCCAGGAGCTACGAAAGGAAAATAACTGGGTCTAAAACGGATTAAAACTTTCTGCTTAAAAATATCTTTTACAACTTCTTCAATTATAGCTTTAAAATTAGATAAATTAATATTCTCTCCAACCATCAGCCCCTCTATTTGATGAAATTGAATTTCATGAGAAGCATCGGTTGCTTCATAACGAAAGCATTTGCCTGGAACAATTATACGAAAAGGAGGTTGATTTGTTTCCATAAAACGAACCTGCATTGGACTAGTGTGTGTCCGCAATAACATTTTTGACTTCTCGTTTTTATCCTCTGGTTTTACCCAAAGAGTATCCCACATTTCTCTAGCAGGATGTCCAGCAGGAATATTTAAAGCATCAAAGTTATAATATTCAGTCTCAATTTCAGGTCCTTCAATAATAGAAAAACCCATTTTCTGAAAAGAATTAACTATATCATTCAAAGTTGACGTTAAGGGATGAAGATGACCTTGATGAATTTTCTCACCAGGTTGTGTAATATCAATAAAATCAGAAGAAAAAGATGAATTACTATCTAAATCATTTTTCTTTTTTTTATACAAAGAAGAAAAAAGTTGACGAATCGCATTAGCTTTTTGCCCTTGTTCTTTCTTCTCTTTTAAAGATAATTTTGATAGAGAATTAAAAAATAAAGAAAGGACGCTTTTCCTCCCTAAATACTTAATACGCCATTTTTCTAAATCTGATGTATTTTTGATTAAAGAAATGCCTATCTCAGCATCTTTTTTTAATTGCTTTAAATCCATTATATGCTTTTTATCGATTCTATAATTAATTTTACTCTAAAATACCCATTTTTTCAAGCGAAAATTAAAGATAAAAAGTTATTCTTGCGGAAAAACGAAAAAAATTATACAATAAAATAGAGTAAGATTTTTGTATTATGTCAGGACATTCTAAGTGGTCTAAAATAAAATATCAAAAAGCTGTTAAAGACCCTAAAAGAGCCAAGGCTTTTTCAAAATTGACAGCTCTAATTACTGTAGCAGCAAAAGACGGAGGCAAGATAGAAGCTAATTCTAGATTAAAGATGGCTGTTGATAAAGCAAAAGAGTTTGGAATGCCTAAAGAAAATATTGAAAGAGCTATAAGCAGAGGCTCTGGTGAAATGGATGATGGAAAAAAGCTTGATGAGGTTTTCTATGAAGCTTATGGTCCAGGAGGGTCAGCCCTTTTGATTCAAGCTATTACAGATAATAAAAATCGTACATTAGCTGAACTGCGGCACCTTCTTCAAGAACACGGCGCTAAAATGGCAGACAATGGAAGTGTGCGTTGGATGTTTAAAGAGTCTGAAAAAATTACTCTCCCTAAAAAATTTTGGAATGATGATATTTCATTAGAAGCCATTGAGAATGGGGCAGAAGAAATAAAAGAAGAGAATGAAGAAATCATAATTTATACTAACCCCCAAAATATTATTCAAATAAAAGATTTCCTTGAGAAAAGAATAGGTCAGGATATTATTAAAACTGAACTTGATTTTATTAGCCAGCAACCAATAGCTATCACTGACAAAGCCATAAAGGATAAACTAGAAAATTTATTCGATGTTTTAGACGAGCATAATGATGTTGAAGAAATTTATTGTAATGCTGACTTAATATAATGATAATTTTAGGCATTGATCCAGGAACAACTCGAATTGGATGGGCTTTTCTTCAAGTTGGAAGAAAAAATATAAAGCCAATAGATTATGGGTGTTTAGAAATACTAGAACAGGCCCAAGGGCAAAGACTAGAAATAATTGCTAAAAACCTTGATGTTTTAATAAAAAAATATAAACCATCAATAGTTGCTATAGAAAAAATCTTTTTCTTTAAAAACGCTAAAACGGTTATGAGTATTAGCGAAGCCAGAGGTGTTATCATATTAATTATTCAAAAAAACCACTTAAAATATATCGAACTAACTCCGCTTGAAATAAAGCAAAACCTTATAGGTTATGGTAGAGCAAATAAAAAAGATGTGCAAAAAACAGTTCAATGTTTTTTCTCTTTAGAAACGCTACCAAAACCAGATGATATTGCAGACGCATTAGCTGTTGCTCTAGCTGGAGTAAATAAATTAGAAAAACACAAGAAATGATAAAAAAGACTATCTCATTTTTTCTACTATTATCTTTTTCAGCTCTATTCTTATTAGGCTTTTTTTTAATTTTCCTTACCCAAGGCCTACCGGACCTATCTACATTTGACCAGCGCGTTGTACCAGAATCAACAAAAATATATGATCGTACTGGCGAAATTTTACTTTATGAAATACATGGCGGAGAAAAAAGAACTGTTGTAAAGCTGGATGAAATATCTCCATATATTATCAAAACAACTTTAGCTGCAGAAGATGATAATTTCTACAATCATTATGGATTTTCTCTAAAAGGATTTGTTCGTTCTATTCTTCATAATATAACCCACCCAGGAGATCTCCGTGGTGGTTCTACAATTACACAACAACTAGCTCGAAATGCTTTTCTTACCATTGATAAGACTTTAGTAAGAAAACTGAAAGAGGCAATTCTAACTGTAAAAATTGAAAAAGCTTACAGTAAAAATCAAATCCTAGAAATGTATTTAAACCAAATTAATTATGGACACAATGTTTATGGAATTGAATCAGCTAGCATTTTTTATTACAGCAAAGAAGCTAAAAACTTAACCTTAGCCGAAGCAGCTTATTTGACAAGCTTAATTCAATCACCAAATTACTTATCACCTTTTGGTAATCACCTAGAGGATTTAGAGAGCAGAAAAAGTTGGATTCTTTCGCGAGTAGAATATCTTAATTATTATTCAAGCGAAGAAGTAGAAGAAGCAAAAAAAGAAAAAGTAATTTTTACACCTTCTAAAGTTAATTTTAAAGCACCTCATTTTGTCATGTATGTCCGTGCTCTTCTTTATGAAAAATTTAGTGAAGAAGAATTAGAAAAAGGCGGATATACAATTATTACAAGCTTGGATATGCGTCTCCAAAACTTAGCTGAAGAATTAGTTGAAAAATATGGGGACCTTAATGAAAAAAATGTTGGAGTAAAAAATTTAAGTCTTTTAGCTGAGGACCCTAAAACTGGTCAAGTATTAGCAATGGTTGGATCGCGTGATTACTGGAATTTAGAAGCTGAAGGAAATGTAAATACTACATTGAGTATACGTCAGCCGGGATCATCTTTTAAGCCCATCGTTTACGCTACAGTTTTTAAAAAAGGATTTCTTCCTGAAAGTATTATCTTTGATACTGCCGTAGACGGTAAAATAGCTAATTTTTCTACTGATCCAAATAATCCTTACTTAGTTCGAAATTATGATGAAAAAACTAGAGGGCCAGTTACTTTTAGACAAGCTCTTGCCCAATCTTTAAATATTCCATCTGTAAAAATTTTATACCTAGCCGGAATAAACAACTCAATTCAAACTGCGAAAGACTTCGGCATTACTACTCTTAATGACCCCCCAGAACATTATGGATTAAGCTTAGTTCTAGGAGGTGGCGGTGTAAAACTAATTGAAATGGTTCATGCTTATAGCGTTTTTAATCAAGAAGGAATTTATCACCCACAAACAAGTATTTTAAAAATAAAAGATAATAATAATCAAATAATAGAGGAATTTACATTAAAAAACGAAAAAGTTCTAGACCCTCAAATAGCTCGTCTTATTAATAGTATTTTATCTGATAATGTGGCGCGGGCTCCAACATTTGGCTGGAATAATCAATTGTATTTTCCTAATTTTCAAGCAGCAGCTAAAACTGGAACAGATTCTGAATACCGTGATGCATGGACAATTGGCTATACCACATCTTTAGTTGGTGGGGTCTGGGCTGGAAATAATGATAGATCTATAGTTAGTCAAACAGGAGCTCCAGGATCTATGTTAGCAGCTCCTTGTTGGCATGAATTTATGGAAAGAACAATAGAATTCTATCCACCAACAAATTTCATTGAACCACTCCCATACACCAATGACCAGGCAATTAAATATTCTATCCCAATGCTTAATGGAAACTATATAAACACTAAAGAATATAAAAATATTGAAACTGGAGAAATAAAAACTGTCAATGAAATTCATAACATCCTTTATTATGTTAATAAAAATAATGTCCTTGAATCTCCATTAGCCAATCCTTTAAGTGATCCGCAATTTTGGAATTGGGAAATTCCAATACTTCTATGGGCACAAAAAAATATTATTAACTTTAGTGAAGAATATAATAAATACTTAGGACCTGAATATATTCCCGTTGATACCAAAACTACGCAGCCCACAATAAATTTTCCCGATATTCCTAAAATTGAATTTATCTCTCCCGAAAACGGAAGTTTTATTAATACAGATATTGATTTATTATTAAAAATCGATAGTCCTATTGAAATAATTGATACTAAAATTTACTTAAATAAAATACCCCTTGGAGAGCTAAATAAAATAGAAGATAATACTTATTCCTATAAAATAGATTTAGATAATTTAATTGATCAAAATGAAATAAAAATTGAAGCTATTGATGGCTTCAACCAAAAAAATACAGCATCAATAATTGTATTTAAATAATTATTCTACCAAATCTTGTAAAAAATCTTATCAATTTTTACATCAGGAATTCTCTTTTTAAGATAATCCCTTAACTGTAATTCTTCTAATCGTAATTCTGACGAGATAACGGCACGACAACACTTAATAGTCAACTCCCCTTGATTTAAAGAACTGGCTTTAGCTATATCTAAAGACCAGTTTTTTCTTTCTTTAAAATATTGATTTACAACATTAAGGGCTTCTTGACTCTGAAAAAACTTTTTAAACTTTTTAGTCTTCGGCCAATTTTTTAATGCTCTTTTTAAAGTAATAAAACCCACAAAATAAATATTAAATTAAGCTTTAATTGGCATTAAAATGTAAGAAAAATTATTGTCAGATTTTCCGTGAATAAGAGCTGGATTAATTTCCTTATTTAATCCAATAACAACCTCGTCTTCTTTAATAGAATTTAATCCATCCAATAGAAAGAAATGATTAAAACTAATTTTTAATGGGCTGCCATTTATATCCTCGGGAGTAAATACTGTATGGCTTTTTCCTAAAGAAGGATCCTGTGCTTCAATTGTAATCTCTTTTTTTGATGGATTAAAATCAAATGTAACGTCATTTATTCTTCCGCTAAATAAACCGACAATTTTTACTGCCTCTATTAATTTCTTCCTATTTAAAACAACCTGATTTTCAAAACTAGATGGTATTATTGAAGAATATTTAGGATATTCTGCATTAATAAGCCTTGATACTAAACGAACATTATCTAATAAGAACTGGACTTGGTTGGATTCTGGAGAAATTTTTACCGTCGTACTAACCCCTTCTACTTCCTCTTGAATAATTCTTAAAACCTCTTGGGCTGTTTTTAAAGGAATAATTAATTCTAAATCACTTTTTATATTAGTTTTAATTTTTTCAGAGGATATACATTTTTCTGCTAAACGAAAACTATCAGTACCAACTAATTTCAAAACACTTTTTGAAGTATTATTTTCCAATTTAAATAAAATACCATTTAATTCTGGTTTTGGAGAAGTATAACCGACGCTTGGAATTATTTGTTCCAATGCTTCCTTTAAATCTTTTTTTTCTATTTCTAAATATTTTTCTGTTTTTGTTTCTGGAATAATTGGAAATTCTTCAGGATTTATTCCTTGAAATGTTGTATTATAATTTCCGCTTTTTACTGATAAAATATTTTTACTCTCTTCTAAAATAATCTTTTCCTCTGATAGGTTATTTAAAAACATTGAAAAAGTTTTTGCTGGAATAATAAATTTCCCTTCTTTTTCTACTTTACCAGTAATAATCAATTCTATTCCAATCTCTAAATCAGTAGCAAAAAGATAAAGTTTGTTTTTATTGGTTTTTAAAAGAATATTACTTAAAATAGGGAGTGTAAGATTTTTCCCAGTAATTTTCTCTGCTAAGTTAATGGATCTTTTTAAACTATCAACTAAAGTGGTAAATTTCATAAATTTTTATTTATTATATTAATTATTATTATATTATATATTAATTTATTATTATAATTAAGGGTAAATATTTTGTGTATAAATGATTATTTTGAGTTCTGTACTTATTATTTTTTCTTTTTTAGGATGAATAATTTGTGGATAATTAATGGATAACATAAAGGGAGTGTGTGGATAATAATATGACTTTTTATTTTTTATCCTCTAATCTTAATTTTATCCCACACTTATTCATTGATTTATCAACAGGCTTTCCACTACTTAATTTTGGGTAAAATAAAGGATTAATATCTTTATTTATTATATAATATTTCCTTTAAAATAGTTATTTCCTGAGAAAAAACAGGATTTTTTTCAATTTCAGCAGATATCTTTTTACACGCATGAATAACAGTAGTATGATCACGATTACCTAATTTTTCAGCTATACTAGTATATGAATATTGTAGCTCTTCTCTCAAGAGGTACATTACAATTTGTCGTGGTTTTACTAATTCTTTTTTTCTAGAACGTCCCAAAACATCACTTTCAGCGAGATCATAGAAAGAAACAATCTTTTTAATCACCTCTTTCGGAGAAATATATTTACTAGATTTATTTAAAACAAGTGATAATATTTTTTTAGTTTCTTCTAATGAAATTGGACTATTTTTAAGGCGTGCATGAGCCATAACTCTATTAAATGCTCCTTCTAGTTCCCTAATATTTCTTGGGATAACTTCGGCTATATATTTAAGAATATCATCGCTTATTAGGTGTGACACATCTTGATTTTTATTTTTTAAGATAGCTAATCTTGTTTCAAAATCAGGATACCCGATATCGGCTATCATACCACCCTCAAATCGTGACCTCAATCGTTCTTCGACAGACGGGATAGATTTAGGGGGGCGATCAGAAGTGAAAACGATCTGTTTGTTTTTTCCATAGAGAGTGTTAAAAGTGTGAAAAAGTTCCTCTTGGGTTTTATCTTTTCCAGCAATAAATTGAATATCATCAATTAAAAGTAAATCAAGATTTCGAAAACTTTTTTTAAATTCTGTCATTTTTTGACCGCGGATGGCATTAACTAAATCATCTGTAAATTTTTCTGAAGAAGCATATAAAATTTTTAATTTTTTCTTTTCTTTTCTGAGCTTATTACCAATGGCTTGAAGGAGATGCGTTTTTCCTAATCCAACTCCACCATAAATAAAAAGTGGATTATATTTTTCTCCTAAATTTTCTGTTACTGCCAATGCAGCTGCATTGGCTAATTCATTATTAGTCCCAATAACAAAATTTTCGAAAGTATATTTTGGATTGAGATTAGTATCAGAGTCAATATTAAATTCTAATTGTTCGTCTAATACAGACGACCTTAAAACACTCGAAGAACGTTTTGTTTTTTTTGTTTCTATTTTTTTTATAGAATCTCCGTTGGTAGTTACTAAATATTCAACTTTTTTTATTTTAGGATCCAAGCTATAAAGAGCATGAAGAATTTGTTTATGATATTTATTTTCAAGCCACTCTTTTGTAAAGCTAGATGGTACTCCTAAAGAAATTGTACCTTCTTTGAAACCCACAATAAAAGTATCCTTTAACCATGTAAGATAATTAGCTCTAGAGATATTTAATTTAATTTCTCCTAAGGCAGCTTCCCAAAGTTCTTGGATATTCATAAATTATTTCTTTTAATATTTTAAGTATAAAAATAAAATTTAATTTTTACAAGAGAAATATTCTTTTTTGGGGATAAACTGTTGATAATCAGTGAATTTGATATTTGGCGCATATTTTGCTATTATATCTTAGATTTAAAAATTTAAATTAATTGTAAATTTTAATTTATTACTATGTCAATTACTTATCAACCAAAGAAGAAAAAGAGATTACGTACTCACGGATTTTTAAAAAGGATGTCTTCTAAAGGAGGGAAAAAAGTTATTAAGCAACGTAGGCAAAAAGGAAGAAAAAAATTAACTCCTTAGATAATGCTTAAAAGAAAAAACAGAATTATATCTTCTGTTGCTTTTAAAGAAATTTTTACTGGAGGTGAGGTAAAAGAAAATGAATGTTTTAAAATTATTTTTAAAAAAAATAATTTAGATTATCCACGTTATGGAATTGTTGTAAGTACTCAGATAAGTAAGTTGGCTGTAGAAAGAAATGCTTTGAAGAGAAAAATTAGAAATATACTTAGGGATTTTTTATTAGTTTTTTCTAAAGGATTTGATATTGTTATCACTGTAAAGAAAAATTGTTTAAAGACAAGTTTTTCAAAACTAAAAGAATCTCTGAAAGAATTGTTATTAAAATTATTTAAATAAATTATGAATATTTTTCAATTATTAATTATTCAACCGCTATATAATTTTTTAGCCCTACTCTCTAATTTAACAAAAGGTGATTTGGGGTGGGCTGTTTTAATTTTAGCGGCAATAATTCGTCTTATTATCTGGCCTTGGTATAAGAAAGCTATGGGTGATCAAAGAAAAATGGCAAAATTACAGCCTAGGATTAAAGAAGCTCAGAAGAAATTCAAGGAGGAGCCAACAAAAGCCAATCAGGAGATAATGAAAATTTTTAAAGAAGAAAAGATCAATCCTGGCAATTCTTTCTTTTTTATCTTTTTTCAGATGGCTATTTTTATTTCACTTTTTATATTTTTTAAGCAAGCTATAGAAATCGATTGGACCCCTTATCTCTATAATTTTATTAAATCACCAGAGCAAATAAATTATTTGTTTCTTGGTCTTGTTAATCTTCAAGCCCCAAGCTTGATACTTGCTATTATTTCTGCTTCATTGAATTCTTTTTTGACATTTATGCAGCCAAGTTCAGGGCAAAATAAGATGATGTTACTTGGTTTCCCTTTTATAATTCTATTTTTTTATCAAAAATTTCCCGCAGTTATTATTTTATATTGGGTAGGATTTACTTTAATAAATATTTTACAGGAGTATATTATTAATAAACATACTGCAGAGGAAAACCAAACATTAGAAACGGGAGCTATCAAGTAATTATGGAAACATTAAAGGTAAAAAAATTCTTAGAAGATTTATTTACAATTGCTGGTTTTGTAAATTTTGAAATTAGTACTCAAGAGAGTCCACAAGATAGGCTCGTTCAGTTTTCAATTAAGACCGATTCAGATATTAATTATAGCGGTCTTTTAATAGGGCGAGACGGAGAAAGCTTACAAGCTTTTGAATATTTATTAAATATTTTTTCTAAAAAATGCTCCAATGATTATCCTTGGAGAATTATTTTAGACATTAATAATTATCGGGCGATGCAAGAAGAAAAATTAAGGGAATTTGCAAAGAAAGCAGCTCGTCACGTATCTTTAACAAAAAAAGAAATCGAATTACCACCTATGAGAGCGCGAGACAGAAGGATTATTCATTTAGAGATTGCCCTAAGAAGTGATGTATTTACAGAAAGTATTGGAGAAGGAAAGGAGAGGCATATTTTAATAAAACCTCAAGAGAAATAATTTATGTGCTAGCGCAGAACCAACAACCGTCGTTTGTGCAATTGCTTTTGCTAGGCTCAAGATGAAATCCAGAGCCAGAAGATGAGCACCAGAGCGACGTATCGTTTGTATATTCATCTATGACATCAAAGCCAGCTTGATTAGCGGCATTAATAAAACTTGTTTGTACAGATTCGACTGGAGCGCTACCATAACCTATATCAACGCAAGTTCCAAGAGAATGACATATTGATTGATGGTCAATGGTTGTAATACACTTACCATTAGAAATTTCTGCGCAAGCTTCTGTTACAGCCCAATTACCAAGATCTTGTTTTGCCGCTAAAATTACTAATTTATCAGCTGTTTCTTTATCAATATAAACACCATCTTTGGATAATAATTCGGAAGATAAAGGAATGCTATCATAGTTATCTAGTGTTGCTCCTGCCCCAATTAAAACAAAATTCCCACTTTGTTGGGGTTTTATTTCTTCTTGTGTTTCTTCTGCTGTAGATTCTTCTGAGGATGATATTGTCGTCCCAGAAGAACCACTTAGAATATCAGGGTTGATAGTATGGAGGATAATATAGAAAGCGAATAATAAAACAAGTCCAATAATGGCGTTCATGATTCTTTCTTGGGCGTCTTTTTGTTGAGCAGTATTACCACCAGAAACAAGATATTGAAATCCAGCATAAACAATCATAATAAAAGCTAAAATTCCAGCAAGACGAAAAGCCCACCAGATTAAAACGCTTATCAAGCCCATCGGAGTTTTGGCTACATCTTGTGCTGCAAAAACTGTCATAGGGCCAAGTATAAATGGACTTAATACAGTACAAATAATTACAATCAGTAAAACAGATTTAATTGTTTTCATACAACAAAATTTTTTTAAATTCATAAATTCTATCCTTTTATTAATTTTATTTAAAAGGTGTAATTTCTCCTGGTGAAGTGAATCCTGGAATTCCTATTTCCCATTGATAAGATTCAAAAATTGGATATTGAATCGTTTGTATATTAGCAGGAGCTGGTGGTTCTGGTAATGTTTGCAGAAATGCTTGTAGCATTTCATTTAAAATTATCGGACATAATTGAGTAATAGCAATAGCAACTGGTGTACCTACTGTTGTGCCAAAAACCATCACATTCGCAGCCGCATCTGAGAGTGATTTACAAATATATTCAATATCTACATGTTTAAGCAATAGATCTAAAGCCCAATTTTTAATAAGCCCTGTCACGTTCTCATTTCCATTTATTGCGCTTATGATTAATGATTTTAAATCCTCGGGGATAGCTCTGTTAGTTTGAATAAAATCCATAAGAAGATTTTGAGTATTTTTTGGCAAATCATCGGCGTTTAATATTGAGCTTATAACATATGGTTTAAATTCTTCTGGAATTTGCTCACCTTCCTCTATCATATTAATAAGTTCATTTTGGCTAATTTTTGCTAATTCTGCGCCATCATTGAGATTTGATATTGCGTCAAAGACAGTTTGTGGGTTTATAGCCTGAGCTTGTGTTGGGGCTAAAAGCAAACTACCTAATCCTAAATTTAATATCAAAACAGTTAATATCACAACCTTTATTTTTTTGAAGATGTATTTTTTAAACATGTTGTTTTTTTATTTTAAATAATTAAACTTTTATTGTTGGTGATGTTGCAGGAGTAAGCTTAGTTGCAGATGTAAGTTTAGCCGCTGTTTTCATTGCTTTTTTAACAGGAGCTGGTGCTTTTTGGAATATA
>Ga0265595_1002389_pt1 | contig 12790 bp, 13 predicted proteins | sample saktaG_15_FD_190148 | JGI IMG/M metagenome (GOLD analysis project Ga0265595, IMG submission 190148) | Saline water microbial communities from Sakinaw Lake, British Columbia, Canada - sak_2013_06_06_50m | ecosystem: Environmental > Aquatic > Non-marine Saline and Alkaline > Saline ... | reverse complement strand
TGCGTGGAGAGACAGAGAAACGGGCCTCTGGCCTGATGTCCCGGAACACAAAAAAACGCAATATACGATAGGCGAGATCAAGCACTGGCTGCAGGTCTATCTATACCGCTTTTTTAAGACCAGCCAGTTTAAGCGATCCTGCGTGCCCAACAGCCCGAAGGTCGGATCGGGAGGCTCTCTCTCGCCAAGGGGAGATTACAGGGCGCCCAGCGACAGTGAGGCCACCGTCTGGCTCGAAAACGCTGAAAAAATACCAGATAAAGGATAGTTAATCGAAGATGACAGAAAGAGCTTACAACGATTTTGACGCCACAGAACTGTACTGCCCAAAATGCAAAAAGGCCGTACCGGTAAGAAAAAGACTGCTTCTCGTCCTGACTGGCGAGGATAGATATGATTACACGTGTGTTTACTGCGGAACATCCATCGGCGACAAAACCACCTCAAACGGAAACAGCTCTGGAATAGTCACCTTGTAAAACAGCAGATCAACGCCCTGCCAACTTTGTTACGCTTGCAACTTTGATTCGACGGACTGTACCTTGCTTTCAATACGCTCCAATTTATCCTTCCTGTAATCGGCATTAACCGTCATATACACACGATCACAATCCTTTTTAATCTCCTCAAAGCAACTGGTTACAACATCCATGACTTCGCCCCACTCACCCTCGATGGCGGTCCCCATAGGATTGAGCTTATAAGCCAGCCCACTGTGTCTGACAATTTCCAGTACCCTGGCCACATACACGCTTACACTTTCACCCTTATCCAGGGGAAATATGGAAAAATTAATCAGTGTGCTCATAAAGGATACCTCCCTAAGTAACAATCTAAGAGCTGTTAACTCAACGGTATTAATAATAGTAGATGCGCCTGACAATTATCAAGGTAAATGCACCCATAAAATTTTGGGAAAGAAAAATCGAAAGACTTCTTCCTTATTTATTCCAGTCAAGATACTTTCATAGGTATTTTTAGCTTGCCTATTTTACGCAAGATTACAATTTGAAATAGTTAAAATAATTTAGCGTCGCCGACTAACTATGTGGTACACTCAAGGCAGATGTCAACCTGATGCGTCGGAATATAACGTTTTGAGTTTTCACGAAATACCTCATAATAATTAATTCATGTGGCATTCAGGAGAATAACGGAATGAACCCTAAAATTATTGCGCTAAACAACGCTATCGATCACTCCAAGATTCTTGACGAAGCCAGCGATCCCCTTGTTACCCTTAATTCTGATTTTCAGTTCACCTATGCAAACAAGGCTTTTGCGCAAGCGCTAGGGAAAACGCTGGAAACAATTATTGGTAATGACCTATGGGGGATCTATCAAAAAGACGGGGCAGACTTTCGCCGGGATGTAATCAAGAAGGTATTTGAAACAGGCCAGATTAAAGTCGTTGAAAATGTCCTTCCTAAACCCGGTGGTAACTTGTATTTTATAACGACATTTAAGCCAATATTTAATGAGCAGAACATAGTCATTTCAGTTGTTGCCATAGCGAAAGATATTACTGAGCGCAAGCAGGCCGAGAAAGCGTTAAGTGAGAGCGAGTTACGCTACAAGGAGCTTTTCGACAATATCAAAAGTGGTGTAGCGATCTATGATGTAAAGGACAATGGTAATGACTTCGTTTTTAAGGATTTCAATAAAGCGGGAGAGCGGTTGGATGGAGACCGAAAAGAAAATATTGTCGGGAAGAGCATCTATCAGGTTAGGCCAGGTATCAAAGGATTCGGATTATTGGATGTATTTAAGCGGGTCTGGGAAACGGGCATCCCTGAACATTACCCAGCTAAATTTTACGAGGATGAAAAGTTAAAAAAATGGTTTGAAAACTACATTTATAAATTACCGACCGGCGAAATCGTTGCCGTATATGATGACATCACTGACCGCAAGAAATCGGAAGAAGCTCTGAAGGAAACCCTCGAACATCTGAGGAAATCGTTTAGCGTTAACATTCAGGTCATGGTATCGGCTGTTGAGGCAAGAGATCCCTATACCGCCGGCCATCAGATCCGGGTTGCGGACCTTGCCGGTGCCACCGCCACGGAGATGGAATTACCCCGGAGAAAATCGAGGGTATTCGTATGGCGGGTTCCATCCATGACATTGGAAAATTATCCATACCCACGGAGATATTGTCCAAACCCGGCAAGCTGTCAGACATGGAGTTTGCCCTGATAAAAGAGCACTCCCGGAAAGGGTACGAGATGCTGAAGGATGTGGAATCCCCGTGGCCCCTGGCGGAGATTGTCTACCAGCACCATGAACGGATGGATGGTTCAGGCTATCCAAGAAATCTGAAGGGAGATGAAATTCTTATGGAGGCCCGTATTATGGCTGTGGCGGATGTAGTGGAGGCTATGGCGTCCCATCGGCCCTATCGTGCCGGCTTGGGTATTGGTGCGGCTCTGGAAGAAATCGAGAAGAATCGAGGGGTCTTTTACGACGAATCTGTTGTGGATGCCTGCGTGAAATTATTCCGGGAAAAAGGTTTTCAGCTTCAAGAGACATGATTTCAACAGTAATTATCGCCGCAATTCAAAATAAAAATCGTTTGTTTGTAGGTGCAACCGATAAGTCAACCTCAGCGGGTTCTGCCAAACATCTCATATACAAATGGAAGCCGATGTGGTACGGGTTCTTTTCGTTTTTGCGCGGATGGGAGGGGCCTATGTCGGAACGGGAACAGTTGAAAACATACGGCGCGCTGGTGGCGACAACTGTCTTCTGGGGGCTTTCCTTTGTGGCCACCAAGGTAGCCCTTGAAACCATTCCCACCTTTACACTCATCTTTGCCCGGTTTATGCTGGCATTCCTTTTTTTTGCCGCCATAATGATCCGTCACGGCGTACCATCCTTCACGCCAAAAGACCACTTGAAGCTCTTTCTTATGGCTATTTTCGAGCCGGGCCTCTACTTTCTCTGCGAGACCCAGGGGCTCCTGTACACCTCAGCAGCCAAGGTATCTCTTATTATTGCTACCGTCCCCATAACTGTCATGATCCTTTCGGCAATCATACTGAAGGAGAGAACAAACCGCCTAGGCATCATCGGTATCTTACTCTCTCTCGTGGGAATCGCCATCTTGATTATCGGCGCTCCCGATTTTAAACGAGGTCTGGGCGGGTCACTCAAGGGAGATCTCCTTGTCTTTGGGGCCGTGCTCTCGGCGGCTTTCTATATTGTGAGCGCCCGGAACCTCGGCAGGCGGTATTCCTCACGGGCAATTACCAGTATGCAGTGTTTCTACGGGGCTCTTTTTTTCGCGCCCGCCCTATTTCTGGATATTCCAACGCTCGCCTGGGCGGCGATCAGCCCGCGCTCTCTTGTAGCACTGTTATACCTGGTGGTTTTTGCCACGGTGGCCGCTTTCTTCTTTTACAACTACGCCCTCACCAAGATACCGGCCTCGCGGGCATCTATCTTCATCAACGGTATCCCCGTGGTAACAGCTCTGGGTGCCTGGGTTATTCTGGGTGAACGCCTGACCCCGCTCCAGTTGGTGGGCGGGACCCTGGTACTCTCCGCCGTCTTCATCACCAATCTTATGAACAGAAATCGTGCCGCCCTCTCTACTAATCCATAGGCTGAATAAAGTTTGTCCTGACCAATAGAGACAAATATGATTACACGTGTGTTTACTGCGGAACATCCATCGGTGACAAAACCACCTCAAACGGAAACAACTCCGTGATATACAGGAAATAGGGGAACATCCATACCTGTTTCCGAACCAGGAAAGCCGAGAAATTGGTGTGGTACCCCCCCTCATATTTCCCTTTATCTGACCTCACTGCAAAAATGATTTGAATTTTAGATTACAGGCTTAAAAGTGAGTTACCTCCCTAAAATTACATGCCATTCATCCTGCGTACAGTACAGGATATTCTGCACATGATTTCAATAAAAATTTTGAAAAAATAACTTGCATTTTTATTTTTTTGGTTTACATACACCGAGAAGTTAGATGTTTCTGAAAAGTGGACAGGATTCTTTTATACTTATGCAACTCATTAGCATTATTGGGTTCTTAAATTTAGCAAGAGTAGTGAGAAATAAAAGTAACTGCAAGGGGATGGTGTTGCCCCTGCTGCTGTGATCAAACAGTAAGGACATATCGTATTTAAAAAACAAAAAGGCTGTTTCCAAAGAAAAACAAACAATAGGAGGAAAGGTAAAAAAATGGATTCGCTCGCTTTCAAGAAAGAGGAGTTAAATATCGCGGAGGACGATCAGCCTCCAGGTAGTATAACCGGCAACCCCGCGCTGCCGGTTTTTTCTCATGTACCCACCCAAATTCACCGAATCAAAGAAAAACCATTTGTCATTAGCAAACAAGCCTGGACATTCTGCCGTAAGTTTTTTCCGGGAGTTACGGAAACCAGCTGGAATGATTGGCGATGGCAGATCAAAAACAGTATAACGAATTTAAAGGAATTAGAAAAAATTATTTCACTTACCCCGAAAGAAAGAAATCCAATTACCAATATTGGAAACTCCCTTCCCTTACGTATTACTCCTTATTATGCAAGTCTGCTTGACCCGGATAACTCAGAACAGGCAATTCGCAAGACTGTGGTGCCGAGAGAAGATGAGCTGTTAATCTCAGAGGGAGAGGAGGGAGACCCCCTTGCGGAAGAGCACGCGAGTCCTGTGCCTAACATTGTCCACCGTTATCCGGATCGTGCTCTCTTGCTTTCAACAGATTTATGTTCCACCTATTGCAGGTATTGCACGCGTTCACATATGGTGGCAAAAAATAAAAAACGCTTCAGCAATGCAGTTCTATTACGAGCGATTGAGTATATCCGCCAGAATTCCAATATCCGTGATGTGCTTATTTCCGGGGGCGATCCCCTGACCTGTTCAGATTCTCAATTAGACTTTCTGCTATCCGAGTTACGAAAGATCCCGCATGTGGAGATTATCAGGATCGGAACAAAAGTGCCGGTGGTTTTGCCTCAACGCATCACCAAACCTCTTGTTAAAATGCTCAAGAAGTATCATCCCCTCTTTCTGAGCATACACTTTACCCATCCGGATGAAATCACTCCTGAAGTGGCAGAGGCCTGTTCCAGGCTGGCTGATGCGGGGATACCACTGGGAAGTCAGACGGTACTATTAAAAGGCATTAACGATAACGTAGAGACCATGAAACGTCTTGTTCATGGCCTTCTTAAGATTCGCGTGCGTCCCTATTACCTTTATCAGTGTGATCCCATTCTCGGATCCGGGCATTTTCGTGTCCCTGTGGAGGAGGGATTGAAAATTATTCATGGATTGCAGGGGTTTACCTCCGGTTATGCTGTCCCGCATTACGTAATCGACTCCCCTGGCGGCGGCGGGAAGATCCCTCTATTGCCTGAATATTTTATGGGGCGTGACGGGAATTATGTAATCCTGAAAAATTTTGAGGGAAAGATATTTAAGTATCCCGATTTTTGTAAAAGAGTGAGTTAAAGTATCGTTACTCAATGCTCTAGAAGGCGATCTATCGGAAACCCGGTAGATCGCCTCGCGTTTATATGAACCTGCGGAAATTGATGGGCCGCAGAGCATGTCTTTGGAAATGAAACAGGAATATTATGAAGATAGGTTTGACGTTTGATTTAAAAAGCGAATATATAAAGCAGGGCTTCTCTCCGGAAGAAGCTGCTGAATTTGATAGCGAAGAAACTGTCGAAGGCATTGAAAAAGCCTTGGAACAATCAGGATACAAGACCGATCGTATCGGTAATTTTAAGCAGCTTGTCCAGCGGATCAACCACGGCGACCGGTGGGATCTGGTTTTCAATATTGCGGAAGGTATGTATGGTTTCGGCCGTGAAGCACAGGTTCCTGCGCTGCTGGACGCTTACCGGATACCGTATGTCTTTTCAGGTCCTCTCGTGCTGTCTCTGGCCCTGCATAAGGGCATGACGAAAAGGATTATCAGGGATAACCATATTCCTACCGCCGATTTTGTCATCGTAAGTCATATCAGAGATGTTGAGAACGTCCATCTTGACTATCCTCTTTTCGCGAAACCGGTTGCGGAAGGAACGGGAAAAGGTATCACTAAAAACTCCCTCGCGGAAACTTCCGACGAATTACGTGCAGTATGTAAACAATTGCTGAAAAGATTTAATCAGTCTGTACTGGTGGAAGAGTATCTTCCGGGAAGAGAATTTACCGTTGGTATAGTTGGAACAGGCGAGGAAGCACGTGTAGTCGGAGTTATCGAAATCATTTTAAACCAAAAAGCGGAAATGGGTGGTTACTCCTACCTTAACAAGGCTCACTACCAGGATCGGGTTGAATATGTCCAGGTGGAAGAGGAGATGGAGAGAATCTGCAGTGAAATTGCCCTGAAGGCGTGGCAGGCCCTCGAATGCCGTGACGGGGGAAGGGTCGATCTCCGTTGCGATAAAAACAGTAATCCCCAATTCATGGAAATCAATCCTCTGGCGGGATTGAATTACCTTGATTCAGACCTCCCTATTATTGCCTATAAAAATGGCTATTCCTTTGCAGATTTGATTCGAATGATAATGGAATCCGCTTTAAGGCGGGTTCAAAAGTGAGACCTGGTTGTGTTTCCTTATGAAAAAACTGATTGTGATTTTATTTAATGAAGTCTCCGTTAATGCACGGAAAGATGAAACAGACGTTCTGGATCAGGTTCAGTTTGTAGACGCAGCGCTGAAAGAGCTGGGATATGAGACCTTCCCTGTCCAGTTCTCATTGAAGATGGATAAGGTGGTGGAGGAGATTCGCAGAATCAAACCTGTACTAGTGTTCAACCTTGTAGAATCCGTTCAGAATCACGGGGAATTAATATACTTCGCTCCGGCTGTCTTAAAGTTTTCGGGCGTACCTTTTACCGGATCCGGGACAGATTCCATGTTTCTTACCACCAATAAACTCCTGGCTAAAAAAATGATGCAGTACCATGGATTACCTACATCTCCATTTTTTACGCTGGAAGAAACACACCTGTTGCAGTCTGGTCGTAGATATATCCTGAAACCCATCTGGGAAGATGGTTCCCTGGGGCTGGATGAAGATTCGGTATTTACCCGTTCCAATCGCGCAATATTGGAAAAGATGAAGACGCTGCCTTCGGAAGACTATTTTATCGAGGAATATATTGAGGGAAGAGAGTTCAATGTCTCCCTTCTTGCCACACCGGATGGTCCGATGGTCCTTCCGCCTGCGGAAATCCTGTTTGTTGATTACCCGGAGGGAAAACCTAAAGTAGTCGGATATACTGCGAAGTGGCAGGAAGATTCTTTTGAATACCGGCACACTCAAAGGATTTTTCCTGCGGATTCACAAAGTCAACCTCTGTGCCGGACTTTGAGTGAAATTGCAAGAAAATGCTGGAAGATCTTCCTTCTTCGTGGATGGGCACGGGTGGATTTCAGGACAGATCGGCAAAACAGACCATATATACTGGAAATAAACGCCAATCCCTGCATCTCACCTGACAGCGGATTCGTAGCTGCTGCTCGCGAGGCAGAGATCTCATTTCCTGTGGTTATTGATAATATTCTCAAGGACAGTCTGAAGGAAAGATTATGAATTTTGATATAAGCAATATGGCTTTTCGTGATCAGGAACGTGAAGATGATATTCACTCTATTGCAGAGATCGTTGAATCCACCGGGTTTTTTTACGATGCCGAGGTAAGCATTGCAGTGGAATTAATCCGGGAATGTCTGGAAAAGGGATATCTCAGCGGCTACTATTTTGTATTTGCCGATTATGAAGAAAGGACCCTGGCCTATACCTGCTATGGTCCAATCCCCGGAACTAAAAGCGCTTTTGATTTATACTGGATTGTTACCCATAATGATTATCGCGGTTATGGAATCGGGAGAAGCCTCCTGCAAGAAACTGAAAAAAAGGTAAAAGAGATGGGAGGGACAGCCCTCTATGCGGAAACATCCTCTCGCGAAAAATACATTTCCACCCACACGTTTTATAGAAAAAATGTCTTTACTGAAACAGCCCGGATAAAGGATTTTTACGATATCGGGGATGATAAAATAATTTACAAAAAACAACTGGTATAAAACAACTGGATTAATTTGAGATATAATAGGGGAACATCCATGATAAGTTTTGTCAAGGGGGAGTGATTTTTCCGTTCAAAATGCCCCCTTCCTCTACAATCAGATTACCGCACTGGATAGTTCCCTGGACGTTCGCGGTACCAAGAAGAGTCAACGTCCCGGTAACAACAATGTTTCCTTCAAATCTGCCGGCAATGGTAAGCTTCTCTGATGTGACGTCGGCCTTGATAAAGCTTCCCTCTTCCGTGATAACTGATTCGACATTCAGGACACCCTCTACAGTGCCTGCCACAATGAGATATCCCTTGAAATCCATGATTCCATTGAGACGGCAACCCCTGTTAATAATAGAGATATCCCTGTCTTTTTCCTTCACTTCTGATCTCCTCAATCGACTGCGTTTTGCCTATCATCAATCAACAGGTCTGCAGGTTTGTAATCTACAATGTTAACGGGCATCAAAGCAAGGGGGATTTTACCACGGCTGACGCGGATGCCGCATCCGGCAGGGTTTCCCCTGAGAAGAGTCGCGATCTTTGTGCCGGCAATATGCTCACCCACTCTTATCGGAATGGACACATTCTTTCCCTCGATAACCATCGTCAATCCGACGGGAGCCACATTGCTCTTTATATCTATAATATTCATCGAGTCACTCAGCTTCAGCTTTATTGATTCACTGTCAGAAACCCATTTCTTATCGATTCCATTGAAGGACAACAGCATATACTCAAACAGAGGGGGCTTTATATCGAAGAATAGACGTCCGATTATGTCTTTATCGTTTCTGGAGGCGATTACCTGGTAGACCCTCCCCTTTCTATAAAGAGAATATCTTCCCCACAGGTCTGTTGCGGTGTTGATTATATATCCCCTGTCTTCTCCGGTATTGCCGCTACTGTTCCCCACAAAACCTTTGAAGTTGCATGTCACTCCCGAAAGGGAACCGGGGCTGGTCTCCGCGTCCACCAGTTCAAGAAGATCGCCTTTTACTATATCCACGTGGGAACCATTGGGATAATATCCTTCTTTCCCGTTGATTTTGATCTTGAAAAAAACAACGCCGGGATTGGCAGTTACGGAACGACCGGAAGGAGGCTTCTCGCTGAATACAACATTGAATGCGCCGCAGAGAAGGTGGTCTTTCCTGATCAAAACGCGCGTGGGTCCGGTCAGGGAAAATGGTTTGCTCACGTCATTCACCGATCCATACCCCTCTATGTCGGCGCTGAATCCGCGCGCATAATTCCCCTCTATATGGGTGATTTTTATAGTATCATTCGGATAGACACGCAGTGTCTCACCGTTGGCCACAACAACGGGCGAACTGTCATTAATCTTCACCACGGCATATTTCATCTGCGGCGTACTCAGACCGATGCCAGGTATCTCCGGTATAATGTTGAAAATCTCCATGAAGGCGTTGATCGCGAGATTGTGATGGTATATCCTCGTTTCCAATGGGAGAGATTTGCTCGATTCAATGCCAAATGCCGGTATGCCACACTCATACAGGGCATAATATGTTGCCGACTTTCTCTGTTCCGGGTGCAAAGAATCGCTGGCTTTGGTGCGATGATTGTTGATGTGAAAAAGATGGTCGGGATTGTCGATGTGCTCGTTGATTTTTGAAATGGCATTCTCGGCAAGCTTGCCGAGAGCGATTACATTTCCCTTGTCTGGATCGTTGTAGCTTTCGCAGTCCATTATTATCGACTGGCCGTACCTCTTGGGGTTTTTCATCTCGTTCTGCCAGGTGTCACTGTAGAATCCTGATCCGTCATGAAGGTTCAAGAGGCAATCACTTTCCGATATCAATTGCTTCAATATGGAAACGACCTGTGCCTCGTAATTTTCCCGTGAAGACCCGGAAAACTTGCGGTTCATGTCCTCATTGACCTGTCGCCGGTTGAGGATTATGGAGTAGTAATTCGCGCGCGGAACAACAATGAGATTTCCCCGCATAAGCTTCATATCCGCGTAAAGGTCAGCCGACAAAAACCCGCCGGGCTCGTCTCCCTGTATGCCACCTATTATAAGTATTGTTTTACCCGGAATCTTGCCGTTTATTCTGTAAACGTTCAATTCGTAGTCTGTATTATGGAAAAAGGTCTCTACTGTATTCCTCCCGTGGCAGATTGCCGGCAAACATGCCAGGGCCGTGAGGGGAAGAATAAAGAAAATTATAAATGCTGATTTAAATTCTGAAAAAAAACGTACTGGTATCATTAATAATATATCCCAATGCTTTTGTCAGGTTGCCGGGTAGATTTATAACGACAACTCTTTTTTTAATCTGAGTGCCCCATCCTTTGCATAGACCAGAATGGAAACCGAACCGTACATGCTTTTGTCGGGTATTGGAGCAAAGACGCCTTCCATATGCTTGAAACGGGCAATATAAAAGTATTCTCCCTGCTTATGCGTTTCAGGAAGTCCGTTGGCAAGCGGCGCATTCGGATAGATTCTGCATAGACTGGAAGAACCGGGTGCGGGATTGAGGATGGCAAACGCATAACCCGAAACGTAATTCCCTTCAGCATCCTGACTCTTTATCATAAACCTGACTTTGAGCGTCTTGTTGCTCTCATCATATTTTATCTGTATTTTTTCGATGGAAACAAATGGTTCACTTTTCGCGATGACCGGCTTTAATTCCTTCTTTTTTCCAACGGTCTCAAGTGCCCCCTGTTTCTGATGAAGTGCCTCAATCTCAGTCATAAGAGTTTTAGCCTCTTCTGAAAGCTCATCTTTCTCCTGACTGATGAGGGCTACGGACTGCCTGACAGTCGCAAGCTCCGCAGCCAGTTTATCGTTGCTGATAGCGCAAGATCTGCTGTATAGCCAGAAACCGCAGGTTATTGCGGGAAGAGCTATAAGACATACGGACAACAGGATCAGGACCCTCTTAGTAACCTTAAAAGGTCCGTGACGTTTTCTGTCTCCGATTATGATGACACGCCAACTTTTACTTTTTTTTATCATCTTCCATCATTCAAAATCTATTTTGCGGTCTTTAATCTCCAATCCTCTTTCCATATTTTCCAGGAATTATCAATATTTTTGAAATATAAAGTTTTGGTTCCCACATCGCTTGTACGCGACGAGTTATAGCGCTGTTCAAATGTCGCAATCAATTTACCGGCTGAACGATGTGATATCTTGAGGTTTCTTATACCGACACGAATGTTTTTATTTAACCGGTGAATGTTTGATTTATACGCAAGCCAGTCATCAAGGTCCATCCCTTTGAACTTGAAATCAGCGGCATAAAAAGACGCGTAACCTTTCATATCTCCCGATTCCCAACTGGCAACCCATTTATCAACAAGCTCTATTACGTCATTATGGCTGGCGTAACCGTTATTAGTTTTATCAAGCACCGCGATGAGCTGATGTTCCTTTTCGGGGGTTAATATTATATCTCCTTCAATGTACCAGTTGTTGTGCCATTTCTTGAGAAACAGCCTTCGCGTACCCGCCTCATAAGGACGTCCGTTTACAGTGAACTCCTGCTGAAACGCAGCCACTGTGTATCTGTCATGTTTTAACAGTGAAAGATTCTTTGGCGCAAAGTTAATAACCCCTCCGTATTTTTTTAATGTTCTTATCTGTATGGCGAGCTGATCCCTCCCTTTTTTGTCATAAAGGGAATCTTTTCCATAGAGCTTGTCAAGCGTCTGAACACCGCCATCGGACACAATATCCGCCCATCTATCGACAAAAGATGTCAGGTCTTCTTCAAGGGAGATGCGTACCGAGGCAGGCGCCCATTTAATGTAGTCTTGAATGATGATGGGCGTCTCATTCAGTGTAATAAATTGTGAAACATCTTTAATGTCCCCGTTTTCAAGGGCAATGCAGCCGTTTGACTGATAAGGACTCAGAGGCTTGTCGGTGCCGTGCATCCATATGTTGTTGCCGTTCTTCCCTTCTTTCTTGTCGAGGATATTGGGATAGCTGAGATCAAAAGCCATGGAGCCATAGATGGCGGAAAGGTCCTCATCGGGAAAAAACTTGATTGGAAAGTAAATACCCTCAGGTGTTCTGGCGTCTCCCGATCTTATTTTAACTCCCTTGTTTTTGCCGGTGGAACAACCCGTTTCGTACATACGCTGAAAAGAAACCCCGTCAAAATGATATACAAAGAGTCGCTGCATCGTCTTATCTATGACGATGGCATGTCCAACCGGCAGAGAAATCAGAGAATCAGGAATGAAGGACATCGCTTCATCAGTCGTATTCGCTCCGAATCCTGTGACGGGATTCATCGTAATGATGGAAAAGAAAACGCCGGCAAGAAAGAGGATCCCAAATCTTGATCCGTACCGCACCGCATTCTGTTTTTTTCTAAAACGGCAGTTGCTGACTTTATAAAACGCCATATATGGCTGCGCCTTTAATGCTGTAATAAATACCATCGGGGAAATTGAATAGTTTTACCTGATCCCTGCTAAAACGCGTCATATGTAAACTGTAATAAAGGAAAAATCAAGGAATTTCAGGGGATGTGTTTCTTGTAAGGGCTTTCTGTTTTATATGGTAATTTTCCATCCCTTTGTTTTACAGACAGAAAAACCTTTTCTCAAGAGTGTAGGTTTGATAACCATATCAATGTGATGCGTTTTATCTAAAGAGACACCTCCCCAACCATAGCAGGAGATGCTATGGTCCAGTTTGAAACAAACTATAAGGATCTAGGAGGTGTCAAA
>Ga0265595_1002388_pt1 | contig 12795 bp, 10 predicted proteins | sample saktaG_15_FD_190148 | JGI IMG/M metagenome (GOLD analysis project Ga0265595, IMG submission 190148) | Saline water microbial communities from Sakinaw Lake, British Columbia, Canada - sak_2013_06_06_50m | ecosystem: Environmental > Aquatic > Non-marine Saline and Alkaline > Saline ... | reverse complement strand
TAGCAGTCCTGAAGTTAAGCCTCAGGATTTGACCAATGACTTGTCAAACCACCTGCGGACGCTTTACGCCCAGTAAATCCGGATAACGCTTGAGGTCTCTGTATTACCGCTGCTGCTGGCACAGAGTTAGCAACCTCTTATTCATAAGGTACCGTCACGAATTCGTCCCTTATAAAAGCAGTTTACACCCCGAGGGGCGTCTTCCTGCACGCGGCGTCGCTCCATCAGGCTTTCGCCCATTGTGGAATATTCTTGACTGCAGCCTCCCGTAGGAGTCTGGGCAGTGTCTCAGTCCCAGTGAGCCGGGTCACGCTCTCACGCCCGGTACCCGTCGTCGCCTTGGTGAGCTTTTACCTCACCAACAAGCTGATAGGACCTAGGCCCCTCTTCGAGCAATAAATTATTTACATGGGAATGACTTATGTCCCCCCATGACCATCGGGTGTTAGCCACGATTTCTCGCAGTTATTCCCGTCTCGAAGGTAGGTTACCAAGGTGTTACTCTCCCGTTTGCCACTCGCCACCTCTCTAAATTGCTTTAAATAGGTACGTCGTTCGACTTGCATGCCTTAGACACGCCGCCAGCGTTCATCCTGAGCCAGGATCAAACTCTCAATAAAGACGAACGGAGTGAGTTTTTATTAAGTCCCGTCGAATGACGGGACAGACTATCTCCGTACGTGTAGCTGTCATCACGACAGCAAATGAGAATTATCTCCAAATAATTTGGAGTTATTGACTCTAATAATTTTGAATAGACATTCACTAATGTTCTTTGTCACATTCTTGCAGTAAACCGTGTGTCCTGATCCAATCAGGTTTTACACAGTAAACGATTATGAACCTTTATACTTGATTATGTATGGTTGTTATTACATTAAATTGTAATGGGCATCTTTCTAATTATCACATCCGCCCAAGGCGGATTGCTTCGCAGAAAGAAAAAAGAGATACCCAATTTTGAGTCGCTCTTTTTTCTTCCCAGTTTAGTTCGCCGAAGCTTTAGCGAAGGCGACTCCATCACCATCTTCTGACAAACTACTTGAGAAAAACTAGATTGTGTAAGGTTTATTTAGTTGCGTGGCTTATTCTACCTTAATTATAAAAAGCTGTCAAGAGCAAGATATGCACAGGGATGGGGATAAACAAGATACAATATACATGGATTAAAATACAATCTTATTTTTATATTTTTATGTGTATATTTATTGTCTATTGTTTTTCTCGCCATTCCTTAATTTTCTTATGATCCCCACTCAATAGGATGTCTGGCACTTTCCACCCCTTAAAATCCGCTGGTTTCGTATATTGTGCATATTCAATACAATCACCCACACTTGCTGTTTTTATGTTTTCATGTTTTAATGTTTTGATGTTGAAAGTTTCCTCTTTCAAAGATTCTTCATTTCCCAACACTCCTGGAACCAAACGCGACACTGCCTCAGTAATGATCAAAGCACCCAACTCGCCACCAGCCAAAACATAAGGGCCAATAGAAATTTCTTCATCAATCATATAATCTGTCACGCGCTGGTCCACTCCTTCATATCGCCCACAAATAAAAGTGAGCTCATCTAATTTAGCCAAGCTCTCCGCCATCCGCTGATCAAATTGTTTACCACGAGGTGATAATAATATAACTTTCTTTTTATTTTTATTGACCGCTGAAAGCTGACCACTGAAAGCTGACTTTGCAAAACCTAAAATTTTATTTAACAAACCTTGCTTACGTAAGGCACCCAAATTTTCAAGAACTCGATAAATTGGTTCTGGCTTCATCAACATCCCAGCTCCCCCACCAAAGGGAGTGTCATCAACTTTTTTGTGTTTATCCTCAGCAAAATCACGCAAATTAATTGGATTTATTTTTATTACCCCAGCCTTTTGACCCCGACCCAAAATACTCTCATTTGCATAATGGGAAATTAAGTCGGGGAAGATTGTGATGATGTTGAATTTCATAATTACGGATATCCGGATAATCCTGATTTACGGATTTTAAAAGATAAATTGATTTTACCAGATTGAGAATTTTTTTTCAAGTACCTACCAACTTGTATCGATGTACTAGTACATCGATACGCTGTACTACTGTACTAGTACAGTAGTACATGCTATTTGGCCCCCCCCCCTAATCACCTTCTCTTAACGATAACTCACCCTCCTCCAATTCGGCGGACAGGCAACCCCTCTCTTGTGAAGAGAGGGGCTTTTTTATACTAGTTTTTTATTCCCCCTCTCTTCACAAGAGAGGGGTTGGGGTGAGTTGTCGTGGCGGTTGGGGTGAGTTGTCGCAACAAAAAAACCGTCCAGCTTCATCACCAAACGGTTTTTAAATTTTCAATCACTTTCCAATCACATCCGCATAATCCGCGTCATCCGCATATAATCCGCATATCCGTATCATTATATTTATTTACGTTTTCCACTCACCAAATCAGCTTCAATATTTTTTGGTACATCAGCATAGTGATCAAACTCCATAGAGTATGAAGCTCGGCCTTGAGTCATGGAACGCAGTGAAGTAGCATATCCAAACATTTCTGATAATGGCACCATAGCCCGAACGACTTTGGCTGATCCTCTGTCAGTCATTTCTTGAATTTGTCCACGCTTGGAACTAATATCACCAATCACATCACCCATATTAATTTCTGGGGTAGTCACTTCTACTTTCATAATTGGTTCCAACACAACAGCATTAGCTTTTTTAACTGCCGCTACAAAAGCCATACTTCCAGCCATTTTGAAAGCAATTTCTGAGGAGTCAACTTCATGATAAGAACCATCATAGACAGCTGCCCGCACATCAACCATTGGATAACCAGCCACCACACCTCGGTCCATAGCTTCTTTAATACCTTTTTCAATTGGATTAATATATTCACGAGGAATTACACCACCCTTAATTTCATCAACAAATTCAAAGCCTTCACCTTTTTCTCTTGGTTCAACTCGAACCCAACAATGACCATATTGACCACGACCACCTGATTGTTTAATATATTTTCCTTCAGCTTCAGCACTTTGTTTGATAGTTTCTTTGTAAGCCACTTGAGGAGCACCAACATTGGCATTGACACCAAACTCTCGTTTCATACGATCAACAATAATATCCAAATGAAGCTCACCCATACCAGAAATAATGGTTTGCAAAGTTTCTTCATCAGTATGAACTCTAAAAGTTGGATCTTCTTCAGCTAATTTTTGTAAGGCCAAACTCATTTTTTCCGCATCAGTTTTAGTATTTGGTTCAATGGCTACAGAAATAACTGGCTCTGGGAAAACAATCTTTTCCAAAATCACTTCTCTGTTTTCCGCACACAAAGCATCACCAGTTGTAGTTTCTTTCAAACCAATTGCAGCGGCGATTTCTCCAGAATAAACATCTGTCACATCTTCACGAGAATTGGCATGCAAACGCACGATTCTACCAATACGTTCTTTTTTACCATTGGTGGTGTTGACAACGTAACTACCAGCTGAAATTTTTCCTGAATAAACTCGAAAAAAAGCCAACTTACCAACAAAAGGATCAGTAGCAATTTTGAAAGCCAAAGCACAAAATGGTTCATTATCATCGGCTTTTATAGTTATTAATTTTTCTTCATCTTCTACATCATGAGCCTCAATAGCTGGTACGTCCAAAGGTGATGGTAAATAGGCCACAACTGCATCAAGCATTGGTTGAACGCCGATGTTTTGTAAAGCTGTTCCACAAATTACTGGGTAAATTTCATTGCCCAATACTAAAGTTCTAATACCTTTTTTAATTTCTTCAATTGACAATTCTTCTCCATTCAAATATTTATTTAATAAATTTTCATCAGCTTCAGCCACTTTTTCCAACATGATTGAACGATATTTTTCTACTTCAGCTTTCATATCTTCTGGAATAGCAATATCTGTCACGTTTATACCGTGATCACCTTCAAATTTATAAGCCTTTCTTTCAATCAAATCAATAATTCCAGTAAAAGTAGCGTCAGCACCAATCGGAAGTTGGATAGCAACTGCTTTTTTGGAAAGACGTTCGTTGATCGAATTTAAACTCATATAAAAGTCAGCACCAACTTTGTCCATTTTATTTACAAAACAAACCCGAGGCACATTATATTTATCAGCCTGACGCCAAACTGTTTCTGATTGTGGTTCTACTCCTTGTGAACCATCAAATACAGCTACCGCACCGTCTAAAACACGCAAAGATCTTTCTACTTCAACAGTAAAATCTACGTGTCCGGGAGTATCAATAATATTGATACGATGATCTTTCCAAAAACAAGTAGTAGCCGCTGAAGTAATGGTAATACCACGTTCTTTTTCTTGTTCCATCCAGTCCATAGTTGCTTCACCTTCGTGCACTTCACCAATTTTATATTTTTTACCAGTGTAAAACAAAACTCGCTCGGTAACAGTTGTTTTACCGGCGTCAATATGGGCCATGATGCCAATATTACGAGTTTTTTCAAGTATATATTCTCTGGGCATATATTTTTAATTAATCCCGACAGAGTAAAAATTTTTTCAAAAAAATTTTTACGACGAGGGATCTTTCGAAGAGCAAACGTAAAATGCCACAACAGATAAAAGTAAAACAAATTTTTTACTCTTAAAAAGATTCCTCACCACTATCGTAGATTTGAAACTTTATTTTTATTAATGTTATTAAAATATAAAATTTAGAAACTTCTTTTCGTGAATATAAAAAAATTATATCCTCCGAAAGATCCCTCGTCGTAAAGATTTTTTGCGAAAAAAATCTTTTCTCACTCGGGATAAACTAAATTTATCTACGACGAGCAAAATGAGCAAAAGCTTTGTTGGCCTCTGCCATACGGTGAGTGTCTTCTTTCTTTTTGAAAGCACCACCAACACCTTCTAAAGCATCAAGCATTTCAGCAGTCAATTTATCTACCATATCTTTTCCTTTTCTAGCTCTGGCAGCAGTAATCAACCATCTAAAAGCCAAAGCATCTTGACGATCTGAAGATACTGGCATTGGCACTTGATAATTGGCACCGCCAACTCGACGAGAACGAACTTCAACTGAAGGACGGATAGCATTAATCACTTCATCAAAAGCTTTGAGCACATCGTCTTTTTTCTTTTTTTCTTTTAAATTTTCCAGAGAACTATAAACAATCTTTTGAGCCAAGGTTTTTTTACCATCTTTCATTATCATATTAATAAATCTGGCGATCAATAAACTATGGTACCTTGGATCAGGACTAATAATTCTCTTGGGGACTTGTCTTCCTCTAGGCATAAAATTATAATATTAGAATTGTTATAATTGCTATAAATATTTTTATTTCTTTGGTCTCTTGGTACCATAAACTGACCGACTTCGTTTTCGACCTTCAACTCCTTGGGTATCATAAACACCGCGCACAATGTGATATCTCACACCTGGCAAGTCTTTTACTCTACCACCACGAATAAGAACAATTGAATGCTCTTGTAAATTGTGACCTTCACCTGGAATATAAGCAATAACTTCAGTTCCATTGGAAAGTCTTACCTTGGCAACTTTACGCAAAGCTGAGTTAGGTTTTTTTGGTGTACTGGTATAAACCTTGGTACACACACCACGTTTAAATGGCGCACCTCGTCTAAGTTCAGTTTTCTTTCTATGCAAACTATCATAGGTAAATTGCATAGCTGGTGACTTTGATTTTGTCACCTTATCTGTTCTGCCCTTACGAAGCAACTGGTTTACTGTAGGCATAGTTTTTTTCTTAATCCCGACAGAGGAAAAATTTTCTTGAGAAAATTTTTGTGACGAGGGATCTTTCGAAGTGTAAGTATTTTGAACCGCATAAATCAAATGTAGTTCACCTTTCCCACTCTCCGAAAGATTCCTCACCCTCTTCGGGTTTTCGGAATAAATTAAAAAATTTGGCCACTTAAGCCAAAACATACTTTCATCTAAACTTTAGATAAACATATGAATCAATCAAGTGATTACTCTTCATCCCGATTGCGTCGGAATTACTTATGTTTGTAAATTTTTAAGTTGGCACTATTATAATCTAACTAGTTAGACATGTCAAGCTTGATTATGTGGATAAAACTTTACCCCGCACCGCAAGGGCTGACAAAATACTAAAATAATATATAAAATAAACAAAAAATACGTATTTAAATACGTATTTTTTATTTATAAAAGACGAATTAAACACTCTCCCCCTCTCTTCGCAAGAGAGGGGGTTGGGGGGTGAGTTATCACCCCACCAACAACATATAAATCCAATTAATAATTGGATGGATCCACTGGAAACCTAACATTAAAAAAGCAATGAGAATAAAAAAACCATATTGTTCCAAAACCTGACGAACTTTCCACATTGAATCTGGCAAAATTGCATAGAGAATTTTGGATCCATCCAGTGGTGGGATTGGTACTAGATTAAATACAGCGAGTAAAATATTAGCATAAACCACGATGGATAATAGCATTGCCAAAGACTCACCCGGAGCAAAACGCATTACTTGTGCAAAAATAAAAGCTAATAATAAATTGGAAATTGGACCGGCAATCGCCACTGCAGCTGGTCCCCACTTTTGATTTTTCAAATTATAAGGATTGTATGGCACGGGTTTGGCATAGGCAAAAACAAATTGACCTTTTGTGAGTACTATCAAAAGCAGTGGCATTAATAATGTCCCCCATTTATCAATGTGAGCCACTGGATTCAAAGTCAAACGACCGGCATACTTGGCGGTTGGATCTCCCAACTGATTGGCCATCCAGCCATGAGCATACTCGTGGAATATAGCCGAGGGGATAATAATGAATAAGAAAAAAATTGCAGTAAGTCCCATAAATTTGATAATTAGATGATAGATGATACATGCTTAGATGTTAGAAATAAGAGCGTTGTGTATACTTTTGCTATCAAACGATTCTAAAAAAGCGGTGGTAGGTGTCATTGCGAGTCCCGATTCGCATCGGGACGTGGCAATCCCATACTTCAATACATTAAAGTATGGGATTGCTTCGTTGTCGTGCGAACTCCTCCTCGCAATGACACGACTGTTCAATACTAAAATACAAAAGTATAAACAACGCTGGATTTTCTAACAGCTTAGAATATTATCAATTATCATATATCATCTACCATTAAATTTAAAAAAGTTTGACAAACTATTAAAGATAATATATAATCTCATCGTTATTCAATTATACTAAATTTTTAACAATATGGGAAGAACTTGTACCACCTGTGGCAAGGGAGCCATAAAAGCGGCTAATCGTAGCCACGCCAAAAACAAAACTCTACGCAGACAAAAACCAAATCTACAAAAAGATGAAAAAGGTAATATGATCTGCAACACTTGTCGCCGAACAGCTGTCAAAAAAACAAAATAAAAAATAAAGAAATAAAAAACCATCCCAAATTTATTGTTGGATGGTTTTTTTGTCGGAGTGACAGGACTTTCCGCCCGAGGCGGACCCGCCTTGGGCGGGGAACCTGCGTCGTCTTTTGTATTTTAATATCTTCTTTTTGAAAATATCCTACGTCGGAGTGACAGGACTTGAACCTGCGACCCCATGACCCCCAGCCATGTGCTCTACCAACTGAGCTACACTCCGTAGTACCAAAATTATAGCTTAATATAAAATAAAAATCAAGGATTAAAAATCCTCCCAAAAGGGAGGATTTTTTGAATTTGACTTAGGCTAGTTAGATGTTCAAATCATCAACAGCACTGGTATCAATTTCTTCGTCTGTTCTAGTTGTAGAAGCAATTGGATGAGCAGAATGTCTGCCACCTTCTGGTTCATTGATCTTCAAGTTAACGCGAGCGTTATTCTTGGCACCAACAATGCGCAAAAGAGTGCGAACTGCACGAGCGGTTTGACCTTGACGACCAATGACATAACCGATGTCACTGACATCAACATCCAAAGTTAGTAATACACCACGCTCATCAACAGAGCGTTCTACTTTTACGGCTTCAGGCTTTCCTACGATTGCCTTGATGACGTATTCAAGAAATACTTGATCTTCCATACAATACATTTTAAAGTACACTATTATGGTACATGATTTAAACACCGAATTCGACGAAATCCGGATTAGCCATATTATAACATGCCAAAAACTAATAGTCAAGATGATTGTCCACACCATCGAAGTGCGGAAACAAATAACATCCGACAATTAACAATATAACATGTCAGAAACAAGAGCTTTATATATATTTTTACTATCAAATAGTTATGAAAAAAGCGGTGATATGCGTCATTGCGAGTCCCAATTCGCATCGGGACGAAGCAATCCCATACTTCAATACATTAAAGTTTGGGATTGCTTCGTCGTCGTGCGAACTTCTCCTCGCAATGACACAAATGTTCAATATTAAAATACAAAAATATAAACATTGCCGGACTTTCTTACATATAACAAAATAACAAAACCCGCCTAACGACGGGTTCAGTTTACTAATAATTCTACATTATTCTTTTACCTCTTCAACTTTTTCTTCAGGAGCTTTATCTGGCACAGCCTCAGCGGAGACGGATTCTTCAGCTTTAGCTTGGGTTGCTTCAGCCTCAGCTTTAACTTTGGCTTTCTTTTCTTCTTCGGCTACTTTGATAGCTTCAACTTTTTCGTTCATTTTTGTTTTACGTTTTTTGGTAATAGCTACAGATTTTTTCTTAGCACCAGTAATAACACCAGCTTTTACCAACAAATTATTTACAGTTTCCGAAGCTTGAGCACCTTTTGACAACCAATACTTAATTCTTTCTTCATTCAATTCCATGGTCTTGCCTGAAATAGTATTATAATGACCCAAAATCTCCAAAGCGTGGCCTTGGGTATCTCGAGTTTTTTCAGAAATAACCAAACGATAAGTTGGTTGTTTCTTTTTTCCTAGACGTTGTAGTCTGATTGTTAACATAATTTTTAATCTCTTAAAAAACTAATAAACTGAGAGATGAACCGATCGTGACATCGGTACTACTTGTCCCCCGTAGCTCAAACGAAGTGAGAGCGAAGGAGGATTAGAGAGTAGCCATATTATAGATGATAATTAAATTATTGTCAAGAGCTAAACTATAAGTAGCTTGGGACAAAAATAATCCCTGTATATTATACGGGGATTATTTCAAGGATTGACGAAATGAACCGCAGTGAATTTCGTTATGATTGCAATTTAGAAAGCTAAAGCACTAAATAAACAAATTTCTTGTCTACGCATTCAATTTGTCACTCCTTCAGGTTTTATAGTGGTTTTTTATCTGTGTCTACTGAAGTGGATACGATTCACATCTCACCAAACGGTTTTTACTATTTTCTATGAACTGTGAACTAATCACTTATCAAGTTCAACACTTACCAACTTACTAATACCGTCTGCTCCCATCGTCACACCATACAAAGCATCAGCCACATGCATCGTGGCTTTGTTGTGAGTAATCAAAATAAATTGTGAATGAAGCGACAACTCAGATATTATTTTGTTAAATCGTAAAGTATTAGCTTCATCAAGCGCGGCTTCAACTTCGTCCAAAACTACAAGTGGTGATGGATTGGTAATGAGAATGGCACAAACAAGTGCAATTGAAGTCAAAGTTTTTTCACCACCAGACAGCACTTGAATATTTTTTATTTTTTTACCAGGTGGATTGGCAATTATTTCAATACCAGTCAAAATTTTCTTGCCATTCTTCTTTGGTTTAATATCTTCTTCATCAAGGCCAATATCAACACCTTGTTCAGTTTCAATCACTTCCGTGTCCTCTATTAATTCCGCGTCTTCCGTGTTTTCCCAACCATATACTTCAACTAAATCGGCTTTACCACCTTCAAACAAAATTGCGAAATAACGTGAAAACTCTTTTTTAATTTGTCTAAAAGCTTTATTGCGTTTTTTCTTCATTACCTCATCTAACTCAACAATCATTTCTTCCAAATCTTCCATTGCGGCTTTTAAATCAGTCAACTGAGTTGTTAAACCTTCGTGTCTATCTTTAGTTTCTTGGTATTCGCCTACTACCTCTTCATCAATACCACCAATCAGAGTTAATTGATATTTTAATTTTTGTATTTCTTGCTGAGTATTATCCAATTCACTTATCGCCACACCAGCCACACCACGCTCAACCAAATAATCAAAATTACAATGTAATTCTTGATAAACTTCATTACTCAAATCTTCTTGTTTGGTTTCCAATTTAGCTATCTCAATTCTTTTTTGGTTGCGATCATCAACAATTTTATTTAATTTTGTTTGTTCGTCTTGCATCACATCTTGCAAAGCAAAAATTCTTTTCTTTTTTAATTCTTCTTTTTCATTAAAATCTTCTATCTTTTCTTGAATACCTTTAATTTGTTCTTCTAAATTGAAAATATTTTTTTCCAGATCATCTTTTTCCCCGGAAATATCTTTTAGACTGGCACTAAACTCTTCTGGACTCATGGAATACAGTGACAATTCTTGTTCAAAAGTTGCCAACTCTTTGTCAATCTCTTGTTTTTTACTACCCAACATATCAGCTCGACTACCGGAGATATGAGCTTGTGATTGTAATTCCAACAAAACTGACTGGGCTTGGTTTAATTCAATTTCAGTAGTATCAATCTTTTTTTGTAAAGCCCCCAACTTTTCTTCAATATCCAAAATATTTCCTTGCACAAAATATGGTGAATTGCCCTGAGAAAATCCCATACCCTGACGACGATTTTGATTGCGAAAACCGCCCTTCATACTTCCGCTTGTTTCCAAAATATCACCCGCGAGTGTCACCATTCTAACTCGGCCAATCCCAATTTCACGAGCTACATCAATATCTTCCACAATCAAAGTATTACCCAAAGCATAGGAAAAAATATTAGAAAATTTATCATCAAATTTTACCAAATCAATTGCTAACCCAACCACTCCAGATCGACTTAAAAGTTCCTGAGTATCAGCTGAAGTAAATCTGCTTTTAATTTTGTTGAGCGGTAAAAAAGTAGCAAAACCCAATTGATACTGACGCAAATATTCTATACAACTTTGCGCCGTCCGATCACCATCTACCACCAAAGAAGACAAATGGCTACCAGCTGCCACATCTAATGCTAACCGATATTTTTCCTCCACCTCTCCCAACTGAGCAACGGTACCATAGACATTACCCAAACGATGTCGCTCTTCCAAAATTGCTTGAACAGCTTTGATACCAGAATATTGTAAATATGATTGTTCACCTCGCATTTGCGTAGCCCGTTGTTCAGTATTGGAGATCTGACCACGCAATTCAGTCCGTTCAACTGTTATTTTTTCTATCAATTGTTTTTGCTCAGCAATGGAAAGTCCAGTTTTATCTAAATTAATTTCTACCTCAGTCAAATCTTGGCTAGCTTTATTTTGTTCGGATTTTAATTCTTCAACTTTATTTTCCAGCCAACCAACATTTTGTTTACCAACTTTGGAATATTCAGTTTGTAATTTTCCTTGCAATACAGCTCGGTCGCGTTCTAATGAATTTTTTTGTCTTTGCAATTCTTGGTGCTGTCTTTGCAAACTCTCAAATTGATCCTGACGTGAACTCTCGTGTGCCAAATTAGCCAATTCTTTTTGCGCTGATAATAATTTTTCATTGACCTGATTATATTCTTTTTCAATAATATCCAAATTAGTATTGACCGTATCTAACTGACTTTTATTATAATTAAATAAACTAATATAATAACTTTCTTGAGCTTCACGCAATTTTAATTCTACATCTTGACGTTTTTCTAATTTTTTTACCTGACGAGCCAAAGTGTGCAAACGGGGTGAAATCTCATTTAATAATAATTCTGCCTGTTCAATATTTTCACTAGTCCGATGAAGTTTGAGAGTCGCTTGATGACGTTTAATTTGAAATTCTTTGATACCAGAGGCTTCATCAAAAAAATCTTTCCGCTCTTGTGGTGTTTGCAAAAGCAATCTATCAATCATACCCTGACCAATCACGCTGTATGACCCTTGTCCAAATTGGGCTTGGGCTAATAAAATTTGTAAATCAAGCAAACGAACTGATTTATTATTTATCAAATATTCACTTTCACCCGAACGATAATAACGACGAGTAATAACTAATTCATCAAAATCAATTGGAACCCGACCATCAGAATTATCCAGAGTCAAAGTCACACTAGCCATACCCATCTGACCTTTTATTTCTGAGCCAGAAAAAATTATATCTGAACTTTTTTTACCACGAATATGCTTCATGCTCTGCTCCCCCATCACCCAACGAATAGCATCAGATATATTACTCTTGCCCGAACCATTCGGCCCAACCACAGAAGTAATACTATTTTGCCCATTCTTTGGTGCCAAAAAATCCAAAACAGTCCTATTGGCAAAGGACTTGAAACCATGAATTTCAATGCTTTTTAGATACATGGAAGGAAGTTGAATAAAAAAATATACAAATATACTAATTTACTAATTATACGAATGCTATACTAATATTTTTCTATATGGGAATTCGTATAGCATTCGTATAATTAGTATTGTTCGTATATTGGTATGTATACCTAGTATTATACACTTTTTCTTAATACTTGACAATAATTAGTATATAATATAGAATAGAGTGTTCTTTAAATAGTCCATAAAGTCAAAAGTCATAAAGCCATAAAGTCCACAAAGAATCCAACTAAACACTCAACTTTACAAACTTTCTAACTTTATGAACTTTCTAACTAAGATATGCACCGAACCGCCAAACAAATCTACAATGAAATTACCATGGCAAACAAAGTCCTGCTTATTTGTCATCAAAATCCAGATGGTGACGCACTA
>Ga0265595_1002387_pt1 | contig 12806 bp, 11 predicted proteins | sample saktaG_15_FD_190148 | JGI IMG/M metagenome (GOLD analysis project Ga0265595, IMG submission 190148) | Saline water microbial communities from Sakinaw Lake, British Columbia, Canada - sak_2013_06_06_50m | ecosystem: Environmental > Aquatic > Non-marine Saline and Alkaline > Saline ... | reverse complement strand
TTTATCAGACTGGGGAGCCAATGGTGATGGTAATTCTCTTCAAAAAATTAATGGGGTTTGGTTGGCTTCCGCTCCTACTCCAGGAGAAGCCAATTATTTAAGTTCTCAACCCGAGAATGGTGGTGAAGAGAATGATTCAGAGGAAGATTCTCCTGAAGAGCCACAAAGCGAAATTCAATCTCAAACGACTCCTTCATCAGTGGTAACTCCCTATAAAATAAAACCGCAGATTTTTGGGACTATTATTTTGCCCCAAGATAAGCCTATTACAGGGGCTGATTTTCTTTTTGAAGGGATTTCCTGTGGATTGAAGAATGAACCTCTTGAAAACGAAAAGTATCAGTGGACTTTTGGTGACGGAGGAAAAGCTCAAGGACAAAAAGTTTTATATGCTTATCAATACCCAGGAGAATATATGGTGGTTTTACAAGTTATTTCTGGTAAATATGTGGGGAGTGACCGCTTAAAAATTAATGTTCTTCCCTCGAATATTACAATTTCTAACGTGGAATTTTCTCTTCCCAATAAACAATTCATTGAATTACACAACCCTTCTTCTTATGAATTAAACTTATCTTGGTGGCGATTAAAGGTAGATAATAATTATTTTACTTTTCCAAGAGATACTATTATTTTGCCAAAAAAATATTTAAAACTTTCATCTAAAACAACAGGTCTTTTTTCAAATCAAACCAATCAAATTAGTTTACTATATCCGAATGGAAGCGTCGCTTTTGTTTATAAAAAGAAAGAAGAAACAACTCAGAATATTCCTCTTCAAGAAAAAATAGTTATTCTTCCTACCAATCAAGTAGCTTCCATTCAAAAAATTACAGAACCAGAGGATTATTCTTCTGAAAAAGTAGAAGAAGACACAGAGAAAATTGTTTCCAATGAAGATTGGGAAATTCAAGATATCTCTTCATCTCAAAATCTCCAGGAGCAACCTTTAAAGCTGAAATCAAAAAAACCACTGTTTAACAAATGGACTGTTTTATTGGTAGGAGTTGTTCTTTTGGCTGTAGCAGGAATTGTTTTAGCCAGTAAACTAGATCAATAATTTTTCTATATAAACTTTGTCTTTTCTGCTACAATAAGTGATATGAAGAGAAAAATCCTTATATTTTCAACGGCCTATCACCCTTTTGTCGGTGGGGCAGAAGTAGCTGTTAAGGAAATTACGGAGAGAAACCCAGATTTAGAATTTCACCTCTTGACGGCGAAAATGGACAAACGACTTCCTCAACAAGAAAAAATTGGAAACGTTGAAGTTTTTCGGATGGGCATTGGTAATCCAATGATTGATAAATTACTCTTAGCATTTTATGGTTATCGCATAGCCATAAAATTAAAGAAACAACATAAGTATGATTTAATTTGGTCAATCATGGCAAGTTATGCTGGTTTAGCTGCTTCGAAATTCAAGCGGGGTTACCCACAGATTCCTTTTATTTTGACTTTACAGGAAGGAGATAGCCCCAAACATATACAAAAGCGGGCAAGGTTTGTTAAAGGACAGTTTAAAAATATTTTCAAAAGGGCTGACAAAATCCAGTGTATTAGCTCCTATTTAGCTGGTTGGGCAAAAAGAATGGGAGCAATTTGTCCGATTGATATTATTCCTAATGGGGTTGATGTTAAAAATTTTAATCAATTATTTTCAGATAAGCATCAAAAAGAACTTAAACATCAATTAGGAAAACAAGAGAAGGACAATTTTTTAATTCATACTGGGCGGTTGACTTATAAAAATGGCTTAGAAGATTTGATTAAATCTTTAATTTATTTACCATCTCATATTAAATTACTTTTGTTAGGAGAGGGTGAAGACAGGGAAAAATTGGTAAAAATTTCAAAAGAAAGAGGGTTAGAAAATCGGGTTAATTTTTTGGGCTTTGTTAATCAAGAAGAATTACCCAAGTATCTCAAAATTTCGGATATTTTTGTTCGCCCGTCTCTTTCTGAAGGTTTGGGCAATTCTTTTTTGGAAGCGATGGCAACGAAAACTCCTGTTATTGCTACACCAGTTGGTGGAATCCCAGATTTTTTGAAGGATAAAGAAACGGGTCTTTTTTGTAGAACTAAAGACCCTGAATCTATCGCTGAGCAAGTTAAATTATTTCTTGAAGATAAATTATTAAGAGAAAGAATAATTATCAATGCTTATAAAATGGTTCGCCAGAAATACGATTGGGATGTTATTGCTAAAGCTATGAACAAACTTTTTTCACATAAGATATGAAGATTTTAATTACAACTGGAATATATCCTCCTGATATTGGTGGTCCAGCCACTTATTCAAAACTGCTTTTTGATGAATTACCCCAACGGGGGATTGATGTAGAGGTGTTGTCTTTTGGTGAAGTTAGACATTTACCCAAGATTATTCGTCATTTGTTTTATTTTTTTAAGATAATCAAGAGAATTAAGGGCTGTGATGTAATTTATGCTCAAGATCCCGTGAGTGTTGGTTTGCCAACCATGCTGGCTAATATTTTTTTAAAGAAGAGATTTTTTATTAGAATTGCTGGGGATTACGCTTGGGAACAAGGAGTGCAAAGATTTAGAGTTAAAGATAATTTGGACATCTTTTCTTTAAAAAATAATTATGGTTTTGTTGTTAAGTTTTTCAAAAAAATTCAAACTTGGGTGGCTAAGCGGGCAGAAAAGGTTGTTGTTCCAAGTCACTATTTTAAGAGTATTATCTTAAATTGGGGAATTGAATCTAAAAAAATTGAAGTTATTTATAATGGGATAAAAATAAACGAGCCAAGAGTCCATAAAGTCGAAAGTAAGGTGTTGTTGTCGGTAGGGAGGTTGGTGCCATGGAAAGGTTTTAAAGTATTAATTGAAACAATACCGGATATTTTACAAGAAATTCCAGAAGCAAAGTTGGTAATAGTTGGCAGTGGTCCGCAAAAAGAAGAATTAGAACAAACAATTGAAAAACTTAATTTGGAGGATAAGGTTATTTTAGTTGGGCAGTTAAGTCGAGATAAATTATTAAAACAAAAACAACTAGCTGATATCTTTGTTCTTAACACTAATTGGGAAAGTTTTTCATTTGATACAGTGGAAGCGATGGCGCTTGGTTTGCCCGTATTAGCTACTAAAGTGGGCTCGTTACCGGAATTAATTGAAAATAATCAAGAAGGGATTTTAGTTGAACCCAATGACAAAGAAGCCATTAAAAATGCTGTTATAAAAATTTTTCAAAATGATAATTTTAGGCAAACTCTTGTTCAAAACGCTTACGAGAAATCAAAACAATTTTCTATTCAAAATACTTTAGATAAATTAGAAAAATTATTGAGAGAGGGTATTCTTTATACAGAATTAATGGAGAGCAAGAAAGAGTTTGAAGAAGATGGGGGATTCATTGTAGCAAATTCTCTAAAGGAAACTTTGGAAAAATATAAAAAATAAAATTTTTGATATAATGAAAATAGTATGAATATTTTGATGATTAGCGTAGATAAGAAAATATTTGATGAGAACAGCTCTGTTCGGCGAAGGATGGTTGATTATGGCACAGTGACTGATAATTTACATATTATTGTTTTGAATAGAAAACTTAAAGATGGCGGAATTAAAAAAAATCTAAAAATAAGTGAAAGAGTTTTTATTTATCCAACTAATTCTCTTAATAAATTTCGTTATATTTTAGACGCAAAGAGAATAGGAGTTCAACTAAAAAATATTGACTTAGTCACGGCTCAAGACCCTTATGAAACTGGGTGGATTGCTTGGAAAGTGGCCAAAAAATTAAAAGCTAAGCTGGAATTTCAAATTCATACGGATATTTTTAGTCCTTATTTTATCAAACATTCTTGGGCTAACCGAATTCGGTCTTGGTTGGCTAAATTTTTATTACCCAAAGCTGACCATCTTCGGGTTGTTTCCAAAAGAATAAAGTTATCTTTGTCTAAAAAATTACAAGAAAAAGTAACAATTTTGCCGATTTTTGTTAGCCCCACTTTTATTCAAGTTTCTGAACCTGATTTTGACTTAAAACAAAGATATTCTCAATTTAAATTTATTATGGTGATGGTAAATCGTTTGGAAAAGGAAAAAAATATTTCAATGGCAATTAATGCTATGGTAAGAGTTGTAGAGATTTTTCCCAAAACAGGGTTAATTATAGTTGGAAAAGGTTCTTTTAAAAACTCCTTGAGAAAGCAAGCCAGAAGACTGGGTTTAGAAGAAAATATTATTTTTAATAAATGGACAGATAATCCGGTTACTTATTATAAAACAGCTAATTTATTTCTTTCCACTTCTAATTATGAAGGCTATGGTTTATCTTTGGTTGAGGCAATTTTCTCTCATTGCCCGATTTTGACTACTAAAGTTGGTATTGTTGGTGAGGTTTTAAGTAGCAATAATTCTTTTTTGTGTGATGTGGGTGACCAAAATTGTTTTTCTTTAAATATGATAAATGCTCAACAACACCCAGAACTCTTGGAAGAATTTCAACAAAAAGCCTACACTGACTGTTTGAAAAAAATTCCCCAAACTGAAGAGGAAGTTTTGGATATTATCCAGAAATCTTGGTCTGAGACTATTGATAAAATTTAAATATGAAAAAAGGGGAAAACAATTATGCTTTTATAGATAGTCAGAATTTGAATTTAAGTATTCAAGCTCTGGGTTGGAAATTAGATTTTGCTAGATTTAAAATATATTTAAAAGAAAAATATCAAGTAAAAAAAGCTTTCATTTTTGTTGGTTATGTTGAAGGAAATAATGATTTATATAAGTTTTTACAAGATGCCGGTTTTATTTGTATTTTTAAGCCTACTCTTGAATATAAAGATGGAACCACAAAAGGAAATGTTGATGCAGAATTAGTTTTACAGACAATGATTGAATATGAAAATTTTAACAAAGCTGTTATTGTAAGTGGTGATGGAGATTTTTATTGTTTAATAAAATATTTATTAGAGAAGAACAAATTAGAGGTGGTTTTGATTCCAAATTATTTTAAATTCTCTGCTCTATTGAGGTTCAAAATAGTTCGACCTTATTTAAGATTTATGAATAATTTGGATAAGAAGCTTTCATATAAAAAGAAAAGGCCCCACAAGGACGGTACCTTGTAGGGTGGTCTTTTCCGTTGGTGATTACTAATATAATATATTATCCATAAAAAAAGTCAAGTATGAAAATATTGATATTAACCCAAAAGGTAGATAAAAATGATGATGTTCTTGGTTTTTCCCATGGGTGGATTGCTGAATTCGCTAAACACTGTGAAAAAGTCACAGTGGTTGCTTTAGGAGTAGGGGAATGTGATTTACCAAGGAATGTGGAAATATTTTCCTTGGGAAAGGAAAATATTAGTCAAAAGTCAAAAGTCCATAAAGTTGAAAGTAAATTAAAATATATTTTTAATTTTTATAAATACATCTGGCAAGAGAGAAAGAGCTACGATACTGTGTTTGTCCATATGAATCCAGAATATTTGGTGTTAGGAGGTATTTTGTGGCGTCTCTGGCATAAGAAAATCGGATTGTGGTATACACACAAGGCAATTAATTTTAAGTTATACTTAGCAAGTAAATTGGCGGATATTATCTTTACAGCTTCACCTGAAAGTTTTGGTTTGAAAAACAAAAAAGTAAAGGTTGTTGGTCATGGAATTGATACTAATCAATATAATCTTGTCCAACCATTGGCAAATAATGGTTTCTTAAAGATTTTGTGTGTTGGTCGGATTTCTCCTATAAAAAATCAACAACTTCTAATAGAAGCTGTGGACTTGTTGGTACGACAATATAGCTATGAAAATCTTAAGGTTGATTTAGTTGGTCCGGTAACATCAGAAAAAGATATAAAGTATCGAGATAAGTTAAAAAAGATTGTCGAAGATAAAAATATTCCATCTCTCGTCAATTTTGTCGGGAGTGTTCCTAATAGAGATATTATAAAAAAATATCAAGAAGCTGGTTTAAGTATTAATCTTTGCCCAACCGGGGGGATGGATAAGGTCGTTTTAGAATCCATGGCTTGTGGCATTCCGGTTGTTGTTTTGAACAAAACTTTTGAAAACACACTGCCAGCAAGGTTTATTCTTAAAAATGATAATGCTCATGAGTTAGCCGAGAAGATAATAGAAATTTCTAAAGAAAGTAGACCTCAAATAGAACTTAGATCAGAAATAGTTAAACGGCACAGTTTAGAAAATCTAATTAAAAATATTGTTAATTCTTATCATGTCTAAAGATATTATTAGTTTTAAAAAATATTTGCTTTCCTTAGTTTTCAAATCGAAAAAAGTAGGTGTTTTGATGTATCACTCAATTTCTAATGATGGGCGGTTTTTGTCGGTTTCTCCTCAAAACTTTGAAAAACAGTTAGCTTTTTTAAAGAAGAAAAATTTTAATGTTGTCAGTCTTGGAAAGTTAGAAGAGTTTCTTAAGGAGCAAACAGGTTTTACTTATAAAACAATCATCTTAACTTTTGATGACGGTTATTCAGACAATTTTTCTGTGGTATTTCCTTTAATTAAACAACACAATTTTCCCATTATTATTTTTTTGGTGATTGATTTGGTTGGAAAGAAAGGGTATTTAAGTTGGAGCGAAATAAAAGAAATGCAGGCTTCTGGATTGGTAGAGTTTGGCTGTCACACTATGAGTCATCCTGACTTAACTAAAATTTCTGGGGAAGAATTGGCTAGAGAAATTAAAGAAAGTAAACAAATTCTAGAAAATGAATTAAAAATCAATTGTAACTACTTTTCTTATCCCAAGGGCATTTTTAATGAACAAGTAACAAATAAAGTGAAGGATTCCGGTTATAGGTTGGCTTTTACAGTTAAAGAAGAGTGTGTAAACAGTAAAGGCCAGATTTTTGAATTACCTCGTTTATCAATAGATAAAAGCACTACTTGGTGTCAATTTTTAGGTAAAATTTCTGGTTTGCAATTTATTAAAGGAAAAATATGATTAAAGAAAATTTAACAATTTGTTTTTTTGGGATTTATGACCCAGAATATTCAAGGAATAAAGTACTTATTTCTGGTTTAAAACAAAATGGTGTAGAAGTGATAAAATGTCATTCAGATAAAAAAGGAATTTTAAAATATTTTGATCTCACAAGAAAACATTGGAAAATTCGCAAAGATTATGATGTACTATTTGTGGCTTTTCCAGGATTTCAAGCAATGATATTGGCGAGATTTTTAACTCACAAAAAAATAATTTTTGATTGTTTTGCTCCACTCTACGAATCAGAGGTTTTAGATAGACAAAATACTAAACAAGGAAGTTTTAAAGCTAAATATTATTGGTGGCTTGACAAAACATCAGCTAAATTAGCAGATGTTGTCTTGCTGGATACCAACGAGCATATAAAATATTTTGTTGAAGAATTTAAAATAAAAAAAGAAAAGTTTAGAAGAATTTTTATAGGAGTGGATAATTTTTTCTTAAGACCAAATTCTAAAAAAACAAAAAACAATCAGTTTGTTGTTCATTTTCATGGAACGAATATCCCTTTGCAAGGAATTGAATATATTCTTAAAACGACTTTTTTGTTAAAAAAACATTTGGATATAAAATTTGTTTTTGTTGGTCCGAATATAGTTGAGGATAATCGCTATTCTTTTTCTAACACAAATAATGTTGAATTTCTCGGAAAAGTTGGTTATTTTAAAATACCAGATTTTATTGATAATGCGGATATCTGCCTAGGAATTTTTGGAGATACAATTAAAACAAAAAGAGTTATCCCCAACAAGGTTTTTGAGTGTGTTGCAAGAAGGAGGGTAATTATAACAGCTGATACTTCTGCTATCAGAGAATTATTTGATGAAAATGATTTATATCTGATTTCTTCAGCAAGTCCTAATGCTTTAGCAGAAGCAATTTTGTTCCTAAAAAATAACCCTGATAAGCTGGAAAAATTGGCCCAAAATGGTTACAATAAGGTTGTTCAGAATTTAACCCCTACTATTTTAGGTGCTAAGTTAAAGGATATTATTCAGAGTTTAGCTTGATTTTATTATGCAAAAAAAAGATAAGATTTTAATAACTGGTTCAGCTGGTTTTATGGGGTGTCATCTTTTTGATCAATTATTAGATGAGGGACACAATGTTTATGGAGTAGATAATTTATCTGGGGGTTTTTTAAAGAATGTTTCTAATAAAGAAAGGTTTACCCAATTAGATTTAAAAGATAGACAGAAAGTAGCAGATTACATAAATATTTTAAAACCAGATATTATTTTTCATTTAGCTGCAGATGCTACGGAAGGGAGAAGCCAGTTCACTCCCTTTAGTGCTTTGGATAACAATTTAGTGGCTTATTTGAATTTATTGATTCCCGCTATTAAAAACGGACTTAAAAAAATGATATTAACCAGTTCAATGAGTGTTTACGGAGCACAGCAAACACCTTTTTTAGAAAGTATGACACCTCATCCAGAAGATATTTATGCTATGGCAAAAAGTGGAATGGAAACTTCTACAAAAGTTATGTCAGAAGTCTATGGCTTCAAATATGTAATTATTCGCCCTCATAATGTCTATGGTCCGAAACAAAATCTTATAGATCCCTATCGTAATGTAATCGGTATTTTTATGAACCGATTATTAAACGGCAAACATTTTTTTATTTATGGGGATGGCGAACAAAAAAGAGCTTTTTCATATATTGATGATGTAACACCAGCTATGATTAAAAGTGCTTTTTCTGAAAAATGCGAAGGGAGAATAATAAATATTGGTGGTGATGAACCAGTTACTTTAAATGAATTATCTGATGTTGTTTTAAAAAGTTTTTTTAGCTCTGATGACATTCCCAAGGAATTTAATCCAGTTCATATGGAGGACAGGCCCCAAGAGGTTAAATATGCTTTCAGTAGTCACAAAGTGGCCGAGGACCTTTTGAATTTTAAAAATAAAACCAATTTAAAGGAGGGAATTTTAAAAATGATAGAATGGGTAAAAACTATAGGACCACAGGACTTTAAATACATACAAGATTTTGATTTAGATCATTCCAAACTTCCTAAAACTTGGAAAAATAAATTAATGTAATATCTATGAGAATTTGTTTCTTTGGTGGTTACAATCCTAATTATTCTCGGAATAAAATACTTATTCAAGGTTTAATTTTGAATGGTGTTGAAATTATTGAATGTCGGACAGAACTAAGGGGAATAATTAAATACTTTGATTTAATTAAAAAACACTGGAAAATTCGTAAACAATATGATGTTTTATTGGTGGCTTTTCCTGGTTGGCATGCTGTTGTCTTAGCTAAATTTTTAACACGAAAACCGATAATTTTTGATGCTTTTGTGTCTGTCTATGATTCAACTGTCTTTGATAGGAAAAACACCAAAAAAAGAAGCTTAAAGGCAAAATATTTTTGGTTAATGGACTGGTTAGCTTGTAAATTAGCTGATAAAGTTTTATTGGATACCAACGAACATATTAAATATTTTGTTGAAGAATTTGGTCTAAATGAAGGAAAATTTGTAAGGATTTCTGTTGGAGCAGATGACAGTGTTTTGAGACCAATTAAAGTTGAAGACAAAAGAAGAAAGAGTAAATTTATTGTTCACTATCACGGAAATGTTATTCCTTTACAGGGGGTAAAGTATATTTTAGAATCAGCTAAATTACTTAAGTTGTATAAAGATATTCAATTTAATTTGATTGGTTCAAGAGTTAAAAGATGGTATGAAAAAAGTTTTTCTGGTAATGTTAATTTTATTGAAAATGTTCCTTATGAAAAATTAGCAGAATATATTTCACAAGCAGATATTTGTTTGGGAATTTTTGGTGACACCAATAAAACACAAAGAGTTATCCCCAATAAAGTTTATGAATATATGGCTTGTCAAAAGCCAATAATTACAGCTGATACTCCAGCGATTAGGGAATTGTTCAATGAAAATGATTTGCATTTAATTCCAACTGCCAGTCCTGAGGTTTTAGCCAAGGCAATTCTTAAGTTGAAAAATGATTCTGCTTTAAGAGAAAAATTAGCAGAGAATGCTTATAATCGGTTTATCCAAATAGCTACTCCAAAAATTTTAGCAGGAGAATTAATAAAAATTATCAATAAATCCCGTTAGAAATTTGTTAAAATAAAGTATATTAGTTAAATGAAAATATATAGTAAAAAATTAATAATTAAACAAAAGGTGTTTGTATAGAAACAAACTATTTTTAACGGGATGAAATATAAAAACCTAATATATTTTCAAAATGGTTCTATCGGTGATTTTTTAATGACGATTTTCTTTTTGGAAAATATTCATTTAAATGATGATTCAATTGTTCTGAATGTAATAGTTCCTAAGAATTTTAAGTTTCTTTCTCAAATTGCCAAAGAATATTCCTATCTAAAAATAATTTTAGCTAATAGAAAAAGTGCGAAAGGCCTATTAGGAATTTTAAGTTTATTCAGATTTGTTTTTTCTAAAAACTTGATTATTACTGCTCCCACTCCGGGGAAACTTTCTTTGTCTATAAAAATAATAGCTAAAAAAATGGCTTTTTTTAGAGGAAGTCGGTTAATTGGTTTTGAGGACGGTCAAAAAATCAATAAGTTGATTTATTCAAAATTGTTGAAATATAACACCAAAATTATTTACCCAGATTTTTTAAAAACTGTAATTAGGGAATTAGGTTTTGAAGTTAAAAAAGAAATTCCAAGGTTAAAATATAATAAGGATGAAAACGTTTTGGCAGAATTAGGGTTGGAAAAGGGCACATACATCATTTTTAATCCTTTGGCGGCAACTCAAGGCAGAAGTTTCAACCAAGAAGAAATTATTGAAATTATAGATTTTATCAAAACCTTTCCCCCTAAAATTAAAATTATTTTGACTGGGGGAAAAACTGATAAAGAAATTTTAAATACTTTTGCAGACAAAGCTATTATTTTGATTAATCCAGACATAACAAGATTGTGCACTTTGTTGGATAACTCCAAATTATTTATTGGGGTTGATACAGGGACTTCTCATTTGGCGTCTTTCTTGCAGGTAAAATCTTTGGTTATCGCTATAAATGGGACTCCTAATTGGCTTCCTTATTACAATTCTAAAGCAACTATTTTGTATACAATTGATGGCTGTCAGCATGGCATTTATGAAGGGCGAGAACATTTGGAAAGCTGTCGGGGTGATATTTTAAGATGTTTAGACAATGTACCGATGATCGTTATCGAAAAATATTTGAAAGCTTTATCAATATGAAAAAAGAGATAAACAGAAAAAGAATAGGATTTTTTCTCATTGGTCTTTATGGTGGTGGGGGGGAAAAGGTTGTCTTAGATTTAGCTAAAGGGTTTCTGGAAGATGGTTTTGTGGTTGATTTACTATTATTTAGTAGAGAAGGGTCTTGGAAAGACAGAGTAGACTCAAAAATAAATATTATTGACCTAAAAGTTTCAAGAATTTTATTTTCCATTTTTCCAATAATGAAATATTTCAGAAAAGAAAGACCCGTAGCTATTTTAGGCACTTCAGAACATGCTAATTTAATTTTAATTTTAGCTAAAATAATTTCAAGAACAAAAACTAAAATTTTAGTTCGTGTGGGGATGACTTTTTCTGATTTATTTAAGAATTATAAGAATAAGAGAGATAAATTAATTCCTTTTTTAATTAAAATTTTCTACCCAAGGGCCAATACAATTATTGCTAATTCTAAAAGTGTGGCTCAAGATTTGGTAAAGACAAGTAAGTTATCAAAAAACCTAATCAAAGTTATTTATAATCCCAAATTTATTCAAGAGATAAAAGAAAAGTCAAAAGTTTGTAAAGTCAAAAGCCAAAAGTTTTTAACGGAAAAATTTACTATTTTGGCAGTAGGAAGATTAGAAAAACAAAAAGATTTTACAACTTTAATTAAAGCTTTCAGTTTGGTAAAAAATAAAATAGATGCTCAATTGATAATTTTGGGAGAAGGTGGGCAGAAAAAAGAATTAAAGAATTTAATTCTAGATTTGAATTTGAAAGATGTTTCTCTATTAGGGTATCCCAATGACGAATATTCTTATTTCTATATGAGAAATTCAGATGTTTTTGTCTCTTCTTCGCTATGGGAAGGTTTCTCTAATTCTCTAATAGAAGCAGGAATTTTTGGTTTGCCGATTATTGCCACAGATTGTGGTTCAGGTTCACGGGAATTATTGGCCCCAAACTCCGACTTTAATAAACAATTAGAAAAAGGTAAGATAGAATATGCCGAAAATGGTATTTTGGTAGCTAAAAGGGATGGAGAAAAAATGGCGGAAGCTATCTTAGTTTTGGTTAAAGACGAAAAATTGAGAAATAATTATTCTCAAAAAATAAGAGGAAAAACCAAGGAATTTGAAATTGAAGAGATTTTAAAACAATATAAAAAATTATTGTGAAAGTGTATCAATCAAAAAAAGAATTAATTGAGAGTCAAATATCAAAAAATGATGTTGTTCTGGATGTTGGTTTTTGGGGGCAAGCGATTGGTATTGATAATCCAGATTGGGTGCATAATATTTTGAAATTTCAAGCCAAAGAAGTTTTTGGAGTGGATTTATCTTTTGATGAAAATCAATTAGAAAATATCAGAAACTATAAGAAACAGTCAGCAGAAAATTTTGATTTTGATAAAAAATTTGATGTAATTTTTGCTGGTGATTTAATTGAACACCTTTCTAATTTAGGTTTATTTTTGGATGCTTGTAAGAGAAATTTAAAAGATGACGGTAAATTGATAATTACAACACCTAATTGTTTTGGTTTGTTTAATATTATCGAAAAAATGTTTAAAAGAGAACCAGAGGTAAACAATGATCACACC
>Ga0265595_1002385_pt1 | contig 12823 bp, 22 predicted proteins | sample saktaG_15_FD_190148 | JGI IMG/M metagenome (GOLD analysis project Ga0265595, IMG submission 190148) | Saline water microbial communities from Sakinaw Lake, British Columbia, Canada - sak_2013_06_06_50m | ecosystem: Environmental > Aquatic > Non-marine Saline and Alkaline > Saline ... | reverse complement strand
ACTTCCGCTGTGGCCTTAGTGTTTCCACAGCTGGCAAAACACACACACACAAGAGTGTGTGCACGGTTCAGATCAGTGCTTTTTGGTGTTTGGGGTTTCCACGGGGTGGAAGAAAAATAAAATGTATTCAGGTGAAAATAATCCTTGACAAGACATATTTGTGTGTGGTAGCGGTTTATCTACACACACAATAGAGGAGGGTTAAAATCATGATTACCGCTGATGATGTGATAAATAAAGCCATAAGTTTACAACAAAGGCAAGGGAATAAGGCTGAAGTATTAACTACAAAGGAATTGCGAGAGGCTTTTTATCTTCTTAAAAAAGAGGCTGAAGAGGCAGAGGATGAAGAAAATCAAGAGGAATAGGTTATTTTTTATAACCGGAAAGGAGGTTTAAACCATGGTTAAAGCACTGATAAATATTTGCAAGACAGTCCTTCTTTTGCTTGCTGCTGCTTTTATTTACTTTTGCTTTCAACCATTTATGTGGTGGTTGTTTGTAAAATAAAAGAAAGGAGGTGAAAATCATGGGTAATGGATATTCTGTCTGGTCATTTGCTTATACCATATCAAGGATAGAAGACTTGAGAAGGCATATCAAAAAGAGCTATCCAGGTGAAAAGCTTGCAGGTGTCTACTTCGATCTTAACCAGGCAATCAGGTGTTTAAATGAAGCTTCAGAATTATACAATAATTTCCTGGAGCGAAGAGACAAAGGAAAGGAAGGTTAAAAACCATGTTGAAATCCATAAGATATTCAAGCGAAGATTTTGTGATTATTATCACAAGAGACAGCGAGAAAAATTTAACTATCCGGGTTGAAGGCTTACACAGTCTTGATCTCATTAACCGCGCTTTAAAAGAAGCAGAATATACTTTCTCAACGTTCGATATACTGCTTAAATCAGAGGAAGGGGTGGAAAAAAGTGGCTAAAGTAACGATAACAATCGAAGACGACGATAACTGTATCGGTGCACTATATGTCGGAATGAAAAGTAATCCGAAGATGATTTATCGTAACAGGACAAAGGCTCAGGATATAGGTCTTGAATTGTACAATAAATTGATAGACTACCAGTTACAAACAAAAGGAGGTGATGAAGATGGCCAAAAAGAAAGAAGTTAGGTTAGACGTGTTAGAGATAAAGTGCCCTGGCTGTAACACGGGTTTTTATTACTATCGGGCAAAGACCGACGATTATAGATGTCGGAAATGCGGGTCAACGTTTTACTGGAACAAACGAAAAAACAGAGTATCACTAAAAAAGGAAAGGGAGGTGAAAGCATGAACTATGCAGAAATGTACGAAAGAAGGCAGGCAGAGGGCCGGATCAAGGATTTGACACCGGAATACGTGACCTTTACCGAAAAGGGCGACAGTATTGTAGGCCGTTTGATCGGTGTTACCGATGTTATCAGCACTTTGAATGAAGGCACTTACAATCAGTATCTTCTTGAGACCGACGACGGTATGAAGAAATTTGCCCTGGGCAGCGCTACAGATAAAGAAATGATAAACACCTTGATAGTCGGTGGTATTTATGCCATAACTTTTGAGGGCAAAGAACAGCTCAAAGGCGGTCGTCGTGTTAACAAGTTCTCTATCGAGAGTATTCCTGAGTTTGACGACGAGACGGTAGGTGGTGAAGACGACAATCCTTTTTGATCGGGGGTGAATCTAAATGACATCAAGATCAACACGTAACAAACTGAAGCATCAGGGCGACAAGCTAATCACTTCGTTCAACAGGCAGTTTGAGCATTTAAGATATTTGCAAGAATTATCTGAAGGACAAAGCTTGTATATCGAAACTCATGTACCGGTCATAACTGAAGCTCTTGAGCTTGTACGTCAAACATGTGTTGCTTTCCGTGAAGGATTGTAATAATAGGGGACAGAATTCAATTCTGTCCCCACTTCAAGAAAGGATAGACCGATGTTAATTAAAGCAGGAGTAGACATTTCAAGACTTGAAAGACATACCAGGCGTTCATTAAACATGATTGAACAGGCCTGGAAATTTCATAATGAAGAACTTGTTATTACCAGCACCTATGAAGGCAACCACGGTGCCGGTAGTCTGCATTACGCAAACCAGGCCTATGATTTAAGATATCCGACGAATGATCATGATTTCTGGGAAGCTCTGATAAGAAGGTATCTTGTGATTAATTTTGACGTTGTTGCCGAACGTGACCATTTACACATCGAATACGATCCTCATTGAAAGGTGATCCCTTATGGCCATTTCAGAGTTAAGGGCCTTTGGTAAACCTTTTATCCCACAACTTGTTGCGCAAGGTTTGTCTTCAGGCCGTATAATAAGTACATTAAAAACTCATGGCGTTTCATACCGTCGGCAGGACATGTTAAGAGATATTCGTGAGATCACAGGTCTTGCCAGGATGGAAAGTTTCACTCGTGCTGCCGATCCCCGGCAGGCTTTTCCTAAATTCGGTATGATTGAAACTGAATTGCGAAGGGATCGACGTTACAGGGTATTCGGTAAACTGGAATACAGAGATACCTTGACCGGCGAAAGCTTTATCAAGGATGTTTCCTTTTACACCGACACCAATAAAGGGAAAGAGGCCTGGGATGAAGATTTTCTTGATCAGTACGAAGAAGGTGAATACAAACCGGCCAAGTATGTCACGAGCTTTAACATTGTCAATGTGGAGCATCAAACCGGATGGTCTTATTAAATCCTGATTGCAAGCAGAAGTTGTTGAAGAAAAATCATCGAACAGGATTACCGGGCAGAGTAATATACTTTGATACGGAAACTAAAACGAAATGCGAAGGCACCGTTACAAAACACCGAATGTTACTTGCCTGGACTTGCCTGACGGATTATAATCCTTCCGGCTCTGTAAGAACTGAAAAGTGGATTTTGTGGGCAGATTCGAAAAAGATGTGTGAGTACATACAGAGTAAAACGAGGCGTGATAAGCCTGTTTACCTTATTGCTCATAACATCTTTTTCGATCTCCAGGTATCCGATTTTTACTACTGGTTTACCTTGTGGGCCTGGAAGCTTAAATTCTATTATGAAAAGGGCCTTGTTTATATTTTGTCGATTCGTAAAGATAAGCAAACCCTGATATGTCTTTCCAGTACGAATTATTTCGATACAACTCTCAAAAAGATAGGTGAATTTGTCGATCTGCCAAAGCTCGACATCGACTTTAAAGAGTCGTCCAGGGAAGAACTCGTTGACTACTGTCACCGTGACGTAGAGATACTCAAGAAAGTCATGGAATATTTTTATGATTTTATCCGATCAAACGACCTTGGTAAATTCTCATTTACCAGGGCATCGCAATCTTTCAATGCTTATCGTCACCGGTTTATGAATACAAAAATATATTTGCATGACTCTGAAGAAATACGTGCCCTGGAAAGAAAGGCATACTACGGGGGGCGTGTTGAATGTTTTCAGTTGGGCCATATCGACGGAGGCCCTTTTGTTTCATTGGATATCAATTCACAGTATCCTTATGTTATGATAGGAAATGATTATCCGGTAAAGCTTATATCAAGAAGAAAAAACGTTGATCTAACCTTTGCCTGGGACATTTTAAAGACTTTTTGCGCTGTATCTAAAGTGATTGTCGATACAAATTTACCGATTTACCCTGTGAGAAATTCGGGAAAGCTTATATTTCCAACAGGCACTTTTAAAACTTATCTATGTTCAAGAGGTTTGAAGTGTGCCCTGGAAAGAGGTCATGTTCAATCAATTGAAAACATGGCAGTGTATCAGAAAGCACCGCTTTTCGATTCATACGTAGCGTTCTTTTATGCCATGAAAGAAAAATACAAGCATGAAGATAATGAAATTCTTACCCGTATGACAAAACTTTTCCTTAACTCGTTATACGGAAAGTTCGGACAGAAAAAAGTGTTAACGGAAACCATCGAAGATTGCACTTTTGACGGCTATTACAGAATTGAAACAATCGACCTGGTAACGGGTGACAGAGAATTAGAATACAAGATGTTCAATAAACGGGTCATTGAATACGGTGAAGAGGACGGAAAGCAATCATTTCCGGCAATAGCTTCACATATTACTGAAGACGCAAGATTGCTTCTGTGGCAGATAATTGAATCTGTAGGCATCGACCGGGTGTTGTATTGTGATACGGATTCCATTAAGATTAGAAAACAGGATTTGAAGCATGTCAAATATAAAATTGATCCTGCCGAACTGGGAGCTTTGAAAGTAGAAAACGAGTCTAACAAGCTTGAGATCATTGCGCCAAAATGCTACATAACAGAGAACGAAAGGGTTTTAAAGGGAGTGCCAAAAAAAGCTTGCGAGATACAACATGATACTTTTCAATATACGTCGTTTTTAAAGCAGGCATCTCACATGAAAAAGCAGATAACAAGATATTTCATAACACAGGACACTGTCAAGACATTAAACCGCAATTATGACAAGGGCATTGTTCATGCCGATGGAAGGGTTACCCCTTTTCCCTACGGGCCTTCTTTGCTGCTTCTTTAGCCGCTTCCTGTATTCTCTTTATCCGTTCAACCGCCGTCGGGTCAACCGTAACCGTTCGTTTGAACTTATCGGTAATGTTTTTTACCAGCTTTTTCATAATATTATTTCACCACTTTTACACGTTTAGCTTCATCGACTTTTGAATACCATTCAATATACTTAAAATTGTATCCAAGTTTATCCATTTCAGTCCTAAACTCGTCAACCGTTATGATACCCTGCAACAGCATCTTCGAAAGATCACCCCTTGAGGGGAGCTTTCGATTCTTAAATACGTTGATTTCCCATTTATCCAACAGGCTTTGTCTCTTGACAGCCGGCAGATTAAGATTGTCAAGCAGCCGTCTTGCTTCAATGAAGTCTATCAGGTTGTTTTGATAGCGATCCCTGATATTGTCAATCAGATCATCCTGTAAATCTTTTGCTTCTTTATAGTCTTCAGTAACAAGATAGTATTCAGCCAGATCCGCATTATAATCAATACCGGCAAGCAGTTCTATTGCATCAGTCCGGCTGAAAAGCTTATCTTTGTATCCCTGTATGATATTGCTTTTTGTAAGTTCCTTTTCAGCTCCCTGGTTGTAACGCTTCGTAAATTCACTCATTTTAACGGCGTGCTCATGATCATAGCCCAAATCCATATAAGACTTGATCAATTCTTCATCCGTTAAAACTCCCATGTCGTGCATCCTTCTGACATCAACACGAGTGTAAGGCATGTAAGCAATTGCTGTCAGCTTGTCACGCCAGTAAGGCGGTATTTCAACGGTGCGATACAGCATATCGAGTTCTTCCATGCCGATAACACCACGATGAAGCATTTCAAAACCCTGTCCGATCGGCGGCTGCTCCCAGTGAGCTACCCAGTATTTTTGCGCCCAGTCTTCAGACACTCCCTGCTGCTGTAACCACTTTACCTGTTCAGCCGGAAATTCATCAAGCAGGCCCATCATTTTAATAGCATCCGGTTCAAAGGCCTCACGAGCCACGAGGTGAAACAAATCCGTCGGGCCTGGTATAATGGGCCATGATTGTGATATCTCTTTAATACGGGTATCTGTATAGCCCATTTCACGCATTCTCATAAACATTTCGTCGTCGGATAGGACACCGCGCAACCATAAAATTCTGACAGTTTCTTCATTATAAAGTCGGTAATTTGCAAGGAAAGCAAGGTCGATATGTTTGTCAGACAGACCGGACTTTTTAAGCAATTCTCTAACTTCAGCCGTCTTTTCAGGAGCCGTAAAAGCTGCCTGTAAGATTTGTTCGATCCGGGGGAGTTCAGGACTGTATTTTGATGCAAGATTGTGGCGTAGTTCGGCACTTGAATAATATGTTACAGTTTCACGCCATTGATTCAGCAAACTTGATGTTACCATTAGGAACATAAGAAAATTAAACGGAGCACCAATATCTTTAAGCTTATACAGTTCGGCTGCTATTTCCTTATTCAGAAAGTCGCTGTCAATAAACCATTGCAGCATCTCCTGCCATTTTTCAGCCGTAATTTCCTTAAGCTCATTTGTTATACCTTTACCGATTTCCCAACCCAGAGGACCAACTGTACCTTCAGCCCTGGTTTGCATTGCATCGACCAGAGTAGCGACGAATCCTTCAATATATGACAATACCCACTTTGCTACCAGAGGGGGACTTGTTTCATTACCATTCATTAATAATCACCCACAAACCACGTTTTACGAAATTCAGCCGGTACACCAGCCGGTCTTACCGGTCTTTCAATCTCAATCACTTCATAGGCCGGTTTAGGATATTCACGGCCCAACAGTCCGGCAAGTTGTTGAAGACCTTCTTTTATAGGATTCATTTCTTCACTTACATAAGCCGCCTCTCTTGTTACCGTACGGCTGGTAAGATCAGCCAGGTAATTTTCTGCTTCAGTCCGGTCTGTATCAGATAGTTTATCAACTTCCTTGATATACTTCCCCGGATTCTTTAAACGACCGACAAGATCGGTCATTTTGTCTTTTGAGTCTTCCTGTTTTATATACAATTGCGCTATTAAAGAATTAACCATCTTGAGCCGGGGATTAAGATCATCCTTGAGAAATTCGTTGAATTCCTTTGTAATTTTATCGGTAAACGGTTTGATCTCAGAGCGCATCTTTTCCGGCAGATCGGCAACCAGCTTGTTTATATCGTTTCGTATCTTGACGATTTCACCTATCGTCGCTTCAATCCCGTGCACCGTGTTGTCAATAGCAGTAAGAACAACACGCATGTAATTACCTTTGACATCGACAAAGGGCCGGTCTACCAGATCCTCCATGTCATAAAACAGTTGTGCCGGGTTCATTTTGTACGTTTTAGCTCTCAAGGAAAACTCTTTTAACCAGCCCTGTAAAGCTTGCAGCCATTGAATTTGTGCCATATCATAACCCATGCCCATACTTGAACTGACATCGAGAACAAGTGTTCTTGTATTCTGTAATGCCAGAGCAAGGAATTGAGGTGCGAACCCCAGGGCAGCCGATGCTTTTGCCAGTTCGCCATAAACTCCCATGATCATTTCACGGTATTCAGCCGATACCATGAAAGCTATGGAATGACAGGCCATGATTGCATCGAAATAAATTGCCGTGAGAAACGCTCCCCAGGCAGAACTTATGGCAAACCAGTAAGTGCCGATGGTGACATAAGCCATTTCCATTACAGACAAACTTGACCAGGCCACAGAAACATAGGCAGCTTGCATCGAAGCATACGCCGACATCAATTCAGGGATTAAATACCAGCAATAAATGGCAATACAGATCATGATAATAATCATAACCCAGTCTAAATTGTCTTCGCACCAATCCCATAAATCAGTGATCCAGGCACCGATTTGATCAAACACGTCACCGACAAAGTTGAATACTTCATCAACTACATCGCCAACCCAATCAAACACGTCGCTAAGCCAGCTCATAAATAAACCTTTCGTTTATTCTATATGAGACAGAATTCAATTCTGTCCCTATGTGAAATCCCTTAACAGAATATCTCTTGCCTTTTCAGCCCACTCAAGCTTTTCTTCGATAGCAGCTGTGTCAAGGCCAAGCTCTTTAAGACTTGCAATAGCCTTTCTGATACCAATTGTTTCTTCAACCGTACCTTCAAGACGTGCTTTGATTTCCGGCGTTATTTTGATCACCGGTGTTACCAGTTTTTTGACCATTACTCTTTCCTTTCTTTTTTAATACCGTTAGCAATTGCTTTCAGTATGTTATAGATCAACTGAAATACGGAATTTGATTTAAGTTTAGGTATCAATGCCAGACCTTCAGATACCGCCAGGGCCGCCGCTATGATTGCCAGAACTTCATTCACAGTCATGATTTACTCTCCTTTCTTTCGTCTATTGTTGATTTTGGTACTTATGGCAAAAGCAAGACTTCCGGCTGTAATTAGCAGAAAGCCGATATTTGCCGTATAATAATATTCAATTGCTATGCCGGATGTCACCATAATAACGCAGAGTGTTTGAAGGTATTGTTTCATTATTAACCTCAAAGTTTAACCGCTTTATAAGCTATGTTTATTGTGCCGACTGGCGCACCGTCTCTTGTCCATGTAACAATAAACCCTGCGGCGTTCAAGGTGCTTATATGGCCGCTATATACGTCCGCCGCACCTATCACCATAAATACTGATTCGGTCAAAGAGTTACCCCAGGATTCATCAAGTTGTTTATCGCCATTGAATATACAATAATGAGTCGTTCCGTCGTCAAAGCCTGTCGATGCCGGTGGTGTTCCTGTTACGTTTGCCAGAAATTCAACATAATCGGGTTGAAATCCAACGTCGTTTATAGTTTGAGTGCCGCTTGCCACACCAGCGTTACGGATAAATGCTCCGATTTTAAAAGCTGCCCTGTTACCAGGCGCTGCTTGTTGCGCTCCGTTGCCAAGCGTTCTTAACGATCCTGTGGCAGCCACGGCATCGACTTCCATTACATCACCGCCACCTGGTTCATGCCTTGCTGCATGATCCCCTGGTGTCATTCCGGCAAGATCAATTTCGTCGGCACCGCCTGATTCATGCCGTGCGGCATGAAGTCCCGGTGTCATTCCGGCAAGATTTATTTCATCCGCACCGCCGGATTCGTGCCGTGCTGAATGATCGTCAAGATCCGTATCGGCAAACTCAAGACCGTCAACCAGTGCCGTTACCTTGACACCTTTACCTGCTTGTCCGGCGTATGAGCCGGGTGTATCATTTAACTGTATAAAGTCCACTGATATTAATGCCTCCGCTCTTTTCCACCAATCCGGTGTGCCACGTGCCATGATTTGTTATCCCTGTTTTATTGACTAAAACTATGTGAGATCTCTTATCTAAATGCCATGTAAGCGATATTTATTGTTCCTGTTGGTGTGCCATATTTTAACCAATTAATAGTAAAGCCATCACTTCCTAACACAGAAATGTTTCCAAGGTAGACATCACCACCTGTCTCTACTATATAAATTGCTGTTGGATTATAGTTCCAGCTTCCCGCTACCCCTGATCCACTATATGCAGCAAATCCATAAGATAAAGTCCCGTTATCAATTCCTATTGACATTTTTACAGAATTACCTTGATTAGCAAAAAAGATTACATTAGAAGGCTTAAATCCAACACCAGAAACCTCTTGTGTTCCTGATGCGATACTGATGTCTCTGGTAAATAAGCCCAACTTTATCCCATTCGCCCACTCCAGAGTATCGCCGGCAGCATTTATAAACAGTTTAAGGTTAGCAGCTCCACCTGCGAGAATTGCATTCACAGCTTCAATATTCGTATACCTTGCATGGTGATTGTCTGCTACTATTCCACCAAGATTATCATGATTAAAAGTCCCAAGGTCGATAGCATCCGCACCGCCATTTTCATGCCGTGCTGCATGAGCATCAATAACGGTATCTGAAAATTCAAGGCCGTCTTCCAATACAGTTACTTCCGGCACTGTACCGGCTTTTCCGGCATAAGATCCGGGTGTATCGGTAAGATCCTTAAAATCGAGATCCATCAATGCCCTTGTTCGTGACCACCAATCAGCCGTGCCATGTGCCATATCATAACACCCCTTTATTCGATACCAGTGCCGCCAGGACTGTCAAGCTTCCAGTCGCCGTTATACCATGCTCCAGACCATGACCTGATAGCGTTACCCTGGCTGTTATAAGCTTCAGCCTTAAACAGGATTAAACCGCTATCAGGAACATTCGGTATGGTACAGGTTAAAACATTTCCAACATCGGTAATTCCGGGCCATGTCGCGCCGTTATCAACGGACATATAGATTCTGTAACCTGTTGCTCCGGGTGAAGCATCCCAGGATAAACCGACATCGGCACTGAAAGCAGTCGATGCAAACAGCATGAAAACTGCAATTATCATGATAATCAATATTTTCTTCATGTCTTTCGTCACTCCTTTATTCTTTATTCCAGCCATGAAAAGGGAGCTTCCAGGCTTGCTTCTTTCCTTTCCCTTTCTTCCTCTGCCATTTCCTGAAGCATCTTCTTGAAATACTCATATTCATAAGTCGGCAAGAATCGTGCCATAAACACCTCTTGAGATACCATGCCGATACGCCATTGACACCAATGTTCATAAGTATCATCTTGATTATCGGTAAAGATCTGAAGCTCGAAGGGGGGTTGTGTTTTTAGAAGTAAATCGTCAAAACCAATTGTCATACCGTCGGAGTGAAACCAAGTGTTATCAGTTGAAGGCCAGACCGAATGAAGGCCGTCATAGCAGCATGTATATAACAAACCACAGGGGCCTGTTGGAAATTCAACTTCGACTTTGTAAACCAAACCGGTGGTTATCTTCAGTATGGTTTTTTGTGGATGTAAACTAAGCGGCTTCGCTTTAGTTGTTATGTCTGCTGTAAAGATCATTTTTCACCCCTGGGGCCGATGATCAATATGGGACAGAATTCAATTCTGTCCCTGCTATTCTTCGATATATTGAATTGTTATGCCGTCCACGTTATCAATATTGTGAACATACAAACCCTTATTAAAATGAATCGGAGGACATGCAAAATGCAATGGATGAGAATATCGAGCCTTAAAAGAAAGAAGTTTCTCTGATAGTGCAGTTTCGCCATTTCTCAGATACACTTCACTTTTGTTATCCGCATCTTCTGGACTTATAACACAGGAAAAAATAAAACAGGGCCTTGACGTAACAACTCTTGATCCTGTTACAAATTCAACCGAACAATCCTTTGCCAGTTCAAGAATTGCCTTTTTATAATCATTCATGGCTTGCCTTTCAAAAAAAGCTCGTGAGCCTTTCGACTCACGAGTTTTCAGGTTTAATAACTTCTGTATTGTTGAATGAAAAGCTTCTGTACCGCCGCCGCATTACCGCTTGTAACGTCAAGCTTTAAACTACCAATGCCTCTGACATCGAACCAGTCTGCAATAACATCCTGTTTTCCGAAAGGTATACAAAGTGTGCCGTGAGGCGCCCAACCGCCAAGAGTCATAACAGCATTGCCGACGCCTGATGCAATACGATTTAACGAACCACCGCCACCATGCCAGGTGGCACAATCCATAGCTGCTATAGCTCCTTCCCAACCGTTAACTGAAGACATAACATCCATTGTCGGTGTTATGGATGTGGCATCAAGATTTGCCCTGATTTGCTGATTTACCGTCTCACGGATATAAGCGTTTTCTCTGCCTATACCGAACATCAGATCACGAAATTCACCGTTCAGAATAACCTTTTTATCCTGATCGCTTGCCAGCTTTATATTTGCGAAAATCCAGTGAGGGGGGATTGTTGCAAGTCTACCCTGAAGGAACATTTTTCTGTAAGGGTAATCCGTCGGGCAATCGGTGTATTCGTGAGCGGTTAATCCTGCCGACCACCGTTTAATCTCCTTTGTCATAAGAAAACCGGTGGGTGAAATAACCTTTTCATCGAATAAAGCAGCCATGACAGACATTTCGCCTGAAGCAACATTACAACCGCCGAGTTTCAAATCAAAAGTAACTCGAAGCTTCGGATTACTAAACCTTTTAGGGTCAAAAGCCAACTCTTCATCCCAAAGATACCGGCCGAAACTTATAGCGATTTGAGCATCCGAAGGAATACCTTGAAGATAATGAAACCAGCCGCCACGAGGATGAATACCACTGTTGTAAATATCAAGGGCCTGCATTTCCAGACCATCGAACGATTCAAGCACATCGGAGCCGTCGATAATCTCTATCTTCTTGAAGCAGGCCATATTGTGCTCTGTTGAAGATGCGGCTATTCCGTGTGTCACTCTCAAGTCAAGAATAAGCTCACTGATAGGGTCTTGCATGTCGAGATCGACGGTAACGATCTGTTCATCAACGAGACCCGTTAATGCCAGTAATTCTAAAAATCTATGATTCATTTTCTATGCCTCCTTTCCAGCGTCACTTTGTGCGCTTGAATTTTGACATACCGCGAATGAAGGTGGTCATGCGATTGATGTTATCTTCCAGGCTAACATCGGGCATCTTTCCAACTTCGCCTTTAAGCCTGTCCTGGAAAGGCAGTAACTCTGAAGCGAAAGATTTGACTTTTTCCGATGCGGCATCTATACCAGCCGCAACTCTACCAAGTCCCTTGGTAATAGTCTTGTCTTTCCACTCTTCGAGAGATACCCTTTTAAGGCCGGCTTCCCATTTGCCAGAATCCAGGGCCTTATTGATATTTGCACGCATCTTTTCCTTTTTCGCTGCGGCTTTCATGGTAGGAGCTTCAGTTACTCTTGAAATCCCACGCTCCATATCAGTAATGGCGCCTTTGAGTCTCCTGGCATGTTTCTCTTGAAACTCTTCCGGTGTTAATTTTGCCATGAGTTTTTCTCCTTTCTCTATCGTTGCAAAATTTGTTTCAAAGCGCATATGGAGCCGAACTCCTGCCATCAGTATGCTCTCAAAAAATAATCATCCTGTCAAGGATTAATTATGCCTTTTTTGAATAATAGTTATCAAACTATTCAATAAATGAATACCACCCCTGTACATGCTTTTTAACTTATATCAGCCAGGTTTGCCTGGAGTGTTAACCTTCCTATAATGGAAAAAACACAGGGTCGGAAATCTCTATCTTCTGCCATGATGGTTAAAAGCGGGCGCCCAAACACCAAAAAGCACTGATCTGAACCGTGCACACACTCTTGTGTGTGTGTGTTTTGCCAGCTGTGGAAACACTAAGGCCACAGCGGAAGTGTAAAGAAAACCGACAGTGTGTGGAAAAAGGTGTAAAGAAACCCGACAGTTTATGTGTGTGGGCGAAACAGTACTACT
>Ga0265595_1002384_pt1 | contig 12833 bp, 7 predicted proteins | sample saktaG_15_FD_190148 | JGI IMG/M metagenome (GOLD analysis project Ga0265595, IMG submission 190148) | Saline water microbial communities from Sakinaw Lake, British Columbia, Canada - sak_2013_06_06_50m | ecosystem: Environmental > Aquatic > Non-marine Saline and Alkaline > Saline ... | reverse complement strand
TGCTGCTGATGGGACGATCCATACGGTGCTATGGAACTCGGCAAATATCCTGACTGAGGGTGCGGAACTCGTATCCACCATTGCACAGGGTATTGATATCACCAAGATGGAACGGACAGAAGAAGCGTTGCGGGAGAGTGGAAAAAAATACCGGGCCGTTGTCGAAGACCAGACCGAGTTCATCTGCCGGTTTACCCCGGACGGCATGCTCACGTTTGTCAACGATGCATATTGCCGCTATTTCGGGTTGAACCGGGACGAATGCATCGGGAAAGAGCACACGGTGTTACTTCCTCCGGATGCTGCAAGCCTGATGAAAAAACACATCCGATCACTTACATTAGAAAATCCTGTTGCAACAATCCGACACCGGATCATAACGCCATCCGGAGAGGTGAGGTGGCAGCGCTGGAGTGACCGGGCAATCTTTGACAAGAACGGTCATGCGGTTGAATACCAGTCGGTCGGCAGGGATATCACGGATGTGATAAAGGCAGAGGATGCGCTGCGGGGGAGTGAGGAGCGGTATCACAATATCATCGAGGACCAGACCGAGTTCATCTGCCGTTTTACGCCGGACGGTACACACATATTTGTCAACGATGCCTATTGCCGGTATTTCGACAAGAAACGGGAGGAGATCCTTGGGCACCACTTCAAACCAGTAATCCATCCGGAAGACCGGGAAATTGTTGCGCGGTATATTGCCTCATTGACTCCACGAAACCCCGTGATGAGTATCGACCAGCGGATCGTCATGCCTGACGGCAGCACCCGGTGGCAGCGGTGGAGTGACCGGGCGATCTTTGACAGGGACGGTCATGTGGTTGAATACCAGTCTGTCGGCAGGGATATTACTGAACGGAAAGAGGCGGAAGAGGCGATACAGCACGCCCTTGCAGAAAAGGAAATCCTCCTCCGGGAGATCCATCACCGGGTGAAGAACAACCTTGCCGGGATCATATCGTTAATCAACCTCCAGATCGGCTCGCTCACCGATCCCCTTCTTATCTCCCAGTTTAATGATCTGGAAACCCGGATACGGAGCATGGCGCTTGTCCATGAATCGCTCTCCGTAACAAAAGATCTCGCACGGATCAATGTCGCCACCTACACGGAAAACCTGACCCGGCACCTGTTCCAGATATACGGGAAGGCGACGAATATCCGTTGCAGGATCGACATGGGGGATGTCATGATGCCCATCGAAACCGCCATCCCCTGCGGGCTGGTCATGAACGAGATCGTCACCAACTCGTTAAAATATGCCTTCCCCCCAACATCCACATGCGTAGAAATCCGCGGGGAGCCCTGCACCATTACCCTCACCCTGCACCGCGAGGGCAACAATTATCGTCTCATGATTGCAGATAACGGCATTGGAATGCCGGAAGGGATCGATATCACTGCCGCCCGCACGCTCGGGCTGTACCTGATCAGGTTCATTGTGAATCACCAGATGAGGGGGAGTCTTGAGGTCAGCACCGCGGGAGGAACCGCGTATATGATCCGGTTCCCGGAGCAGGCAGTTAAGGAGCGTCATGCCGATGAATAATCCCCGTATCCTTGTGGTTGAAGACGAAGCCCTCATTGCAGCAAACCTCGTCAATACCTTAACCTCGCTCGGCTACACGGTTCCGGAGCCGGTCGCCACCGGTGAGGACGCGATCCGTGCGGTAAAAAGCCAGAAACCCGATCTTGTGCTCATGGACATCGTATTGATCGGGGAGATGGACGGGATTGTCGCCGCAGAGAAGATCCGGGAAATCGCAGACATCCCCCTCGTGTTCCTCACCGCCTATACTGATGACCAGCGTCTCGAGAAGGCACGGGTCACAGAACCGTACGGCTATATCATAAAACCTGCCAATAACCGTGAACTCAAAGCCACCATCGAGATGGCGATATACAAGCATGCGCTCGACCGGAAACTCAGGGAGAGCGAAGAGAAGTACCGCACCGTTTTTGAGAATACCGGCACCGCGACGGTTATTGTGGAAGAGAGCACCATTATCAGCCTCGCCAATAAGGAGTTCACCCAACTCACCGGTTTTTCCAAAGACGATATCGAGGGAAAGAAAAAGTGGACGGAGTTTGTAGTCAAGGAAGACCTGGAACGGATGCTCGCCCAGCACAAGCTGCGCAGGCAGAACAAGGAAAAAGCACTCACCCATTATGATTTCCGGTTTATCACAAAATCCGGTGATATCCGCAATATTTACGTCTCTATCGATATCATTCCGGGAACGAAGAAGAGCGTCGCCTCCCTGATGGACATCACCGAGCGCAGACGGGCGGAGGAGGCGCTGCGGGAGAGCGAGGTGCGGTATCGTGAACTTGCAGGCAGCATCACCGATATCTTCTTTGCAATGGACACAGACCTGCGGTATACTTACTGGAATAAAGCATCTGAAGAACTGACAGGGATTCCGATGCAGGATGCGATAGGGAAATCCATCTATAAGATTTTCGGGGATGTACCAGAGACCCGGCTGGCAGTGGAAGTGTACCAGGATGTGATCAAGACACAAAAGCCCCGGAGTTTTGAGAACGAATATCATCTGGAAGGAAAGGATTTCTTTTTTGAGATCAATGCCTACCCCACTGCGGGTGGCATTGTTGTTTTCACCAAGGACATCACCGAACGCAAGCGGTTAATGGATGAGCTGCGGGAGAGCGAAGAACGTTATAGAATTCTCACCGACGCTGCACATGATGCGATCTTTACGTTGAGTCCGGAGGGCGTGGTGAGGTATGTGAATAGTGGTGGTGCTGCATTGATAGGCATGCCCCCAGAAAAAATTGTCGGATTATCCCTCGGAAATCTGTATCGCCCCGAAATTGCACAGGAATTCCGGGAAAATCTGGATAAGGTCATCTCAACAAAGAGACCGGTCCGTTATGACGCAAAATTCTGGCACGAAGATCCGGACCACATAACCTGGCTTGATGCCCAGCTTGTTCCCCAGTTGGGTCCTGACGGGTCTGTTGTTCAGGTAATCGGGATATCACGCAGGATCACAGACAGAAAACAGGCGGAACTGTTACTGAAACGGTTTAATGAGGAACTTGACTGGCAGGTACGTTTACGTACTGCGGAACTCGAACACACCAATACATTGCTTGAGGCTGCAATTATCCAGCACACACTGGCAGAAGAGAGCGTACGGAAGTCCTTAAACGAAAGAGAGGTATTGCTCCGTGAGATCCACCACCGGGTCAGGAATAACCTCCAGATTATTTTAAGTCTCATCAGCCTCCAGTCCCGGAATATCAAAGACCAGAAAATGCTCGAAACAATGGGAGAGTTCCAGAACCGCATCATGGCAATGGCACATGTCCACGAGAGGATGTGCCGTGCCGAGGATGTCTCCCGGATCGATCTGTCTGAAATCGTCACATTTATGGGCACGAGCCTTTTCCAGTCCTTTAAGGTGAATCCCAAGCAGATCCGGTTGAACGTTGAAATAAAAGACCTGTATATTACCATCGACTCTGCAATTCCCATCAGCCTTATTATCAACGAACTCATCTCAAACTCAATAAAGCACGCGTTTCCCCAAGGGACATCCGGGGAGATCACCATTGCAGGACACCGGGAAGCGGATACCCTTGCGTTCTCCATCGGGGACACGGGGGTCGGGATGCCAAAAGACCTTGACTGGATGAGAAGTAAACAATCACTTGGGCACCGGTTGGTGCTGGGCCTGGTGAAACAATTGCACGGGACGATTGATCTTGACCGGAGTGCGGGGACGTCGTTTACGATTGTGGTAAAGGAAAAGGAATAATTTTCCCTCTTTTTCCCCGTATCTCCCGGTAGATTTTCTCTCTCTGCTGGTGTGGGTCTGGTGAGGGAATGCAGGAATGGATTGCAATCTTTGTACTATTTTGTTCCCTTACGCTCCTTAAACTCCGGTAATTCCCATTCCGGTAACGTGCTGAATCTACCGGTAAACAATATACGATCTCCACCATGGTGGGCAGGTCGTAATGGTATCATCTTCATAAAAAAAGGTGTTGCATTCCAGAGATGAAAGAAAAAAATACCCAGGAAAATTTGACATTTTTTAGATGAGTGTCTTTTTTTGTCTTGAATTTCAGAAACTGGCGGATTGTATAAATCGTATCTTAAGAAAAGGGGACAGCTATGTCTGTCCATGCATATGACACGGCAAAATGGTTTTTCGTAAACCCTGTAAAAGGGTTCCTCACAAACCCTGTTGAGACGCTCCAGAAATCGCGGGATGAACCGGTTGAGTACACACTCAAGTACTACACCCTCATTGTCCTGTTCAATGCGATCCTTACAGCGCTTATCGCATTGATCCTGGGGGGACATGGAACACTCAATGCCATGCACCAGCTCATGGCACAACTCGGCTGGGCATTACCGCTTATCGGGGCAATCGGTGCAATCCTTGCGGTTGTCGTCATCACCATCCTCGCCATCGTCTTTTTGTTTATCTTTGGAGTCTGGCTCCATATCTGGGTGTACCTTGCCGGCGGGCGTAAAGGTTATCTGCAAACGGTAAAGGCACTTGCGTACGGCTCGACCCCCGGCATGGTCATCGGGTGGATACCCTTTGTCGGGCCATTCATCGGCGGCATCTGGACACTGGTCCTTGAGTCCTTGAGCGTCCGTGAGATGCACCAGATATCCACGGGAAAGGCAGCAGCTGCCGTTGTCCTTGCAGTTTTAATTCCGGTCATTATTCTCATGCTCATGGTAGCGGCGCTTCTCCCTGTAATGATGAGCAGCATAGCAACGATGCCGGGTCAGTAAAAAACCAATCAATCTCCAGATTTTTATCGTTTTTTATTGCATGATTTTTTTTAAAAGCCGGAGGAGATGTTCCTCAAAGCATAGTTCCTGTTTTGATATCCTGCTATCCTTATGATCCGGCAGGCTGGATGCAATGAGATTACGGTGCTTCTTTTGGGGCATTTTTCCATAAACACTGATTGTATATTTTAAATTTCCGGATGCCGGAAAAATATTGGCTATTTCTTTTTTTGAAACATGAAATGGAAATTTCGGGAATGACTATGTGATAGCACGGGAGACTGGATACTGTCGGTCTAACGAACAGGTGAAAAGTGGGAAATATGACAACTATGGATGATAAAAAGGTGCTCAAGGCACTTGAACGCGGAACGCTGCATATGCTGGACGGCTTTTATGGAATCACTTCAATGCCGGATGATACCGGTGCTGGTCCGCAGGGAAACAATGATAGATTGTATCAGGAAGGGACCATCACTTCCGCGGTTCAACAGACGTCCGTTGAAGACCGGAATGCATATTCTTCTGACCGGTATGCCGGTGTGTATGGATTCGTTATTGCAAAGAACTGCATGAAGAGAAGTTCGATAAAAAATGCACCGGAACCATTCGGAATGGGGAAACACCGCGGAAACTAAGGCTATGTGAAAACATCACAGGACTAAAAAGATCTTCTCTGGTTCATCTTGTGACCGATGGTCCCTCCAGAGCAAAAAGATGAGCGTGTTCCCTTAGTTGAAACATCATTTACATTTTTCGAAACTTGGCGTAATGTTTATCAAGTCAAGGTATCTGTTACAGTGTACCAACAAATCCAGAACTTCGGACATTTCAATACCATGAGCGTTGTTCCAAAAACTGGAACATGGATCGTACGCTCCGGAGAGTCACGGTAGCTCGCGTTCACGCGGTTGGTATTTTCATCGTAAGGATGGGCGTAAAAGCACAGGTAAATGAGATCTTTCCAGAATACGACCTCAAAAGTAAAAAGAACCTCGTTGCATGACCCGGTCCGGGCAAAAAGGTATCAGGCATGGTAAAAAAACTGCTCATAATCCCAATCATCCACAGCGAAAAGGAGATGGGGTCATTAAAGAGCGACATCTCTGAGATGATTGACCGGAAATTCGGCAAGGAAAAACGGGACCAGCACCGCAAGGATGTCGCACTATTCTGGGAAAACCTCCGCACGATTGTCAATGATATCCTGGACTGTGTCGATGCTCATGCAATAAAAATTTACCAGGACGGCATTCCCATCGGCGGTGAAATCGGCATAAAACTCGTCGCGATGGGGGCAAAAGACGGGATCCCCAACCACCAGATTTTACTCTCCATGATAGAAAGGGGAGCCATCCTTGAAAAAACGGAGAACCCCGCTCTCTTGAAAGAAGAATATGAGATCGTAAAAGCAATCGTGAACGCAAAAACCGACCCGGAACGTGAATCACTCAGTGAAAAATACAAAAAACGACTGTATGAACTGACCATCGGGCGGGACCAGTATATCGCACAGCGGATCGGCGAATCTCTCCGGGACGGGATGTACGGGATCCTCTTTATCGGGGCAACCCATGAGGTTGTGCCCCATATCCCCCCGGATATCGAAGTGTTCGTCTGCAATTTTGTCAAAAAGGATGTACTGGCATGGCTGAAAGGCGGGAACATACCATCGGTTTCATCACCGGATAAAGAAGAAGTCCGGTGAGCGGGAATTTCTATGGCACGGGTGCAAAAAATAATCGATCGGGACCAAAAAAGCGTGATTGATTTCCCGGGCGGTCAGAGAGAGAGAAATCCGGATGGAACAGACGGACATGTCTCTCTCTCACCGGATGTTCCGGTGCCCTGTCCCCGGTCCTTTACGATTGCAGACGTACCCTTTCAGGATAACCCAACGCCTGCCACGAAGTCAATCCTGATCGTGGAAGATGAACCGGTTTTTGCAAAAGACTTAAAAGAGATTCTTATCTCGTTCGGGTACCACGTGACCGGGATTGCGTCAACCGGCGAACGCGCCGTCGAGCTCGTGGATGGGGCTCGTCCGGACCTCATTCTTATGGACATAGATCTGGGGTCGGGGACCAGCGGTATTGAGGCTGCAGAAAGGATCCTTTCGAAGGTTTCCATCCCGATCATATACGTCACTGCCTGCCTCGACTCTGCACGGGTAACACGCGCAAAAGGGACCAATCCCTCCGGATATATCCTGAAACCATTTGAGATCAGGGAACTCCGGACTGCGATTGAAATCGCTTTTGTGAAGCATGAAAAGGACGAACAACGAAAAAAAGAGTATGATGAGCTGGAACAGCGGATTGCAGAACGGACTGCAGATCTGGAACGAATCAACAAGGAACTCCAGAAGAGCGGGGAACACTACCGCAGCCTGTTCGATGGTATTCCGGTGGGGATCTACCGTACCAATCCGGCGGGACAGATCCTGAATGCCAACCGGGAGCTCGTACACATGCTGGGTTACCCGGACCTCGAATCGCTGCTGGCGGTCAATGTCCATGACATCTATGCAGACCCTGAGGATCGCACACGGTGGCAGGCGATAATCGGGCGCGTCGGGAGGGTGCGTAATTTCGAAGTGCAGTTCCGCACGTATGACGGATCGATGATCTGGGCGCGGGATTCGGGAGAAGCCACCCGCGATGCCAGCGGCCGGGTCGTATATTATAACGGGAACGTGGAGGATATCACCGATCGCAAGCGGGCTGAGGTCGGTTTAGAGGAAAGCGAGAACCGGTACCGCGCCGTTGTGGAAGACCAGACCGAGCTGATCTGCCGGTTTACCCCTGACGGCACGCTCACGTTTGTCAACGATGCGTACTGCCGTTATTTCGGGTTGGACAAAAAAGACTGCATCGGGAAACAGCACACGGTGGTACTTCCTCCGGAAGACCGCTGGAAGATGAAAACACACATCGCATCACTCACACCAGCAGATCCGGTTCGAACACTCCGGCACCGGATCATCACGCAGTCCGGGGAAATCCGGTGGCATCGCTGGAGCGACCGTGCTATTTTTGACAAGAACGGTGCGGTTGTGGAATACCAGTCGGTTGGCCGGGATATCACTGATGTTGTACAATCCGAAGAGGCGCTTCGTGAAACAAAAGAGTATCTTGAGAAGCTAATCCGATACGCGAATGCACCAATTATTGTCTGGAACCCCCATCTCCAAGTGATCGAGTTTAACCATGCTTTTGAGACCATCACCGGCATGACCCGTGATGAGGTTATCGGGCAAAACGTCGAGTTCCTTTTCCCTGAAAAGAGCCGGGAAGAATCCCTTGAGCTGATCCAACGTACGTCAGATGGTTTGAGTCTGGAGACTGTGGAGATACCCATTCGCCATTTGTCCGGGGAAATTCACATCGTCCTCTGGAACTCAGCAAACATCGTCAACCCTGAAGGAACTATCATAGCAACCATAGCACAGGGATGGGATATTACAAAGCGCAGACACGTGGAACAGGCACGCCTTGAAAGTGAGGAACACTACCGGCAACTGGTAGCGATGTCTCCCGATGCCATCCTTGTCCTGAACGATTTTACCATCATGGAACTGAATTCTGCTGCTCTCACATTATTCGGTGCACCCGGTCCCGGGCAGCTCGCAGGAGAATCATTCACGTCACGGGTGCATCCCGGTTCACAAAAAACCTTTGAAAAATGGATTCGCCAGGCAACGGACGGGAAAAAACCGGTCTCCCTGCTTGAACTGAAGATCGTCCAGCTCAACGGCACTGTACGTGATATTGAGGCTGCAGTTGTCCTCATCATCTGGCAGGGCCGGCAGGCAGTGCAGGTTATAGCCCGGGATATCACCCAAAGAAAGATGCTGGAAGAGCAGGTGAAAAACCAGCAGGAATCACTTGAAAAACAGGTGCAGGAGCGGACAATTGATCTGCTCCGAACAAACGAGCAGCTGAAGATGGAGATCACTGAACGAAAGGCAATGCAGGAGGAACTGACAATCGCATCAGATGAAAAAGATCTCCTGCTGCGGGAGATCCACCACCGGGTGAAGAACAACCTGCAGCTGATCATCGGGCTTGTTGATATGACAAAGATGAGGACCCATGACACGGCAATCGCCGCTGTCCTGACCGATATTATGGCAAAAATTCACACCATGGGGCTCATCCATACCCGGTTATACGAGAGTAAACGGTTTGATAAAATCAACATGAAACAACAGGTCACCGAACTGGTGGACACGACAAGCGGATTTTACATCCATGAATATTGTACTATTGACTTTAGCATCGATTGTGCGGAAATTTACCTTCCTGTTGACCAGGCGATGCCCTGTGCCCTTGCCTTAAACGAGATACTTTCCAATATCCATAAGCATGCCTTCAAAGGACGCAGGAGCGGTGTTGTGAAGATCTCCTCATCAAGGAAAAAAACGAAGCTCCGTTTTGTCATCCGTGATGATGGCGTCGGGCTTCCCAAGGGATTTGATATTGAACAGAGCAACAGGCTGGGGCTAAAACTTATGAGGGCGCTCGTTGAACAGCAATTGCACGGATCAGTCCTGATAAAAAGCGAAAACGGCACTCAGGTCGTCATAGAAATTCCTTTAGCACAGGCAGAAAGAGACCATGGCAAAAGTACTTGTAGTTGATGATGAAGCGATCATCACCCTGCAGCTGGAAGAGCGCCTGACCCGTATCGGCTATAAAGTCGTCGGCATGGCCGCATCAGGAGAGGATGCCATAACAAAGGCACGGGCGCTCAAACCCGATATTGTGCTCATGGATATCGTGATGCCCGGAGCGATCAATGGGATCGCTGCTGCAAAAGTAATCCATGAAGAACTGGATATTCCTGTTATCTTCATCACCTCCTATGCTGACGATAAAATTATTGAAGAAGCAAAACGGGTCCACCCCTATGGATATATTGTAAAACCGTTCAATGAACTGGAACTCAAGGCAGCAATGGAATTAGCGCTCTACCGGAAACTGACCGAAAAACATGAACTTGTAAAAAGAAAGCGAAAGAAGATGCAGTCTCTTTCACAAGAAGGGCATGGAGGGGAGTCCGAAGAGTCCGAAGATTTCATTGAACCTGAAAGCAAAGCCATCCTGCTGGATAATTTTTACCAGGGCATCCTCCTCCTCCTCTATACCATTCCTTCAAAATTTGAACCACTCTATAAAAATTTAATTGAAGAAGGAATAAAAAAGGGACACCGCATCCTGTATGCCTATTCCCGCTCCACGATCCATAAATATTTTTTAAAGGAGATCCAGCAGGAACAGATCATCACGCACCGGATAAAAAGGAATGAACTGGATTACCTCCTCAACACTCTTGAAAAGAACTGGGACCAGGCAACCATATCTGATACACCGGGCTGCTGGCGGGTTCTTATTGATTTTTCTGAAACTGAAGAGTTTGACCATATCCTGGCAATAAAAAAATACATCCTCACCAAAAAGGAGTCCGGGTTTCCGGTCATGGGAATCTTTGCAGTAAATATTGAAAATTTACAAAGTGAGCAGATAAACAAACTCTCAAAAGGCATCACAAAGGTCATTGTCTCCACAGGAGACGAGACCTCCATCTCAATTGCGCACCAGTCATATCCTTTGGAATCGGTGTCGGTTGTTCCCCAGGCAGTTGTTGAAGAGATCGTCAGGAAGTCCTTAGAACCACTCGTCCTTTCGATCCTGGATAAACCGTTATCAGGATATGACATCGTCCACGAGATCCATAATCGCCATAACGTTCTCATCCCGCAGTCAAGAATTTATGGGATCCTCTATGAACTCGAGCAGGCAGGGATTCTTGAGGTAAAAACGTCGGGAAAATCAAAACTCTATAGCCCGACAGAAAAGGGAAAACTGTATATTCTGCATAAACTGAACGAGTTTAAATTTACATTCCAGCATATTTTTGGGGGTACGACCAGTGAAAGTGAAAGTATCAGCAGCTAGGAACAAGGATGTCGGGAGGGGGATTGCCAGGATCGATCCCGGGACAATGGAAGAACTGGGGGTGGGTGTCGGGGACATCATCGAGATTGCCGGAAAAAGGACAACGTGTGTCAAAGTGATGCCCTCCTTTCCTGAAGAGCGGGGGAAAGGGACTATCCAGATCGATGGCATTGTACGGAAAAATGCAAATGTCGGGCTCCATGACAGCGTGGAAATACAACCGGTCTCCATACCCCCGGTAAAAATGGTCGTGCTCCAGCCGCTCGACCGTTTCATCCAGAAAGAGGTTGACAGCCGGCTCTTTGAAGAGATACCGATCAATAAGGGAGACCAGATCCGCCTCACCATGTTCGGGAGGAAGTTTGATTTTCTCATCAAAGATGCCAATCCCGAGATCGGACTTATCACACGGTCGACAAGTGTCATACTCTATGGAAAAAAGACAATAGAAAAAGAGGAGAAAAAAGGGTTGATCTCCTATGAGGATATTGGCGGGTTAAAAGGACAGGTCGAAAAGATCAGGGAAATGATTGAGCTCCCTCTGAGGTATCCCGAACTCTTTGAACGCATCGGCATTGACCCCCCCCGGGGCGTTCTCCTCCACGGACCGCCGGGCACAGGAAAGACACTTATTGCAAAAGCGGTTGCACAGGAGACCGATGCCAATCTTTTTTTCATTTCAGGTCCTGAAATCGTCGGAAAATATTACGGCGAATCAGAAGCCCGGTTGCGGGAAATTTTTTCAGAAGCCCAGAAAAATGCGCCTGCCATCATATTCATTGATGAGATTGATGCCATCGCCCCCAAACGAGAGGATGTCGGCGGGGACAAGCAGGTAGAACGCAGGATAGTCGCCCAGCTCCTCTCGATCATGGACGGGCTCAAGGACCGGGGGCAGGTCATTGTGATCGCCACGACAAATATCCCCAACTCCCTTGACCCGGCGCTCCGGCGGCCCGGGCGGTTTGACCGCGAAATTGTAATTCCGATCCCGGACCGGGAGGGGCGGCGGGAGATACTGGAGATCCATACGCGGGGAATGCCATTATCGGCAGATGTCGACCTTGATGAACTGGCAAATATCACGCACGGGTATGTGGGTGCTGACCTTGCAGCGCTCTGCAGGGAGAGTGCGATGCACGCGCTACGGAAGGTACTGCCGGAGATCGACTTTACCAAACGGGAGATACCGTATGAGATCATCTCCACTCTCACGATTGGAAAAGAAAATTTCATGAATGCATTCAGGGAGATTGAGCCATCGGCACTGCGGGAAGTGTTTGTTGAAATACCCGATGTCAGCTGGGACGATGTGGGGGGTCTTATTGAGATCAAAAAAGAGATCCAGGAGGCAATTGAACTTCCCTTAAAGTGCGCTGACATCTATGCGTATGCGGGTGTCAAATCCCCCAAAGGCATATTATTGCACGGGCCGCCCGGGACCGGAAAAACCCTGATCGCAAAGGCGATTGCACATGTAACAGAATCAAATTTTATCTCGATAAAAGGGCCGCAGTTACTGTCCCGGTTCGTGGGCGAATCCGAGCGCGGCGTCAGGGAGATTTTTAAAAAGGCACGACAGGCGATCCCCTGTATCATCTTTTTTGATGAGATTGATGCCATCGCCCCGGTACGGGGCGGCAGGAGTGATACGGGGGTGACGGAACGGGTGATTGCCCAGTTACTGACCGAGATTGACGGTCTTGAGGAGCTCAACGGCGTCACCGTTCTTGGCGCAACCAACCGGATCGATATGATCGATCCAGCCCTGCTCCGTGCAGGACGGTTCGACCTCCTTATCGAACTGCCGTTTCCGGATGATGCCGGGCGCCTTGAAATCTTTAAGGTACATACCATGAATAAGGTCCATGCCATGAATAAGGACCATACCATGAAGCGCCCCCTCGCAGAGGATGTGGTATTGGACGATTACGTACAAGAGACCGAGGGATTCACCGGAGCAGAGATCGAAGCAGTGTGCAACCGCGCCGCAATTCTTGCCATACGGGAATTTTCAAAAACAGGTGAGGAGATGGGACGCTTCGTGATCCATTCATCTCATTTCAGTCGTGCCATTGAAGAGGTAC
>Ga0265595_1002381_pt1 | contig 12840 bp, 13 predicted proteins | sample saktaG_15_FD_190148 | JGI IMG/M metagenome (GOLD analysis project Ga0265595, IMG submission 190148) | Saline water microbial communities from Sakinaw Lake, British Columbia, Canada - sak_2013_06_06_50m | ecosystem: Environmental > Aquatic > Non-marine Saline and Alkaline > Saline ... | reverse complement strand
TTCTCGTTTGATATTGAAGCATTTCCTTTGTAGGAAAGCCTAACCAGTTTATTGGTCTTTGTTAGAAAGAGTGATGGCCAAAGCTATACATCATTTACTATCTTAGGGGGTTAAATTCCCAAGGGGTGATGATGAATGTACAGCTTTCGCCATGTATTATATCATTGATTGTAGTATAACTGACTAGCCCCTCTCCTTGTAAAGGAGAGGGGAAACGAGGCAAGCCCGCCTCCGCTAAAGCTACGGCGTGGCGAGGGGGTAGTAGGGGGTTTCCCCCTACCTATAATTAAAATCAAAAACAAAAAACTTCTAAATATGCCACATGGTATTAGTTACAATATAAGAGAAAGCAAACGGGCTAGGGGGTTGCGTGTGGTGGTGAATTGCGATGCCGATGTGTCTATTGTGACGCCAAGAGGATTTGATAAAAATCTGGTGGATGTTTTTATTACGCAAAAAGAGGCGTGGATAAGAGAAAAGATAGAATATTTTAAATCTCGTAAAAAAATAGATAGACCAAAAAGTATTGTGCAGGGGAGTTATTATACCTGCAGTGCCAGGGCAAAAAAGATGATAAAAAAGCGGTTAGAATATTTTAATTCTTTTTATAATTTTGAGTATAATCGGATTAGTGTCAAAAAACAGAGTACTAAATGGGGGAGTTGTTCGGGAAAGAAAAATTTGAATTTTAATTATAGGTTGCTATTTTTACCTCAGGAGATGATGGATTATGTCGTGGTTCACGAGCTTTGTCATTTGCAAGAAATGAACCATTCAAAAAAGTTTTGGGATCTAGTTGCAAAAGTCTTTCCAAATTTTAAAGAAATTAGAAAAGAGATGCGGGGGATTAGGTTGTAGTTATATAGTTATTATTATATTTATGTTATAATGTTGTTTACTGAGATATCTCAGTAAATATAAATAAAAAAAATTATGTCAATAATAATACTAGATACTGAAACAACTGATCGAGATGAGAGTAAGCGGTTGATTCAGTTGGCTTACAAGAATCTGGCGACGGGGGAAGTGGTGAATGAGTTTTTCAAACCGCCGGTACCAATTACGTTTGGAGCCATGGCAGTGCATCATGTGACCAATGAGATGGTGGCTGACAAAAAATCTTTTGTTGATAGTGGGGAGCGGACAAAAATAGCCGAACTTTTGAAAGAAAATATTTTGGTGGCACATAATGCACCGTTTGATATTCAAGTATTAAAAAACGAAGGTTTAGAAATTGGGCAGAGTTTAGATACTTTGCGACTAGCTCGACATTTGATAGAGGATAGTGAACAATATAGTTTGCAGTATTTGCGTTATTCTTTGGGATTAAATATTGATGCTTCGGCTCATGATGCTTTGGGTGATGTGTTGGTGTTGGAAGCTTTGTTTGAATATTTGAAAAAACAAGCACAGGAACAGTTTTCTTTGTCTAGTGAAGAAGAGGTGATGGCCAAATTATTGGAATTAAGTGCCATGCCGGTATTGATGAATATTATTAATTTTGGAAAATACAAAGGAAAAACTTTTGCCGAAGTTGTCAAAGAAGACAGGTCATATTTGCAGTGGTTGTTTGGTAGCGAGACCAGCAAACCAGAGAGTGAGCAAAATGAGGAGATGGTTTATACTTTGCGACATTGGCTTTAGCACGACACACGACCCACATAACACGACACAATGATGAGACACCCGAGTGGGGTGTTTTTTTATCTTAGTTTTTGGTATAATGAATGTAATTCATTTATTATTTTAATCTAAAAACATATGTCAAAAAAACCTTGGTTTATTGGGCTGATGCAGGCACTGGGAGTGGTAATCTATTGTATTTTGGTTAGTGGGGTGTTTCAGATTATGCAAAAAATAGACGCTCAGCCACCAGCACTTTTGGCTGCGACTTTTATGCTTTTGTTTTTGGTTTTTTCCGTTGCGGTTTCTGGTTCTCTCGTGTTTGGTTATTTTGCTTATCTTTTGATGAACAAACAAATCAAGCCGGCTTTGCAGGTTTTATTTTCTACATTAGGATTTTGTTTATTGTTTGTAATTTTAATTTTGGGTGTGGTTATTATTTAAAAAATTTTGTTTATGCGAGTTTGGGATATACATCCAAAGCATTTGTGTCGGAAGCATTTATTGGCGGAACATCGTGAACTACATGGTCTTTGGAATATTTTGACAAAACATGGTGGTAAGGGGGGATACTCACATCATCCAGAGACTTTGCGTTGGGTGGGAAAGACGCGGGCACTTTATGATCGACATGAGATTTTAGTAAAAGAATTTATTCGTCGGGGTTACAAACATCATACACCATTGGATAAAAAATTAGCCAAAGGTAAAAGTGGACAAAATGTTTTTATAAATACCATTGCTGAACAGAAAATTATTTTGAAAAATAAACCCTGCGATTGTTTGTTACATAAAAAATAAAATATGCCAATTCATATTCCAGCCAAAGAAATGAAAATAACTTTTGCGCGGTCGGCTGGGGCTGGTGGGCAAAATGTTAACAAGACTGCGACTAAAGTAATTTTGCGTTGGTCAGTTGGGCGTTCGCAGGTTTTGAATAATGAAGAAAAAATGCGAGTGCGAATAAAGTTAGCCAATAGAATAAATAATAAAGATGAAGTGATAATAATGTCTGAAGAAGAACGATCACAACCGCAGAATCGAGCGCTGGCGGTTGCTCGTTTGCAAACATTGGTAAACAAAGCTGTTCAGGTGCCAAAAAAACGGCGACCAACCAGACCAACTTTGGCTTCCAAATTAAAACGACTTGAGACCAAAAAAATACGCTCACAAGTTAAGGCTGGACGGGCAAAGGTGAAGGAGATATAAAGTGAGGGGGTAAGTTTTTAAAAATTGTTTTAAATAAATTTTATGGTAAAAAATAAAAAATTAGCTATTTTTGAGGGTAAAAAAATTCGTCGGATTTGGGATGAAGAAAAAGAACTTTGGTATTTTTCAGTTGTTGATATTATTTTTGTGCTTACAGAAAGTATTAATCCAACGGATTATTTAAAAAAACTGAGAAAAAGAGATCCCGAACTTGGTAATTACATAGGGACAAATTGTCCCCAGGTAGAAATGGTTACGGGAACAGGAAAAAATAGAAAAACATTGGTTGGAAACCCCGAACATTTATTTAGAATTATCCAATCTGTCCCTAGTAAAAAAGCTGAGCCAATAAAGATTTGGTTAGCAAAAGTTGGTTATGAAAGAATTGAAGAAATAAATGATCCAGAAAAAGCACTTAATCGTAGTCGAGATTATTGGCAAAGGATGGGAAGAAGCCAAAAATGGATCCAACAGAGAATGATGGGGCAAGAAATTAGGAATAAGCTGACTGATTATTGGAAAGATAATGAAGTTAACGAAAAAACGGAGTATGCAATTTTGACTGATATTATCCATAAGGAATGGAGTGATTTGACAGTAAAAGAACATAAAGGTTTGAAAAAATTAAAAACACAGAATTTGAGAGATCATATGTCTGATGCTGAATTAGTATTTACAGCTTTGGCAGAACTTTCTACTCGGCAAATAGCTGAGACTATGGAAACAAAAGGATTAAAAGAAAATAAAGTTCCAGCAAAAAAAGGTGGGAGGATTGCCAAAAATGCTCGGTTAGAATTGGAACAAAAAACCGGCAAAAAAATAGTTAGTGGAAAAAACTTTTTAAAAGCATCTAAAAAAGATAAAAAATTATTGAACAACTAATTAAATTATGACAAAAAAGAAAATTAAAAAGAAGAAGACGATTTTTGATACTTCCGAACTGGAGATAACTGAGGAAATAGCCAAAGCTTTGGAAATAATGGAAAATACTCACGACACGGTGTATGTGACTGGAAAAGCGGGGACTGGAAAATCGACTTTGTTAAAACATTTTTGCAATAATACAACAAAAAAAATCGCCATTGTGGCACCGACGGGGGTAGCGGCAATAAATGTAGGTGGAATGACTATTCATTCTTTTTTTAAATTTCCCTTTGGAATTTTGGAAGAAGGAGATGTAGAATTTTTGTTTTTCAAAAAAGAATTATTTGCCAATTTGGAAACACTGGTGATTGATGAAGTCTCAATGGTGCGAGCGGATTTGATGCAGGCCATTGATGTGTCACTACGAAAAAATACTGGTAATAAAAATTTACCATTTGGAGGAGTGCAGGTGGTTATGTTTGGTGATCTTTATCAGTTGCCACCAGTTGTGATGAGTATTGAGGAAAGAAATTATTTACAAGAAAATTATGGTGGCTTGTATTTTTTCAATGCCCCTGTTTTTCGGGAAGTAAAATTAAAAAAAATTGATTTGAACAAAATTTTTCGTCAGAAGAATGATGCTGTTTTTGTAAAAGTTTTAAATAATATTCGGGAGAATCGAGTTACTTCAACTGATTTATTGGCTCTGAATAACCAAGTAAAAATCTATGATGAAAAATCAGGACCAGCGATTGTTTTGGCCACGACAAATAATATTGTGGATTCAATAAATAAGTCAGAGTTGGCCAAGCTAAGGGGTAGGGAACATGTTTTTAAATACAACGCTAGCGGGGATTTTGATATAAAAAAATCACCAGCTGAATTAGAATTAAAATTAAAAAATGGTGCGCAAATAATGATGATAAAAAATGATAATCAAGTGCCGAGACGTTGGGGTAATGGTACTTTGGGGACAGTGGTTGATTTAAAAAAAGATAAAATTATTATAAATATCGGCCAAAGAAATTATGTAATTGAAAAGGCGACTTGGGATGATTACGAATATGAGTATGATAGAGAACAAGAAACTGTGGCTAGATTTTCCAAAGGTTCGTTTATGCAATACCCAATCAAACTAGCTTGGGCCGTGACGATTCACAAAAGTCAGGGCAAGACTTTTGAACGGGTGATTATTGATCTTGGTCGGGGTGCTTTTGCCCATGGTCAGACCTATGTGGCACTTAGTCGCTGTACTACACTCAAGGAAATTTATATGAAAAAGCCAGTGAGATTGTCTGATATTATTTTGGATCAGGAAGTTGTGGATTTTCATGCTTAAAGAGTTGGGGGGGGCGTAATTTTTACACTTAACCCTATCTATGCTATAATTATATTGTTATACGGCTATATTGTCATATTGTTGTGATATAGATAGAAGATTGTTTTTTTATCAAAAAATTTACTAATAAAACAATAATCAAATAATCAAATAATTTTAATATATTTATGCCAGTCAAGAAGAAAAAAGCCAGTGAAAAAGATTTACACCGATTTACCAAGGTTGAATTGGATGAAAAAAAGCCAATCAAAAGAAAAAAAGTAACCTCTACTTCAACCAAGAAAGTAGTGGTTAAAAATTTGGGACAAGACAAAAAAATAAAAAAAGAATTAAGAGAGATTTACGAAAATTCCGATGGTAGTATGCCCAATATGTCTGATTTTAAAAAAAGAAAAAAACGTGGATTTTTTTCAGCATTCCTTGTGCTGTTGTTTGCTTGTGCTTTTTTGGGAGCAGTAGCTTGGATTGGTTTTTTTGTCTTTCAACCAATGTTGCAGTTTGCTGAAGAAGATGTTACCTTGTCTATTTCTGGTGATGAACAAGTGACTGCTGGTCAGGAAGTAAAGTATCGCATTCGTTATCACAATTCTCAAAATGTAGCTTTGGGTCAGGCTAATATTCAAGTACGTTATCCTGAAGGCTTTGTTTTTTCTGATAGCAGTGTTATGTCGAGCAGTGAAAAAAATGATCAATGGGATTTGGGTGTAGTAAGTGAAAAAGATAGTGGGTATATAGATATTTTTGGTCGTTTGTATGGTAATTTGGATCAAAAACAATCATTTAGAGTTTTCTTAAATTATTTACCGGGTAATTTTAGTTCAGAATTTCAAAAAGTTGCCACGCTTAATACAGAAATAAAAGACAGCCCAGTGGTTTGGGAAGTGCAAGGTCCAGCCGAGGCTGTGCATGGTGTAGAGGTGGAATATGTAATTACTTTGGAGGCTAAAAAAGATATTAATGTTGATAATTTGGCTGTGCAATTAGAACCAGCCAGTGGTTTTACCGTGGTGACCAGTGATCCAGAGAGTCAGGCGGATAATCAATTTCTTTGGCCAATCAATGATTTGACAGAAGCTGACAAAGTTATAAAAATAAGAGGAATTTTTGGGGTGGAAAATAATAGTGAGCAAGTTGAAAATATTTTTAATTTGATTGGTTGGAAAGATGCTGGCAGACAAGCTGAGCCATTTGTTTATGCGACTGAGACTAGCCAAGTAAATTTACTTAGAACTGATTTGTCAGTCAATTTGGGAATTAATGGTTCACTATCAGATATTACGGTTGAACCGGGAGAGGTTTTGAATACTAGTGTGGTGATAAAAAATTCCGGTGATACTGATTTAAAAAATTTAAGTGTTAGGTTGGTTTATGAAACACCATCTTTTGATAATCGGAGCATGCTTGATTGGTATGAAATTGACGATGTAAATAGGGGTAGTATCGTGGGTGATCAGTTGAATGATCAGACTAGGCGGGGAATTATTACCTGGGATTCTAGAAGTATTAGTAAGCTGGCTAAATTGTCGGCTGGAGAAGAAGTGGTGATTAATCTTAGTATTCCTTTTAAAGACACCGAAGATTTGGATTTGGTTAAATTCTTGGGCTACAATTCTAGTGCTTTTGTAGAAGTAAAGTATGCCAATGGGGATGAACAAAAAACACTTTCAAGTAATCAAATTAATATGATAGTTAATTCTGATCTAAACTTTGAAGTGCGGGATGAAGTGTCAGAAAATGCTCAGAGCAAAGAAGTTCATCAGGTGACATGGTTTTTGTCCAATACTTTTCATGAATTAAAAAATATTGAATTAGTTGGGGAATTGTATGGTAATGTTGTTTGGCAGGAAGAAAATTTTGTTGTTCCAGCCGGTGAGGCCAAGTATGATAGTGGTACCAAAAAAATAACTTGGCAGATTGAGACTATGCCAACCAGTGTGGATGTTTTGGCTTTACAATTTACCGTAGTATTAAATAGTAAAGATCCTAGTCAAATCAATTTGAGTCCCAAAGTAAAATTAAAAGCTGAAGATGCTATTACTGGCGAAACGATTGTTAAGTTGGGGGATGAGATACTTTTGACATTTGACAACTGAGTGATAACATTTGACAACTGAAAATCAAGTTTTATAAAAAAATACTACCAAGTTTGGTAGTATTTTTTTGATTAAAGTTAATTTAGTTTAAAAAAGATTTTATATTATTGATTACTTCTTGAAAACTGGTGTTGCTTTTGATAAAGTATTTGTTAGCGCCAATTTTCATCGCATCATCAACATCAGTTTCCTGCCCCAAATTAGAAAGAATAATAATTGGGGTTTTTTTAAAGCCAGTAGTGTGGCGTAGTTTTTTTATTACATCAAAACCATTACCATCTTCCAGCATCAAATCAATAATAAAAAGGTCTGGTTTTTTTTCGGTGGCCAATCTAATTGCTTCGCTGGCTTGAGTAGTGGCAGAAACTAGATAACCTTCGGCTTCCAGTCGGTGGGTATAAAGTTTTAGAGTAAACGGCTCGTCTTCCACTATGAGGATTTTTTTCATTTTTTTAATCATATTGTTTTAATAAGAATTAAATTGAATAAAAAAAGTGGTTTTTTCATTTTCAACTGATTCAAACCAAATTTTACCTTTGTTTAGACGGATCATCTCATAGGTAATATAGAGACCTAGTCCAGTACCATTACCTTGTTTGTCCACTGCATTTTTGGCTCTAAAAAATTTGGCAAAAATAAACTTCTGTTTATTTTTAGGAATACCAATACCTTCGTTGGTGCAAGAAAAAATAACATTTTTACCTTGTTTTTTAATTTCTATAATAATCGCGGTCTTTTTAAAGGCATAACGAATAGCATTTTCTATTACATTTTGTAAGATGATGAAGAGGTATTTTTGATCAGCTTTTATAAAATGTGGTTTTTCCTTATTGTCTTTTATTACAATTTCCAAATTTTGAGCTTTGGCATAAGCATCATAACTTTGAATCACTTTTTCCAAAGGATCTTCCAAACAAACTTTTTCTAATTTTGGTTTACTTCTTTTATCTGGCAGTCTGGAAACACTGAGTAGGTCATTGACCATAGTATTCATCGATCTCAGTGTTTTATGGGATTCTTCTAAATATTCTCTTTGTCTTTGGTTGATAGATCCGGTTTTTTGGGATAATAAACATTCGTTAGCCCACAACACATTCCCCAGAGGTGTTCGGAGACTATGGCTGGCAATATCGGCAAAGTCCTGTCTATATTCTTCAGCTTGTTTTTCTTCGGTAATGTCTCTAATTACAATAACCGCCCCTTTGATTGTTCCCGAACCATTTTTTATCGGAGTAGTTGTAATAGATGCCCAAAAACGTTTTTTGTTAGCTCGTAAGAATTGTCTAATTTCATTACTAACCCGATTTCCTTTGCGAATTGATTGAAAAAGAGCGGCATTTTTTTTAGTAATTATTTTGCCAAAATTATCAACGGCCTCCAATAGATTTAGGGCGTCCTGACCTTCTATCTGTCCGGCATTTTTGTAACCAAGCATTTCTCGAGCAGCTTTATTTGTTGTATTTATTATTCCTGTCTTGCCGACAATTAAAATTCCATCGCCGATGGCATCCATAAAAGTTTTAACATCCCGACTAATAGTAGAATCTGACAGTTTTAACATCATAGATTGTTAGTTAATTTTAAATTAGTTATATCTCCTTGGGGTTATTATAGCACAGTCCTTTCATAGATAAAATAGTTGTTGTTATTTAGGGTGTTTTTATGGTATAATAATTACAAGCAAGCTAGGATTGCGTTATTTGTAATATAATTATATGATTAGTCATTTGACAGATAAAAAAATAGTGGAAATTTTGACAAAAGAAACTTATATTTCCCCAGAAGATTTTGAGGGAGCAAAAAAATATATAAGCGAAGTTGGGGCTAGTAAAAAATTGATTGATTATTTGCTAGAACAAAATATTATTAGCAAAGATTTACTTGGCCGAGCCTTGGGAGAACATTATGAGGTATTATATATAAATTTAGCCCATGAAAAGATTTCAGAAGAGATTTTAAATATGGTGCCAGAGGTGGTAGCTAGACAAAAAGGGGTGGTGGCTTTTGCGAGAAATTCGGAGGGTATAAAAGTAGCCATGGTAAATCCAGATGATTTGACCACAAAGAATTTTTTAGAAAAGCATTTTGGAGAAAAAATTATACCTTATTTTACCATAGAATATGATTTGTATGATGCCTTGTCTGGATATCAAGCCAGTTTAGAAGAGGAATTTGCCAAACAGGTAAAAGAGATTGATTTGGAAGGAAAAAACAGAGAAGAGAAGGATAAATTGGTTGTAGATTTAGTAGATATGATTTTACACTATGGTTATCAGAATAAGGCCTCTGATATTCATATTGAGCCCTATGAGGACAAGGGTCTAGTTCGTTTGCGGATAGACGGTGTTATGCATGATGTTTTACAAATGAAAAAAGATCTTTTGGCTCCAATTATTACGCGTTTGAAAATCTTGTCTCGTATGCGCACAGACGAACATCGGGCGGCTCAAGATGGCAAAATAAGATACAAAACCGACAACGAAACTATTGATATCCGTATATCGGTATTGCCGGTTACTCAGGGAGAAAATGTTGTAATGCGTCTTCTTTCGTCTAGAAGTAGGCAGTTTGGTTTGACTGATCTTGGTTTTTCTAGCGGAGATATGAAGATAGTTAAGAAGGCCATTAAAAGTCCACATGGTATGATACTTGTAACCGGGCCAACCGGTTCTGGCAAAACTACGACTTTATATTCCATAATGAAAATTTTGAATAAAAGGGATGTTCATATTTCTACCATTGAAGATCCAGTGGAATATAACATGGAAGGTATTTCGCAAATTCAAGTAAATAACAAAACAGATTTAAGTTTTGCCAAAGGTTTGCGTTCCATCGTGCGTCAAGATCCGGATATTATTATGGTGGGAGAAATTAGAGACGAGGAAACGGCTGGTATTGCAGTTAATTCTGCTCTGACTGGTCATTTGGTACTTTCAACTTTACATACCAATGATGCTCCGACAACTTTGCCCCGTCTTTTAGATATGAAAATTGAACCATATTTAGTAGCTTCCACGGTAAATGTTATAATTGCCCAAAGGTTGGTGAGAAAAATATGTTCCAAATGCAAAGCATCGTATAAGATGCTAAAAGAAGAAAGGGAAATGCTTTTACAGGAGACAAATTTACAGAGTATAATGAAAAAAATCGGTAAAAATAAATTAGATAATATTAGACTCTATAAGGGGGAGGGCTGTAAAGTTTGTGGACAAACTGGCTATGATGGTCGTCTAGGTGTGTTTGAAGTATTAGAAATGACAGAAGAAATTAAACAAGCTATTTTAAGACAGGCATCAGCTGGTGAAATTAGGGAAATTGTCAAAAAACAAGGCATGGTGACTATGATGGAAGATGGTGTTGATAAAGTTTTGAAAGGAATGACTACTTTTGAAGAGGTTCTACGCGTTACTCGCGAATAAATATTTTCAATTTTAAAATGTTTGCTCTATGGTATTAGAAAAAGATATCTCCATCGGCGGTATTAATTTAACTGCTAGGGCGTTATTGGCCAAACACTTGGCTATAATGCAAAAATCTGGTTTGACAATTACTGAATCCCTTGAAATTATTAGGGATTCTACTACCGGTAGAATGAAAAAAATAATAGAAAAGATTTTGGTTTCAGTGCGATCGGGCAATACTTTATCAGAATCATTGGCTAGGTATCCCAAAGTTTTTTCTGGAATTTTTGTTAGTTCTGTCTATGCTGGTGAGACCTCTGGTACTTTGGATGAAAATTTAGAAAATTTAGCCGAGCAATTAGAAAAAGAAAAAGAATTGGTTTCCAAAGTAAAGGGAGCGATGCTTTACCCGATAGTAGTTTTAGTAGCGGCTTTGGGTTTGGGGTTGGCTATGTCGTTTTTGGTGTTGCCAAAGATTGTACCCCTATTTGAAGGATTAAAAACAGAATTACCAATTACTACCCAATTACTTATTAGATTTTCTCATTTTGTTGGTGAACACGGTACGGGATTATTTTTGGGTATTGTATTGTCTATTATATTTTTAATTTGGTTAATAAAACAAAAATTTGTTCATCCCGTCACGCATTGGTTATTATTGCATATTCCAATTTTAAAAAGTATTAGTCGTAATTCTAATTTAGCAAGATTTTCTTTAACTTTGGGTATGTTGTTAAAAAGTGGCTTGAGCATTGATGAAGCTCTGGACGTGACAGAAAAGTCTTTAGAAAATTATTATTATCAAAGAGCTGTGTTGGAGGTAAGGAATAGAATAAGTCACGGCAGTACTTTGGCTGAGAATTTGCAAGCCCATAAAAATTTATTTCCCAAAATGGTTTCCAAGATGATTATGGTGGGGGAGCAATCAGGTAAATTAGAAGACACACTATTTTATCTGGCCAATTTTTATGAAGTAGAGGTGGACAATTCTACCAAGTCATTAGCCACTGCCATAGAACCAATTTTACTTATTTTTATTGGTTTGATAGTTGGATTTTTAGCTATTTCTATCATTACACCGATTTATAATATAACGGGAAATATTAGGGGGTAGTATTTATTTGTTTGTCATCCCGACTGAAATGAACACTGGCGATAGCCAGGGAATGTAATGGAGGGATCCCTTTTTTAAAAATAATAAATCACAACAATCTGAAATCTGCAATCACAAATCTGAAATCAAAAAGAGGATTTACTCTAACCGAATTATTACTAGTCATTGCAATTGGCATTATTTTGGTGGCAGCAAGCATACCGATTTATAGTAATTTGCAGGGAAAAGCACAATTAAACGAAAGTACTACTCAAGTGGTACAGACTTTGCGTACTGCTAGAGAGTATTCTCTCTCTCGTTATCAAAATTCTGCCTGGGGAGTTTTTATTGATATTAATTTGATGGCTGATGATGGCTATATATTGTATAAGGGTGATTCCTATGAAACGCGAGAGATTGATTATGATAGAGAAACTAGTTTAGATACCCCTCTTTCTTTTATAAATTTGGGGTTTAATTTAACTGGTGCAAATATTGATATCAATTTTTCTAAAGGTCTGGGTAAACCCAACAACGTTGGCAGTTTGGTAATAAATAATAACGTCGAGGGAAGCAGAACAATTGTTGTGAATAGTTTGGGTATGGTAGAAGAAGACTAAAAGATTTATGATTTTAGATTTATGATTTTAGATTTAAATTAATCTACAGTCTGAAATCTGCAATCCACAATAATAGGGGTCAGAGTCTTCTCGAAGTAATCGTAGCTTTGGCTATTTTTGCTTTGATTAGTGCTACAATGATTACTTTGTCACTAGGGGGTTTCACTGCTTTGGAGCAGGGGGGTGAGCAAACCGAGGCCGAAGCTTTGGCTCAAGAGGCGATTGAAGCTGTCAGGTCTATTCGGGATCGGGCGTGGAATGAAATGATTTATACCACCAGTTCTGTTTCAGTTAGTTCTAGTCAATGGATATTTGATGGTGAAACTACCACTGAAACAATTGGAAAATATTTGCGTACCATTAGTTTTTCTGACGTATGTCGTGATAATGATAATCATATGGTAGATTGTCCGGGTAGTTATTTAGATATACAAAGTAAAAAAATAATTGTTAATGTCAGTTGGGAAGTGCGACCGGGGGTTAATAATGAGGTAGAGAAAACAACCTATCTCACCAACTGGGCTTCAACTGATTGGGTGCAAACCGATTGGAGTGGGGGAAGTGGGCAAGCGAACTGGTTAGATATTACTAAGTATGA
>Ga0265595_1002375_pt1 | contig 12877 bp, 13 predicted proteins | sample saktaG_15_FD_190148 | JGI IMG/M metagenome (GOLD analysis project Ga0265595, IMG submission 190148) | Saline water microbial communities from Sakinaw Lake, British Columbia, Canada - sak_2013_06_06_50m | ecosystem: Environmental > Aquatic > Non-marine Saline and Alkaline > Saline ... | reverse complement strand
TTTTATCCTGACAGGGGAACAAAATGTGGCAATTGAGGTGAAGTTCACGCCAAAGATCGGGTTTAAACAACCTTCAGGGCTGAAGGCATTTGGTAAAACCTATACGGATTTCGAAAAAGTTGTGGTAACCAATGGTCCATTTATACGGAATAACGATCTCTTATTTATGCCAGGTTGGATGATATAGGGTGGACAAAAAATTGTATAATCAGATAGTGAAAAAGCGCCCATATCTCTTACAGCAGATTTCAAACCCCAGGCATAACTATAGGAAGCAGACTGTAAACTTTTTTAGGAAGGTTTTTGCCCAGGACGTAGTGGAGCAGGGAGCGAAGAGCGGAGAGAATGAGAAACTATTCGTTTAGATTTGAGAATCTGAATATCTGGAAGAAAGCTATTGAGATAGGAATGGAATTATTTGATATAGCCGATGACCTTGAGAAGAAACGGTTATATCGCTTTGCAGAGCAGTTAAGAGGCGCGGGCCTTTCAATGTCAAACAACATAGCAGAGGGCTCGGGTTCTAATTCAAAGAAGGAGTTTATCCAATTCCTGAACATTGCGCGGAGATCAACTTTCGAGAATGCAAATATGATGATGATATATCAAAGGAAAGATTTGATTTCAGTTGAGCTAAAAGATAAAATTTTATTAGAACTCGATGAACTTTGTAGAATGATATCAGGTTTTATAAAGTCACTTAAATGAACAGGTTTGTGCGAGGTAGTGTCTCTATGCTCTCAGCTCTCAGCTCTAAGCCTTCCCCACCCTCACCCGAATCCCTTTCAAGAAAGGTTGTAAAGGGTGGGATATGGGTATTTGCCTTGCAGTTTATCAATCGGGGCCTTGGCTTTGTAAGAACCATTATCCTTGCCCGCCTGCTTGCCCCATCAGATTTCGGCCTCCTTGGCATTGCTATGCTTGCCATAGCTACCTTGGAAACCTTTTCCCAGACAGGATTTCAGACGGCTTTAATGCAGAAGAAAGAGAATGTTGAATCATATCTTGATATCGCCTGGACGGCATCCGCTATAAGGGGTGTCCTGATTTTCCTTATCCTGTTTCTTTCCGCTCCTCTGGCAGCCACATTCTTTAACTCGCCCCAGGCCACGCTGGTGATAAAAGTCATTGCCGTATCTACGCTCCTTTCAGGATTTAGAAACATTGGTATCCTGTTTTTTCAGAAGGAATTGGAGTTTAATAAGCAGTTTATTTATGAACTGTCGGCAACCTTAGTCGATCTGACGATTGCCATCACACTGGCCTTTATGCTTCGAAGTGTCTGGGCATTGGTCTGGGGAGGGCTTGCAGGAAACTTTGTTCGGCTTTTTATGTCTTATGTACTTCACTCTTACCGCCCTCATATCAGGTTTGAAGCAACCAAGTTTAAAGAACTTTTTGGTTTTGGCAGGTGGGTCCTGGGTTCAAGCATACTTGTCTTTTTGGTTGCTCAGGGAGATGATATTTTTGTAGGGAAAATGCTGGGAGTTACAGCTCTTGGCCTTTATCAGATGGCTTACCTCATATCAAATCTACCGGCCACCGAAATAACACATGTAATTTCACAAGTGACTTTTCCTGCTTATTCAAAATTACAGTATGATTTACAAAGATTGAGAGGCGCATATCTTGATACTTTGCAACTCACTGCATTTGTTTCGATGCCGATAGCAGGAGGAATATTTGTTCTGGCTCCTGAGTTTACAAGAATATTTTTAGGGGAGAAATGGATGTTGATGGTACCGGCAATCCAGGTGTTAGTATTGGCCGGCTTAGTAAGGTCTATCGCAGCAACAACGGGACCGATATTTTATGGAATTGGCAGACCAAGAATAGACACTATGTGGCAGGTTATACGGCTGATTGTGTTGATTGCTTTAATATACCCCTTTACCCTGCGCTGGGGCATATTGGGTGCTTCCATTGCTGTGCTATTCAGCATTTTAGTCTCCACCTTCGGTTTTAGTTTTATGGTTATAAAAATTACAGGATGTGAACTTAAGCATTTTGGGAAAATGGTAGTCCTACCCCTGTTGTATTCAATAATTATGATAATAGTTGTAATTATTTTGAAGGATAGTATGCAACTAATTGAGGTTTTAGAATTCTTTTTCCTTGTTGGAGTTGGAGCAATAAGTTATTTTTTAGTAACGTTTCTGTTTGACGGTCTGCTGAATTATGGAATAAAAAAACTTATAAGAGAAAAATTAGACTTCCTATGAAATCTCACCAGAAACTGTATCCATATTTTGATATTAGCTATGATACTAAAGGGCGGTTTTGCAGTTATTGGCATCAAATTAACGAAGTCATTTTCTTGCAACCAAAAAATATTCTTGAAATTGGAGCAGGAAATGGATTTGTTTCCAATTATTTAAAAATTAGAAAATTTAACCTTATTACCTTGGACATTAATGAGGAATTAAAGCCTGATATAACCGGTTCTGTTTTGAGGATACCGTTTATCGATAAGTCTTTCGATGTTGTTGCATGCTATGAAGTTCTTGAGCATTTACCATACGGTGAATTTTCGAAAGCACTTAAAGAGATGTATCGGGTTTCACGAAAACATGCAGTTTTGTCCTTACCAGATGTCACTACTGTTTATAGGGTTAATATTGAGCTTTCAAGAATAAAGCCAATTAAGAGACTTATCCCATTTCCTTTTGCAAGACCGAAACATCACGAATTTGATGGCGAGCACTATTTCGAAATAGGGAAGATCGGTTATCCGCTTAAAAAGATAGAATCTGATATAGAAAAATCAGGGTTTAAGATTGTGACAACATACAGGATTTTTGAATTTATTTATCATAGGGTTTTTATATTGGAAAAGATATGACTAACAACGCAATGGTGTTCAAAGAACGGTAAGTCAATAGTAAACCCTGTGGGGCTACTTTTTCGAGGGAAGGTCAAGGTTTGGTATTACAAGAAGCGCAGGCAATGGGATTGCCGGTAGTTTCAACACTTCATAATGGTATTCCAGAAGGTGTTCGAGATGGAGAAACGGTTATTTTAGTTCCTGAGAGAGATATTAACGCTCTTGCTGATCGACATATTTATCTAATCGAGAATCCTGATATACGGTTCAGGATGGGGATGGCAGGGTATAAATTTGTTGAGAATCGTTACGATATTAGAAAGCTCAACGAGCGGTTATTGAAAATTTATAAAGATCTATGTGACAATTCTTATCCTGGTGCCCAAAGATACGAGTAGCATAAGTATAACAATCATGCAGTTTATCCAAAGGATTAAATGCACTTATAAATGAATAGATATTTTACGACACGTTTGAATTGTCCAGTTTGCAAATCAACTAATTTACGAAACATTTATTCTTGCAGTTTCATTTCGTCACCAATCAAGGAGTTCCTGGAAGGGTTTTATTTGCCGCAGGGAAAAATAGAGTTCGAATATCTAAAAGAAGCGCAATTTATTCTGGATAAATGCGGTGACTGTGGCTTGATATTTCAGAAAGAGATTCCGAATGAATTTTTGATGAGTAAATTGTACGAAGAGTGGATTGATCCGGAGAAAAATTTTGAGCGGAACTTGAACAGCAATGACCTGTTTTATCGCTCTCTGTATGCGCAGGAAGTAATGGTTATAATTGCATTTTTAAAAATAGTATCCAGTCAGCTAAAGATGCTCGATTTTGGAATGGGTTGGGGTAAGTGGATTTGCATGGCAAGTGCATTTGGCTGTAATTGTTATGGAGTTGAATTATCAAATTCTAAATCGGAATATGCTAAATCGCGAGGGATAAAAGTAATTACGTATAATGAAATTTCAGATCACAACTTTGATTTTATTAATACCGACCAAGTTTTTGAACATATTCCGGAACCTTTCGAAACCCTATGCCACATGAAAAAATCCTTGAAACCAAAAGGTGTTATAAGGATAAGCGTGCCGGATGGACAGAATATTGAAAGGAGATTAAAAATTGAGGATTGGTCGGCGCCTATAGGGTCTCCAAATTCCCTTAACCCTGTTAGTCCGCTTGAACACATAAATTGTTTTAACCGAGAATCTCTTATTAAAATGGCAAGGTTGGCAGGGTTTGAAATTGTACAAATGCCTATATTACTACAATTATCTTATGCAACGAACTGGAGTACACCAAAAAATATACTTAAAAACTTCATCTATCCTATATATAGAAATATATTTTTAAAGGGTACAAATTTATATTTTCGCAAAAAAAAAGATCATAAATAACAACATGATAAAAAATAGCCAGACCTTTAAAATCTGCTATGTTGTTTCTACTTTCTATCCAAGCCCTGGAGCCACGACACCTTACGAAATTTCAAGGCATATAGCATCAAGGGGCCATGATGTTTTCGTAGTTGCTCCCAGGTTAAAGGGTCAGAGGCGCTTAGAAAAAGTCAACAATGTATTGGTTCATCGTGTGGATGTTCCTGGCAGACCGGTACGTTTCAGTAATATTATCCTTGCCGTGAAGGCTCTCATGATCATGTTACGAAAGCCGCGTGATATTGTCCATGTAACATTTTCTCCTCAACAGTTTTTACTTCCTCTATTGGGGAAGTTATTTTTCAGACTGAAGAGAACAAAATGGATATTTCACATGATCACTGTATCTGTTGATAAAAATCCTGTGAGAAGGTTTCTGCAGAACAAAAAGTCAAAACTAGAATCTCGTTTTTTTGATGCCGTTATCACTTCCAATGAACACATTAGGGCCAAGATATTAGGCGACAAATGGAGGCGCCCCTTATACTTGGTGCCTATAGGGGTCAATTGCAGTCAATTCTCCAGTCCTGATCCGCATGAAATTCAAATGCTCCAAAACCGATGGAGAATAAAACCAGAAGAACTCATCCTGATTTATGTCGGTACCTTTTTAGGCAGAAATCTCTCAATACTTATTCATGCGTTTAAAAAAATTACAGAACATTATGAAGGAGTACGTCTATTTTTAGTAGGGGAAGGTGAAGAAAAGAAAAAATTGCATCGGTTGGTTGAGAGATTGGATATTTCCGACCAGGTTGTATTTACGGGTTATTTGGCCTATCAATTGGTTCCGGCTTTCTTGAAATTAGCTCAAATAGCCATTTCACCCATTCCTAAAAATGACATATACAATATACAGCCGCCTTTGAAAACTCTTGAGTATCTTGCCAGCGGTCTGCCTATAGTAGCTACAAATACTATTGCTAACAGAATCTTTATAAAAGATGGGATTAATGGCATTTTAGTAAGAGATAAAGAAGAAAGTATTTTCAATGGAATTGATCGATTGCTTTCAGATGAAAAACTTCGCAACTTGCTGAGTTCAAATGCTAAAATGTCATCCAGTGTTTATGATTGGGATGTTGCGGTTCAGAATTATCTGGAACCAGCTTACCGTGATATCTTAATGCGATGATAATTAAAGAAAATTGGCGTTTACAGCTTTGAATCAGAAGGGCATTTAAAATGGCGATAGATAAAGTTAAGGGATTGATTAAAAGTATTTTATTTTCCAGGCGAACTTTCGGTGCAACTGGCGATTCTTGGAGAAGCCCCACTATCCCAGAAGAACAGCTGAAAGTTGTTGATAGTGAATTAGAAATGCTTCGCAGGGGTGTTCCGCTGTCGGTATATACGGTTGGAGCTGAAGCCCTCAATAGTATTCCAGGAGATGCTAAACTTACTTTATTAGAAGTAGGTTCTGCCAGCGGTTATTACGTTGAGGTAATTTCTGAATTATGCGGGGACCGTTTTGAATATACAGGCTCTGATTATTCAGATGCAATGCTCGCTGTTGCCCGGAAGAGATACCTCGATAGCAAATTCCTGAAATTAGATATCATGCAAATAGAGTTGCCGGTTAAAGCTTATGATGTCGTATTTTCCGGAGCTGTAATTGAGCATGTAAAAGAATGGGAAGGAGCTACCAGAGAACTTTGTAGAGTCGCTCGATCACATTTAATTTTACACAGAACACCGGTAACTGACGTTGGAAGTTATAAGACAGAGAAAAAAATTTATGGTGGTGTTCCTGTTTTTTTTAACAGGCTTAACAAAGGTGAGTTAATGACTAATGTGTCTGAGTGTGGATTTAGAAAGGTTTGATTGATCCATGGCATTTGACTGCAACCAATATGATACGGGGTTCGATCACGAAGAGGAGGGATCCATGAGGGTACTTCTCCTGACAAATGGAGGTGAAGGTGGTATCGGAGGGTCAGAAGTTTTTGACATGGAATTGATCAATCGAATTGATAAGGACACTTTTCACTTTATGGTGTGCTGTATAGATAAAGGCAACCTGACAGATATGTTAAAAGATGTTGCTAAGGGAGCTGATTGTGAGTTTGTCGAAGTGAAATATGAAAAGAAGTTTCGCATAGATGTAGGGTCTATTTTGCGAATCAGGAGAATTATTAAAAACCGAAAAGTTGAAGTTATACATGCTTCTTCTGGCTATACTGCAATATCTGGTGTTCTGGCAAGTCTGTTTTTGAATTTACCTATTATTTATACTATCCAAATGCCTGTGAGCTTTTCCTGGTGGACCAGGCTTTTCTTTTCCTTTTTTGGAAAGCAGATAAGTCAACGTATAGCTGTTTCAAAAGCAATAGCACAAAGTGTGGATGAAGGAGGGCTTTCGTTTACATCGCAAAAGGTAGACCGTGTCATATACTGTGGGATTGATTTGCAGCGCTTTATGCCTATCGATAATGCTGAACGTTCCTTAAAATTATGGGGATATCCAGTAGTAGGGGCAGTTGGAAGGCTGATCCCGAGAAAGGGCTATGATTACTTATTACGGGCGATGCCAGATATAAAGAAAGCATTTCCCCGTGTTAAACTGGTACTTACTGGAGATGGTGAGGAGGAGGAAAATCTCAGGGTGTTGGCCAATGATCTTGGCGTTCAAGAAAGTGTTGTTTTTCTGGGCAATAGGAAAGATGTTCCTGAAGTTATGAACAGTTTTGATGTATTTGTACTTCCCTCTTTATCTGAAGGGTTGGGTGTTGTGGTATTGGAAGCTTTTGCTGCAGGGAAACCTGTTGTTGCATCAAAGATAGAAGGAATCCCGGAGATGGTAATTAATGGGGGAAATGGGTTTTTGGTGCCGATAAAGGATTCCGCTGCTTTGGCAGAAAGAATTATTACCTTGCTAAAAGATCCTTTATTAGCCAGTAGAATGGGTAAGAAAGGCAGACGTCTGGTAGAAGAGAATTTTGATATCAACAATAAGATAAGGGAATATGAATCCCTGTATCTGGAGATAAGGGGCAGGAAGTAAATAGTTTTGAATTTGAAGGATATGTTATCCCTCATAGAGACTGGGAGAGACGAGAATTGAATAGCATAAAACAGCCTGTTTCTATACTTTTTGTCATCGATGGATTGGAGTTCGGTGGTGGTGAGAGAACTTTCCTGCAACTAATACGGGGGTTATCTTGTGTGGAATATGACATTCACGTCGCTACGAGTTCCGAAGGCGAATTTTTTAAACTTCTTAACGGCATGGGAATAGATGTTGTCCCGTTGGATCTGAAAAATAGAATAAATTTCAAGAATATTAAAAGATTGTACGAAATTATCAGGGAAAAGAAGGTTGATATTGTTCACAGTCAGGGAGGAAGAGCGGATTTTTATGCCAGGATGGCAGCTAGGATGATAAACTCGGAAGTTAAGATTGTAAATACTGTTGCGATGCCTGTCAAGGGGTATGATGTGGGCGCATTGAGAAAAGGGGTTTATCGTTTTTTTGATTGGTTTTCTGAGAGATATGTAGATCGGTTTATCGTAGTCTCCGGGGTTCTGAAAGAAACTTTGCTTAATAGTTACAGGATACCGCATGATAAAGTGATTAAGATTTATAATGGTATAGAACTGAATGACTATCACCCTGATGATTCCGATGTGTCTTTTAAAAGAATCAGAAAAGAATTCAATATCGGAGAAGATGTATTCCTGATAGGCGCAGTGGGCAGAATGGTCTGGCAAAAGGGATTTGAATATTTGCTTGAATGTGTTCCCGAGATCGTAAATACCTATTCAGATGCAAAAATATTGATTGTTGGTGATGGTGGACCATTATTGGATGGGTTAAAGGCTTTAGGGGAAAGGTTAGAGTTAGGAAAGAATGTAATTTTTACGGGCTTTCGAAGCGATATAAAAGAAATTCTTTCTGCTGTTGATTTACTAGTGGTCCCTTCACTTCTTGAGGGGTTCCCCATGGTAACTCTGGAGGCGATGGCTATGGCGAAGCCGGTTGTTGCAACGAATATAGATGGGATAACAGAGCAGATAACAGACGGAGTTGATGGGATTTTAGTACCGCCAAAAGATCCGTCTGCCTTGGCAAAAGCCGCCATACGAGTTTTAAATGACAAAGAACTTGCAAGATCTATGGGATTGGCAGCAAGAAAGAAAGTGGAACAGGAATTTTCTGTCGAAAAGATGATTTCAGAAACAGAAAAGGTTTATTTGCTCCTTATGAGATGATTTTTGAAAAACCCTCGGATTGAATTATAAGCAATTATATGAAGCAGAGATTTTGTATTATAGTTTTTTTGCTCTACTTTTTCCTTGCTGTTCCATCTCTTCAGAAACCTGTAGAGGGATGGGAGTGGTTAAATCGATCGGCAGCAGAACATATTATAAAGACTGGAATTCCTGCAACTGGAGAATTAGACTACCCTGAGAATCTTCTCCTAATTCATCCTCCTTCATGGTGTTACCTTATGGGAGTTAGCCTCAAACTTTTTGGTTATGGGGATATTCAGGCCAGATTGCCTGGACTGATAGTCATGGCTTTAACCGGCTTGTTACTTTGGCTGCTTGCAAAGATGATCTTAAAATCCGAGGCTGGTCCCTTAATTGCCATAGGATTATACTTGACCAATCCCTTTGCCATCCAGGGAGCCCTTTCATCTGACTTTACAGACGGCACACTACTTCCCCTTGCTATAACAGGCTTTATTCTTTGTTGGTTTTATACAGCCCAGTGGCCTTTAGTAAAACGCATAGCTTTGCTAGGAGCTTGCTTTAGTGTGTGTCTATGGGCAAAGTTGACCACTCCGCTCGCTCTCATACCCTGCATTATCTTGGTTGGTGTAGGGTGTTATGGCGCAAAAACAGCCATTATTTTATCTGTAGGCGTAGTGCTTGCCGGCATTGGTATTTTTGGTGCCACGTGGCTAATATATTGTAAGAAGCTACACCTTTTATTGCCCGGAAATTTTCCATTTATTGACCTCTTTATGACTCCCTTTTATTATATAACAGGAGGTGAAGCTGCTTTGCTTCCCTGGGAACTTTCTTTGCGTGACACAGCAATGCAACTGACACGCATTATTCTTTGGCTGGGACCGCTATTCCTGTTCGTATCCATTATTGGATTGTCAAAAAGATTACAAGAGATTATATTAAACCGTAAGGTTGATATAGAAGATATTATCTGGCTATTGGCTATAATAGTAATTATGGGTTACACTTTTATTCAGGGCGGAGTAGGTGCTTTCCCAAAATATTATTTAACGATAGTTCCGCTTCTTGCCATATATGCAGCAAGATGGATTACTTCCGAACATCAATATCTTACCAAATCTACAGTTTTTGAAAGACTACTTATTTTATTAATTTCAACAGGCTATTTTTACCTGGTCGTTGGAGACTACATCTATATTTTCAATCATGATATTCGCAATGCACTCATTTTTGGAGGTACAAAGAGCGCTATAGCTCATCTGATTCTCAAGCTTGTCCTTTATTGTGTACTTCCACTTAGTTTATGGATATTCCTGAAAAATTCTAAAAGCACACTCAGTTTTCGGTCGGTTATTTGTATATTCGTTTTTTCGGCGCAAATCGCTATCAGCTTACTCCAAGGCATAAGTCCTTATATGACCAAATATTATTATGGAACCCCTATCAATGATGTCCATAGTGTAATAAGAATGCTCAAAGGTATCAAGGAGCCTCGTATCATTATAGCACCAAAGGACTTTATTTATAGTGCCGAAGCAAAAGCGCCAATACGGAGTTTCAGTGAGGTATGGGATGACCCTAAAAAATTAAAAGAGTTGATATCTAAATACCGGCCTCAAGCTATAGTTTATGGGCTTCCAACTCATACAGTTCAATGGATACAGCAAGTGTCTTCGGATTCCCAGCTACTTCAAATTCTTCATAAGAACTATATAGAGCGACAAGTGGGTGAATTTACCATATGGTTGCTAATTGATGATAGCCAAAAGATCCGAATACTATAGCACAAGCGATTATAAGACTTATTGAAAATGATAGAGAAAGTGCTAGAAAAATGGAATTGGCGGCAAGAAAAAAGGTTGAGCAGGAATTTTCCGTTGAAAAGATGGTTTCAGAAACAGAAGAAGTTTATATGTCTCTTCTGAAAGCCGGTTAAAATGAAAAATTGTCCATACTGTTGTGGAGCCCCAGGGATTTTCTATTTTAAGATTTCTTCAAGAACCTATAACCGGTGCTCGGAGTGTGATCTTGTCTATAAAGAAAGCCAGGATTCCTACGATAAGGTCGTAGCCCATTATCGTGATGATTATTTTAGCAGGTATTCTGATGACCAGATGAGCGGGGAAAGGTACAGGTTATTTGACAAGGTTTTAGATTTGATAGAAAAAAAGCGGGGCGCTGGCAGATTATTGGACATTGGCGCTGGCTGTGGGGGATTTATGGCAGCAGCCCGAAAGAGGGGATGGAAGGTAAAAGGGATTGAACCTTCAATGCAATCGGTTGAAGTGGCTCAAGGTCAATATGGTCTTGATATCTATAATGGTGCTTTTCAAGAATACGACGAGAATGGCAAATTTGATGTAATCACCCTTATTAATGTCCTTGATCACTCGGTAGAACCCTGGAAGGATATCAGAAAGGTTTATAGTTTACTTAAACGGGGAGGTATTCTTTACCTGAGATTTCCTAATGGCCTTCTCCATTCATTTCTTTTTAAAGTATCTAAAAAACTCGATATTGAGCAAAAAATCGCAAAATTTCTTGTTTTTCACGAGTATTGCTTCACACCAAGATTTGTAAGAAGGCTGTTGTTTGATCATGGTTTTGCAGATATTGTGATTTATAATGCGAGTCTTTCCGGAGGGAGTTTAATCCACAGATTTCGCCGCGGCTTGCCGCAGGGTAGTTCATTTGCTCCCTTTCACATTTTTAGTTTCATTATAAAATCGATTGAAGCAGTGGAAAAATTAACAGGTTTGATTTCTGGTGGAAGAGTTTTTTGGGGTCCTTCATTGGAGGTGATTGCAAGGAAAAAGTGAACATTTCAATTGACAGGATAGCATAAAATGTGTTAAATAGGCTTTACGGTTTTTCTGCTTATCGGTAAAGTTTACTTTACCGAATTGTTCAAAAATAATAAATGTAGTTTTCACAACTAAATTTCATGATTGATTTAAGTCCATTTCTAAGTATTCAGGAAGCTCTTCTTAAACAGGTTCCGAGAGAAAGTCATCGCTCTCTTTACGAACGGATCAACTGGGAAAATCGCCTGATTGGAATCATTGGCAGTCGCGGGACAGGGAAGACTACGCTATTGCTTCAGCATTTAGCCGAAAAAGGTTCATATTTATCAAAATATCTTTATATTTCAGCAGACAATATTCGGGTTGAGGCCATCGGCATTTATGAGATTGCGTCACAATTTTTTCGGATGGGCGGCGAGGTCATTATCGTTGATGAAATCCACAAATACGCCGGATGGCCCCAAGAAATAAAAAATCTTTATGATTCATTTCCATCAGCAAAAATCTTTTTTTCAGGCAGTTCTACTCTCGGACTGCAACTTGGAAAGGCTGACCTGTCGCGGCGTGTTGTTTTTTATACTTTGCCGGGTCTTTCTTTTCGAGAATACCTGTTATTGGCCAGGAATGTTAAGTTTCCCGCCATCACACTTTTCGATCTATTAAAGGAACATGCGCGATTGGCATCAGAAGTTCTTGTTGAGGGTCCTGTGTTGGGACACTTTCGAGATTACCTTGAGCATGGCGTTTATCCTTTTTTTGTGGAAGGAATAGAAGAATATCTTGCGAAGCTCAGAAACGTTATTGAAAAAACACTTTACGAAGACATTGTCTCTACGTCCGGCATTAAATCTTCTAATGTTCCGATGCTAAAACGGATTCTCTGGTTGATCGCCACATCTCAACCATTTGAGCCAAATCTTGTGCGTATTTCCAATGACTTGGGACTTTCAAAGCCAACTCTTTATGGGTACCTTGACTATCTGGAGCGGGCCGGTCTCTTATCAGGCGTCATGCCGGAAGGCTCCGGATTCAAACTCGTGCGTAAACCCGTTAAAATTTATATTGAAAATACAAACCTGCTCAGAGCAATTGCAGGGGAATTGGGCAAAGAAGACCCTGTTGGAACGGTGCGCGAAACATTTATCCAGCATCAGTTGATAAGTGCGGGTCTGCAAGTGCGCATTCCGAGTCGAGGCGATTTTCTGGTAGAGGATAAGTATCTATTTGAAGCAGGTGGTCGTCGTAAGGGGAAAAAACAGATAATGGGAAAAGAAAATGCCTACATCATAAAAGATGATATCGATATGGGCTTTGGTAATATCATCCCCATGTGGTTGTTCGGCTTCTTATACTAAGGGGTTCGTAAAATACATCCCCTTTGTCCCCCTCCTGAAAGACGGTTAAAATGAAAAATTGCCCATACTGCAAAGCCCCTGAAAATTTCTATTTTAAGATTTCGTCAAGAACTTATAACCTGTATTCAGGGGCATTAACACGTCCAATATAACAAAAAGAGTTGCTTTTTTAGAGCATATAATCCTATATTATGAGACAGGTAATGCATATTTGATCATAGTTCCAGGGAAATTAAAATAAAACAAACTGATATT
>Ga0265595_1002360_pt1 | contig 12925 bp, 12 predicted proteins | sample saktaG_15_FD_190148 | JGI IMG/M metagenome (GOLD analysis project Ga0265595, IMG submission 190148) | Saline water microbial communities from Sakinaw Lake, British Columbia, Canada - sak_2013_06_06_50m | ecosystem: Environmental > Aquatic > Non-marine Saline and Alkaline > Saline ... | reverse complement strand
CTTGGCATGGACTTTTTTGAATCAAGAGAATATATAATTGATAACTCTTCAAAATGTATTTACATTTGGAATAAATAATAAATGTGATGGAAGACGATGGGAAGTTCAGGTTTCACAATTTCACAAAATATAAAAAAGAATGGTTTCATTATTAAATTGAGTATAGAAATTTAAAAATGTGAAGTTGTGAAGGTCTCAAAACTTTTTTTAATGTTTTTGACATATTAATAAAAAATATTGCATACGAGAAGGAGTAAAGATAGTGAATCATATCCCTGATAAATTATTCAAATATTCCAATGACTTGATTCAAGATAAAAGGGAAGAAATTGACAAAGACTTGGCAAGTGAAATAAAAAAGATTGAAAATGATATGGAGAGGCGAGACATAGTAAATTCTGGAGCATGGTACTCAAAACGAATTGAAGCCAACCTGAATGCTTTTGAAAAATTTATACGATTTAGAGTAGAATCTGATTTAAAAAACTTTCCGAAAGCAAAAACTAAAATTGTATATGAAAAAATATATGAAAGAACTACCGGAGGACTCAAAGGAGAATATCCTTTTGGGACTCGAAACATAATTAATCAGATGAAAAGGAATAATGAAGGACAAAGTTTCCTGGATAGTATTAAAAAGAGTATTCAAGCGAAAATGGATTATCTTGAAAGCATTGTCAAAAGAGAGATAAGAAAGGATAAAGAAAGAGAAAAATTTAATAAGTCATTTGAAAAAGATAATTATAATTTACTAAAAAAAATTGCAGATGAGTTAGATGAAATTAATATATTTTTTAATAAAAGATATGGTGGCAAAAAAAGGTTATTTACTTATTTGGAATATAAATTCTGGTTTGAGGTCAATAAACCATGTGTAACTAAAAAAGATTTTAAGAATTCTATTGGATATCTTTCAAATCTTATTTATGAAATAAAGAAGGAACCAATAAAAGATATTATTGGAGAAATAGAAAGTAAGGGTAATCAGAAACCGGGATCTATAATTTATTTGGAAGAGTTACTCAAAGGGAAGTTTATAGGTGAAGACTCAGATAGTATAGTCAGTTGTTTTAAGGGAATTTTAACAATTCGAGCCAATCTTTTCCATAAAGAAACCAGAGATATTATTGAAGCACTCAAGGAATTTAAACTAGATTACCATATAGAAGATTATCAATTTGCTTTTAACACTATTATTAATACTTTTGCAAATCAAATCAGCAAATTACATAATATATTTAGTTCTAAATAATTATTTTTCTTTAAGCGAAACTGCTGAAGGTAAAGAGATTCTGAAAAGTAAAAGAGGATTTTAATGAAAAAAATATTTCTATCAAAAGAGATAAAAGCTGTATTATCTATACTTGATGAACTTTATTATGAATTCGATACATATTTATCTTTCAAAATGGTAAAAAAACAAGCAGAAAAAATGGTACTTGCTAATAAAGGTAAACTTAAAGAGATTATAATAAAAAGCAATATTAGCCCAAAGCGAACTGCTTATTCATGGATAAATAATGTTTCTGGCGACATGTTGGAAAGTGGTGAATATCACATATATCGGGGAATGTTAAATCAAACAGGTGATGAATTATTAAAAATATTTGATATATCTACCGATGAATTGGTTAAATTAGGAGATATGGATAAAGAAAAAGCATATAAACAAAAAGAAAATATTAGGGAAAACATAAAATCTATCGGATAGGAATATTTTTATTTTATGTTAAGAGGATGGTTGTAATAGCTCAATAATTCAGTAACTTTTTCTAACATTTCATAAGGGGTTAGGTACTCCGTCAAGTCCCCGCGTTTCTTTGAATGATCGTATTCGGATAAATGGTTTCCTAAATTATAGATAATATAAAAATATATTTGTCAATAATAAAGATTTGACCCTGATAATTCACCTTGATGAAAAAAAATTTGAAAAATTTTAGAAGCAGCAACAGCAGCAGGGGAAAAATTACACCCAAATGTTGTTGCTGTTAGTGTGGAAAAATTCCACTAGAGTAGTGGAAAAATTCCAGTAGGGAGATAGAGAATATTTATTTCATCATATGGAGATTGATGAAAAATTGGAGGAAAATAATTTTATTTTACAAAAAAGAAGGATTTTTCAAATCTTTTGTCGTATTAATATTAAGGTGTAGAAAAACTAAAAAACGCTAATTCTTTTAACCGCGGGTGGCGATTCGATAAAATAAATATATATTCTTGAAGTATGACAAAGAACCGTTGTCTCCTTTGACATTTTTCAATTTCCGATTGATAATCCGATTCCTTTTGATATAGTAAAAAAAATTGTAAAGTACAGAGTAAAAGAAAATTTGGCCAAGAAGTAAAATAACTATGAATAAGCTTAAAACACTATACGTGGATAACAGAAAAGATTGGCGTGCATGGCTTGAAAATAATTTCGATAAAGAAAAAGAAATCTGGTTGGTGTATCCAAGCAAATCTTCGGGAAGACCGAGAATTGTATACAACGATGCAGTGGAAGAAGCATTATGCTTTGGTTGGATTGACAGCATTGTTAAAACTCTTGATAAAAATAGTAGCATTCAACGTTTTTCTCGCAGAAATCCTAAAAGCAGTTACTCTCAAGCTAACAAAGAAAGGATAAAATGGCTCCTGCAAGAAAATATAATACATCCTTCAATGTTGGATACGGCTAAAAGAATTCTCGAAGAGAAGTTTGTATTTCAACCGGATATTATAAAAGCCGTAAAAAATGATAAAATCACATGGAAAAATTATAACAATTTTTCTGATACATATAAAAGAATCCGTATTGCATATATTGAAGCAGCCAGAAAACGTCCTGACGACTTTAAAAAGCGACTTAAGAACTTTATTGTGAAAACAAAACAAAACAAACAGATTGGGTTTGGAGGCATAGAAAAATACTATTAGGTGCTTTGAAAAATGAAATTCACTCTTAACCTCTCTTTTGTTTTTCAAAAGTGTCAGGAGAACCATCCCTTTGACATTATGGGAAGAATCTTTCAGGTAAAAAGACAGAGCAAGAGGTTAAAATAATTATTTTCTTATCCTGTTTTTTTGTTTATAGTTGTTGAAAATTGCTTTATAAATATAACTCTATACTGAAAAAAATAATTTTGCAAAAAAAAGAAATAGCTTTTTGTGAACTTGTGAAACCTACCCCAAAAAATATTTCTAGGAGTGATGTCATTTTGTCAGACCAAGAGTATGGAAAGAAACTAGTCGAGGAGATAGAACTGGAGCCATTTCTGAAAGAATACGAGTGGGTCACTGGATTTTCTTTGCACCTTGTAGGTCGAACTGAGCGTCCAGATTTTATCGTTCAGCGTAGCGATGGAATTCAATTAGGAATTGAGCTTACAAAAGTCATGCGTGATCCGGAATCTACTTTCTGGGCTCGAGTTCTTAATGGAGAGGAACAGGCTGATCCAATAGACACTGCTATACATTTACAGGAACTGATATACTGTAAGGATATAAAGCGGTCCGGGTCTGGTTGGACATTACCCGACCGTACAGTATTAGTGCTTCAACTAATGGATTCGTCGATTAATCAAGTGGTATTGTTTCTTAATGAACAAATCATCAAAGAACTTAATGAAACGGGATTTTTCGAAATATGTTTAACGGACTACACTATCTTGGATGCCTTTGGAACCATTCAGTTGTACGGTATCAAGCCAAAGAGGTGGCAAGGGCTTCACAGCCATTCAAGGACAGGAAACAAGCCATACGGATAAAGCCCTATAACGTGGCTAGAAAATATATAACTTAATTATTAATATTTGATATATGATAGAAGACGTCACTATTTATATCTTACAAATAGATGATTTTTCTGGAACAGAAGTGATATAATTATAAATGAAAATTATAAACAATTGTTTGTAATCCATCAATTTGGTGGTTTAAGAACAATGAGCATATTCGGGTAATAGGCGCAAGGAAGAGAAACTGAGAATATTTAAATAAGGATCAATATAAACAATATGAAATTAACAAAAGATAATTTAGATACTGATTTTGATTCTATCCCGATTGAGCCTTTCTGGAATACGAGTGATAAAAAAGAGAGTAAAATTCATAGAATACATTCATATCCTGCAAAGTTCCCTGCATTTATCACAACTAAAGCTATTGAGCATGCCGAAAAAGAAGGTGTAAATGTGAATTTGGTTGCAGACATCTTCTGTGGTTGTGGAACGACTGCTTATGAAGCCACAAGGAACGGAAAAGATTTTTGGGGATGTGATATTAACCCGGTTGCGACTTTAATTGCAAAAACGAAAAGTCAACAATATTCAAATGAGAAATTGGAGCAATATTTTAATAAAATAAGAACTAATTTTTTTCAGTATTCTATTAACATAAAAGAAATACGGGAAATAAATACCAGAATAAAATATTGGTTTAAAGAAAAGCAAATAGCCGATTTACTAAAATTAAAAAGGGCAATAAATGAAACTGTTCTACCCAAAAGTAAATATCAAAAATTCTTTTTAAGTGCTTTTTCTAATATTTTAAAGCCAACATCTGTATGGTTAACCAAATCAATAAAACCGCAAGTTGACCCATTTAAAAAACCTGCTGATGTAATGGAATCTTTTACAAAGCAAGTTAAAATGATGTGTGAAGCAAATAATGAAAATGTGCTTACTAAAAGAACTAAAATTAAAATTGAAAATATCAATTTTTTAAATAAGAAAATAAACAGTTCGTTTGTAGATTTAATTGTTACGAGTCCCCCATATGTTACATCATATGAATATGCAGATTTACATCAGTTATCAACTTTATGGTTGGATTTCGCAGAAGATTATAGATCTCTTAGAGAAGGTACTATTGGAAGTTTGTATCACAATTCTAATTTTACTGAAGATATAAAAGAATTAAATAAAACAGGCGAAAAAATAGTCTTTCAGTTGTATAATTATGATAAAAGAAAGGCTAAATCCGCTGCCAAATATTTTGTTGATATACAAAAAAGTGTTTACAAAGCATTCGATATTCTAAATAGAAATAGCTTAGTTTTTTTTGTAATTGGTAATACAGAGTATAAATCAGTTCGTATTGATAATGCAAAACATCTTGTTGAAAGTATGATGTTAGCAGGATTTGAGGATATTGAAGTAACGAAAAGAAAAATATCAAAGAAAATCCTAACTCCATATAGAGACAATAAGGGGAAATTTACTTCAAACAAGAACAGCCGGAAAGTTTACGCAGAAGAATTTATCATTATTGGAGCAAAAAAATGAATAAAAAAACTTTTAAGATTAAGCCATATGCCAGGCTTTTAACAATGCTTGGAGACCAGCTTATTAAAAATGAGCAAATTGCCTTAATCGAATTGATAAAAAATGCTTATGATGCTGATGCAGATTGGGTAAAATTAAGTTTCGAAAATTTTGGCGATAACTTGGAACGATTGGCCAATTCTAAAATAATTATTGAAGATAACGGCGAAGGAATGGCTCTAGAAACCATTGAGAAAAGCTGGATGAATCCGGCAACTCCAAATAAATTTGTTAAAAAAGGTGAATCAAAAAAGACAAAAAAGAAAAAAAGAATTATACAAGGAGAAAAAGGGATAGGGCGTTTTTCGATATTAAAGCTTGGAAAAAAAATATTAATCACAACGAGGCCGGTAAATAGTGATGTCGAATTTGAAATTGACTATGACCTTTCTGCATACGATGATGATTTCTTAACTGAAAACGGAAATGAAAAAGAGTTATTTATTGATGATTTGAATATTGAAGTTCGCACTAAGAAACCTGCAATTATTGTTGATAAAGAAATAAATGTTGATTACCAACCCTTCAACAGAGGAAAGCACGGAACCAGAATTGAGATTACAAAACTGAAAGGAAAGTGGAATGACAATAAGATTAATAATATTTATTATAATATTTCCCAACTTGAGTCCATTTTCGATAAAATATTTAAAAAGAATGAAAATAATGATTTCGTAGTCGGTGTTTATGTAAATGGCGAAAGATATTCTATCAAAGAGGATTACATTGAGAAACTTTCAGGGCTATTTGACGCCAAAGCCGTTTTTAAGATAAATAATGGAAGATATAACTCACTTAAAAAAGAATTTACTTTTCTTGAAAATGGAATTCCAAGGTCAATGGAAATTGATGCCCCTATTTTTAAGAAGAATAGAGTTTTTAGAGATCGTTTTTGTATATCGGAAAAAGGTGAAGAAAATAGACAGGAAAAATGTACAGGAAAGTATAGAACTCCTGAATGCGGCAACTTTTCATTTAATTTTATCATTTTTGATTTTGATAAAAATGCTCCAGCAAAGTATTTACTCGACAGCAAAGATCGGGAATTAATTAAAAAACACAGAATATATTTATATAGAGATGGTATTCGTGTATTCCCTTATGGTGACCCTGAAGATGATTGGTTGGAAATAGACACTAAGAGGGGTACAATTTCAGCTGGACAATTCTTTAGCAATGATCAGGTTGTCGGCTGGATTGAAATATCAAAAGCGGGAAATCCTGAATTAAAAGATAAAACTAATAGGGAAGGTTTAATTGATGAAGGAAATTTTAGACAGGATTTCACTACCCTCATTCAATCATTTCTCTCTTATTTTAGGCTCCACCAATTTAAACAATATCAGGAAAATAATAAGGATAAAACAAAACAAGATATTTTTAAAACAGAAGAAGTAAAAAGACAATATGAAGAACTAAAAAAACATTTTGCGGATAATCCAACAGCAATAAATGCCATCAATAACCTATATAAAACCTATTCACTGGAGCGCAAATATTTAACGCAGAGAGTTGAAGCTACAGAAGATTTAGCCAGTGTAGGTTTATCAGTTGAGACTGCATCTCACGATTTGATGTTAATGCTATCCAAAGGTATACTCGGAATTGACGATTTAATGAAAGATTGTATGGGTGGTAGCGTAACCATTGATAAGATTATTGAGGAATTACAGAAATTAAGAGGTATTTTTTCTTTTGTTGAAACCCAAATGAAAAATATCCAATTATTATTTACATCATCGAAACAACGCAGAAGAAATATACGAGTATATGATATTCTCCAAAAGGTAATCAGAATTTATAAAAACACTTTAACCAGAGCAGGAATTAAACTGGAAATCGAAAAAATTGGTTCACCATTAATTGCTAAATGTACTGATGCTGTCTTGCTTCAATTATTTATTAATCTTTTTGACAATTCAATTTTTTGGTTATCAGATATAGATATTAAAGAAAAAAACATAATTATAAAATTAGATGGAAATAATGGTAAATTAATTTTTTCAGACAATGGACCAGGAATAAATAAAGATGATATGCCTTATATCTTTGAACCTTTTTACTCTGCTAAAGAAGAGGGGCGAGGGCTTGGATTATATATTGCGAGACAACTATTAGAAAGAATTGATTATTCAATCTGGCTTGCTGATACAAGAGCAGATAGAATATTGCCCGGTGCTAATTTTGTTGTAAGTTTTATTAAACAAGGTGAATAAATTTGGATATTAAAAAATTGCTTTCAGGGGTTGCTATTATTATTGATGACAATATAAAAAAAGAACATAGCGGAGATCCAATATTAAAAATTCGTGATCAATTGAAAAATAACAACCATATTTCAATATTGGAATATGAAGACTTGCCTGATGATTCAGAAATTCCCAATTTCAAAAATATAAGTTTTGTCTTGCTTGATTGGTATCTTTTTGAAACGCCGGAACCGGGAATGCTAATGGATGAACTATTATTCATTAACAACAATATCGAATTTTTAAAAAAGATTAAAAAGGTTAGTTTTACCCCGGTATTTATTTTTAGTAATCAATCCCCGGACTCAATAATTAGAAAACTTTCAGAGGAAGATCTTTACAATGAAGATTCTAATAATTATATTTTTATAAAACGAAAACAAGATCTTCTTTCAGAGGATAATGATAATTTGCTCTTTACAGAAATCGAAAATTGGCTTAAAAAGACTCCTTCTATGTATGTTCTTAAAAAATGGGAATGTTCTATGAATGAAGCAAAAAGAAAATTATTTTGGGATTTCTATGAAATTAACCCTAATTGGCCATCAGTTTTACAGAAAACATTTATGGATGACGGATCTGATGCAAATTACGAATTGGGTAATTTTATTTATAAAAATTTATCTGCACGAGGAAAAAAGATATTTTTTGATGACGATATTCTTAATCAAGGATATGACAATATTAGAGGAAGAGAAGATATCAGAAAAGTTTTAGAAGCGGAAAGATTTATCAATAATAGTTTTTTGCCACCAGACTACCCATGTACTGGGGATTTATTTGAAAATTTAAATAGTACAAATGGATATTATCTAAATATTCGCCCAGAGTGTGATATTGCAATTCGTCCTGGCAGAACTAGTAAACCTGAATTATACTGTCTTAAATGTCGAGAAATCAAAGAAGACAAGATTAGATCTGAAAAACTTTTTAAAGAAGGTACACTTTTAGAAAAAATAAATAATAGTTATATTCCATTTATTGATAATGGTAAAATACTCGAAGTTCTTTTTGATGATTTAAAAATATTTAATTGGATGGAAAAACTAAAAAATAACAGTGGTGGGGAAATAGGAAAAATATTTAAAGAAACGAGAATAGGAAGAGTATTACCGCCCTATATAACAAAAGTACAACAACGTTATTCATCTTACTTGCAACGCCAAGGTTTACCAGCTATTCCTAAAAAGGCAATGTAGTGATTGCTACGGGGGCGGTCTCTTAACAATAAATGTGATAGGGAAAGCTTGCGATAACTCGATCATTCAATAACCTTTTCTAACTTTTCGTAAATTGTAAAAAAATTCAGGCTCCCGGTGCCTTCTTAAATGATTAGACTATGGCAGGAGATAGAATTTTTACGGTTTTATTATATTTCAAGAATAGAGTCTACTAAATATAAAGATCTGCTCTCTCCTTTATTCCGCATAATTTTAAAATTGTATCCTGTGTCTTCATCCATCGCACAATTCAAGTTGTAAAATCCAATAAAGAAATAGTATAATCTAAATAATTTATTTAACCGCACTACACAAATTAATTCAAAGGTTAGGAAGAATTAAAAATGAAAATATTAGCAGTGGATTTTGACGGGGTCATTAGCGACAGTGCTTTAAAATCTTTATTTGTAAGTCATAATGCCTATTGTCAATACTTTGGTTCGGAAGTAAAAAGAAATTTTGGTGGGGAATTATTTACTTTTGAGAATTGGGAAGAAATAAAAAGACAATATAAAAAAGAAATGGATGATTATCACCGCTTAAGATCTTATATTGAATTATCGGGTGATTTTTTCGCTATTATTAAAGCTATGGAAGAACAGGTTCAGATTAAGGACCAACAGGAATTCGTTGCTTATCGTAACCAGCTTCAATTCGATTATATTTTTTTTCGAGAATTATTTTTTAAAGAAAAGGAGAAATGGCAGGAAAAGAGTTTTAGAAAATGGTTTTTTCTGTCACCTGTTTTTAAGGAAGTCATCAAGGGGATTCAGCGATTTACAAAGGAAGGTCAAAAAGTTGTTATTGCCACCTCCAATCTTGGGCATGCCATTCATCGTGCCTTTCAACCGGAATATCTTGGTTTTAAAATGGACATCGAAGATATTTTTGATAAAAACTTTGGCAAGCATAAGGCAGAGCATATGCAGGCCATCGCCAAAAAATATGGAGCCAAATTAAATGAGATTTATTTTATTGATGACCAGCTAAGTTACCTTATAGGAACTGATACCCTGGGAGTCAACGTTTTTTTAGCCGGATGGGGTTATTGTACAGAAAGCCAGAAAGAGGAAGCAAAAAAGGAAAAGATTACCGTAATTGAGGAGGAGAAGGATTTCTATCTGTTATTAAAAAAAGCTTTGAGTTAGGCCAAACGATTCAATTCAAGTTGTAAAACCTTATACATAAATAGTATAATAAAAAATAATTCGTTTTATCGCACTCAAGAAATAATCAAGAAAAAGAAAAAAAATAAATTAAAATCTAAATGGACAAAGAGTAATTGATGGAGATATCCGAATGGATAATAAAAAAATGAATCGAGGACAAATAAAAGCAATTCGGGGAAGTGTGGTGGATGCTTTTTTCCCGCAGTTCCTTCCCAAGATAAATTACCAATTGAAATCCGGCGAAGCGATTATCGAGGTAACCCTTCATCTGGATGCCACGACAGTGAGGGGCATTGCCTTAACTCCTACTCAAGGGCTAAAAAGGGGAGATGAAATCATTGACATGGGGCATCCCTTGCAAGTGCCCGTGGGGTCCGGATTATTGGGAAGAATGTTTAATGTTTTTGGAGAACCGATTGATGGAGGAGATGTTTTAACGCCTGAAAAATTAGTACCGATATATCAAAAATCTCTTCCTCTTGCCGAACGGGCTACGGCGACAGATATCTATGAGACCGGGATAAAGGTGATTGATGTTCTGGCTCCTTTGGAAAAAGGCGGGAAAGCTGGCTTATTTGGCGGTGCCGGAGTGGGCAAGACGGTTCTGATCATGGAGATGATTCACAATATGGCTTTGGAACATGAAGGGGTGAGCCTCTTTTGTGGAATCGGCGAACGTTCCAGAGAAGGAGAAGAATTATATCGGGAAATGAAAAAAACAGGCGTCCTGAAAAAGGCGGTCTTGATGTTTGCCCAGATGAACGAACAACCCGGTGCCCGGTTTAGGGTAGGGCATGCTGCTTTGACCATGGCAGAATACTTCCGTGATGAAGTCAAGCAGGACGTTCTTTTGTTAGTTGATAATATATTCCGTTTTGTCCAGGCCGGGGCCGAGGTTTCCGGTCTTTTAGGCGAATTGCCTTCCCGGGTAGGGTATCAACCCACCATGGCAAGTGAGATTGCTGACCTTGAGGAAAGAATTTGTAATTCCCCCACCGGGTCCATCACCTCTATCCAGGCGGTATATGTACCTGCCGATGATTTTACCGACCCGGCAGCAGTGCATACTTTTAGTCATCTTTCTGCTTCGGTGGTGCTTTCCCGACAGCGTGCCAGCCAGGGATTGTATCCGGCGGTGGACCCTTTAAAATCTGCCTCTAATATGCTTTCACCGTTGACTGTTGGTCAAAGGCATTATCAGATAGCCCGGGAGGTTAAACAGAATTTATCTGAATATGAGGAATTAAAGGATATTATCGCCATGCTGGGTTTGGAAGAATTATCCAAGGAAGACCAGAGAACGGTCAATCGTGCCCGGCGCCTGGAAAAGTTTTTAACCCAGCCCTTTGCCACCACAGAACAGTTTATCGGCAATAAGGGTCGCCGGGTGAGTTTGCCCGAATCATTAGACGGATGTGAGAAAATCTTAAATGACGAATTTGCCAGTTATTCCGAGCAATCACTTTATATGATTGGCTCCATAGAAGAAGCGAAAGAGGAAGATAAAGAAGAAGCGAAAAATGATTGATTTAAAGATATTGTTACCGGGGAAGACATTTTTAAAAAAGGAAGTCAAAAAAATAACGGCAGAAGCAGAAAACGGATGGTTTTGCCTGCTACCCAAACATGTTGATTTTACCACTTCCTTGACGCCGGGGATTTTACTGCTAACCACATCCGAGGGGAAAGATGTCGTTTTGGCTATCGATGAAGGAATTATGGTAAAATATGGGAAAGAAGTGGTTATTTCGACCAGGAATGCCATAGAAGGAGAAGATTTGGGAGAGCTGAAAAATCGGGTAGAAGAAATATTTATAAAAACAGATGAGAAAGAAAAAGATGCCCAGGCTGCTTTAAGTAAATTAGAAGCAGATTTTGTCAGAAGTTTTTTGAATTTGGAGACTCATGGATAAATGGATAGCAAGAATAAATCAAAAGATATACAGCAGGGTTTTCTCAGGAAAATCGAGAAAAAAGAGAAACGGAAGTTAAGGGCCCGAGACAAGAAATATCAGGCTATCTGGTTCGGTATGGGTTCTTTCGGGGTAATTGGCTGGTCAGTGATGGTACCAACTGTGATTGGTATTGCGGTGGGTATTTGGGCTGATAAGAGATGGCCGGGTCATATTTCCTGGACCTTGAGTTTTCTTTTTTTAGGGATTATTCTCGGCTGTCTCAATGCCTGGTACTGGGTGGAAAAAGAACGAAAATCGATTGAAAAGGAAAACGAAGAATGAGTCTTAGTGTTTACAGCCTATTATATTTGTTCATCGGCCTGGGATTAGGATTATTTTATTTTGGCGGTTTATGGCTGACTATTAAAAATATGAATCAGGCTCGTTCGCCGATTATATTAACCCTGGGAAGTTATATTTTAAGAATAGCTGCCGTGTTTTTGGTATTAATTTATATTGCCCGTCAGGGTGATTGGGGAAATATTTTAATCCTGTTGGTGGGATTTATTATCGCTCGTATTTTTTTAAGTAGAATTATCGGGAAACCAAAAAAAGATATAAAGTAATCATATTTGAATAGGGGATGGGGAATTAAAAATGGAAATAAGTCCGGATGCAATAATTTATTTAAAGTGGAATGGAATCCATCTTAATGCCACGATTCTTTTTACCTGGGTAGTCATGCTAATACTTATTTTAATCAGCTGGCTGGCCACCAGAAATTTGACCATTGGACCTAAAATAAGTCGCTGGCAAAATTTTTTGGAAGTGATTGTTGGTTACATACGGCAGCAGGTGAAAGAAATTACCCAGCAGAATCCAGACCCTTTTATTCCTTTTTTAGGCACCCTATTTTTATTTATTTCAGTATCCAACCTGCTGGCTATTATCCCCGGTTATCAAGCTCCGACCGGTTCATTGTCCACTACCAGTGCGCTGGCCATTTGCGTATTTTTTGCCATACCCATTTTTGGCATTGCTAAAAAAGGGGCGCTGGCTTACTTTAAACATTACCTGGAGCCTTCT
>Ga0265595_1002358_pt1 | contig 12936 bp, 8 predicted proteins | sample saktaG_15_FD_190148 | JGI IMG/M metagenome (GOLD analysis project Ga0265595, IMG submission 190148) | Saline water microbial communities from Sakinaw Lake, British Columbia, Canada - sak_2013_06_06_50m | ecosystem: Environmental > Aquatic > Non-marine Saline and Alkaline > Saline ... | reverse complement strand
TCTTGCTTTCCTGTTCTTGTTGAATGTACAAAGTGTTTAACCGGCGTTTCAAAGCTTGCTCTTGCTAGAACAGAACTCTTATCAGAAATTATTCCCATTCTAGTAATTCCTTTAACAGTTCCTGCATGAGTCATAGCATCAGATATCAACATTAAATGCCTTTTATCTATATCTAATCCTTGAGAATTAATAACCTTATTAATTTCATTCATAATTGCTTGTCTAGCTGCTTCAATCCCTAAAACAATATCAATTTCATGAATATCATTGGTGATAGTTTTGTCTTTATTAACTCCTTTCATTTCTAAAACATCTTTTAAATTTGAACCAGCTGTTAAAACAATATAATTAGCATCTCTCTTAACTGGTAAGACTTGAGAAATACCTTTAACACCGGATAGAAGAACATCTTTTAATTTTTCTTTGATTTTATATATCTCTTTAAAGTCTTTATCTTTTAAGTCAATAATTAATCCAGTTTCTCTTTTTTTAACATTATGATTCTTATCTTTCAAAACAATTAATATATGATCTAAACTAAAATGAGATCTTTTCAAGGCATGATTATCTATTTCAATTTCCAATTTTTTATTTGTAAAATCAATTCCAATTTCAGACATAACATCTTTTAATTTAATCTCTTTTAATTTTTCAGCAAAAATTCTAGAATCTTTTTCATTATTATGAGCAGAATCTAAATAAATTTCCATTGCAGGAGTTGAAGGTTTCTTTCTAGCATCAAGAATTTCAATTAAACGTGGAAGACCTTGAGTAACCTGCATTTCTGCAACACCTGCTAAGTGAAATACATTTAATGCCATCTGAGTTGAAGGTTCTCCAAATGATTGAGCAGTAACAATACCTATCGCTTCTCCAGGAGAGATTTTCTCATTTTTATGTAATCCAGAAACAGATAAACCATCATTTCCATATTTAAATTGTACAATATTTTCAGAAGCATCTCTAACTGTTCTGTCATATTCAATTTTTAAATCTTGTAACGCATTTGCAAGTCTTCTATATAAATAACCAGATTTTGGTGTTCTTAAGGCAGTGTCCATAAGACCATCTCTTCCAGTTATAGCTCCAAAAAAGAATTCTTCTGGTCTTAAACCTTTTAGAAATGAATTATAGATAAATCCTCTCGCCTTTGGTGAGAAATCATGTTTTTTAAAACAAGATAAGCTCCTATCTGTAAATCCAAAATTAATTCTCTCTCCACCAATTACCTGCTGTCCAACAGAACAAGCAATCTGAGTTATATTCAACATATTTCCGCCTGCTTTTGCAGAAATCATTTTATTAACTGGATTATCTTTAGGAAATTCTTCTTTAGCAGACTTTCCAATATCTGTTCTAACTTCATTTAAAACCTGTTGAATTTTAATTTCTCTTGTTTCTTCTAAGGTTTTTCCAGGAATTGCTTCAAGAGTTTTTTCATAATAAGACTCTATGATTTTTTGAGTTTTATCTTCTGCAGTCTTGATGATTTTTTGAGTCATATCTTTTACTTTTTGGGGAACATCCAAATCATCAACAGAGATTGTAAATCCATATCTAGATAAAAATAAAGTTCCTAATGCAAAAACATCTCTTAAAACTTTAAGAGTTTCTTTTCTACCAACATATTTGTCTAATTTTTTAATTGCTTCTCCTTCTTCTACTCTAAAACTCCCTGCATCTAATTTTCCAATCTTTGATAAAGTTTCTTTAGAGATTACATTACTCAAAATTTCCTCTCCAGAATTTTTAGCTTTTACAGAAAAATTTGAAATTCCAGATTCATATAAAAGTTGAGCTGCATCTGATTTTGAAAGTTCTCCTTCACTTAAAATATAATTTCCAGTAACAGCATCGGCAATACATCCTAATAAATTAGTGTTATTCTTTACAGATATTAAATTTTCTTCAACATTTAAAAGAACTTCAGCCTCAGCTCTTGCCTCTTCAGTTTGGGGACCATGAATATTCATTTCATCACCATCAAAATCTGCATTATATGGAAAACAAACTGCAGGATGTAATCTAAACGTCCTATAAGGTAAAACTCTTACAAAATGAGACATTAAACTAGCTTTATGTAATGAAGGATGTCTATTAAACAAAACAATATCTCCATCTTGTAAATGTCTCTCTACAATATATCCTATTTCTAATTCTTCAATTAAATCTTGTTTTAATTCTTGTGTTATTCTTTTTCTTTTTCCATCTGGACGAATAATATAATTTGCACCGGGATATTCTTCTGATAGCATTAACCTTTTTAATCGGGCCATATTAAGTGATGTAACTCTTTCTGCAACTGTAATTATTTTTGCAATTTCAAAAGGTACACCTACCTCATTGATTTTTATATTTGGGTCTGGACTAATAACTGTTCTAGCTGAAAAATTAACTCTTTTACCAATTAAATTTTTTCTAATTCTTCCTTCTTTTCCTTTAATCCTTTCTGTGATAGTTTTTAATGGTTGTCCACTTCTATGTCTTGCAGGAGGAATTCTTGCGATATTATTATCAAAAAAAGTTGTAATATGATATTGGAGTAAATCCCATAAGTCCTCAATGATTACTTCTGGAGCACCTGCATTTAAATTTTCCCAAAGTCTTTGATTTGCTCGAATTATATCACTTAGTTTATGAGTTAAATCATCTTCACTTCTCTCTCCGCTTTCAAGAGTAATACTTGGCCGAACAGTAACTGGAGGAACTAATAACAAGGTTAACATTCCCCACTCTGGTCTTAATGATTCAGGATTAATTCCTAAGAATCTTAAATCTTCATCTTGTATTTTACTCAATCTTTCTCTAATCTCTGAAGGGAATAATCTTCTTTTACCAACTTTAAAAGTAGATGGCTTTTCTAATTTAATTTTTTCTTGAACAATTCCACAATAAGGACATTTTTTTGCATCTTTAGCTTTTTTTAATCTTGTCTTTAAATCTTTAGATAAATAATCTTCTGATAAAAGTGCTTTTCCACAAGCCTCACAAGTACTTCTTAGACATAGACTAATAATCGGTAAATATTTTATATGAACAACCGGTCTTGCTAATTCAATAACTCCAGAGTGACCTAAACATTCTTTTAAACGACCGCCACAGGTTCTACACCTAACCCCCGGATCAATTGCTCCCATTCTTAAATCCATCAAACCGCCATCTACAGGATAACCATCTACATCATACAATTCTGGTGTAACTATCTTAGCAACAGATAATTTTTTTATTTGTTCTGGACTTAAAAGTGCAAATTTTATAGCTTCAACTTGTTTTTTTATTGGTTTAATTGCCATTATTCATATTTATTTTTTAAATTAAATTTAGTTAAAATATGAAGTCCTTGAAGTTCTTCTAATAATAGTTTAAATGCATAAGACATTTCAACTGGTTCAACAATATTGCTACCACATAATCCACAAGACAACTTTCCACGAATTGCATCATCAATTGCAATTGCGCCGCATTTTGAACAGATGTGAATTACAACTTTATCAGAATCATATCTTTCTTTTAATAACAATGAAGCTCCATGTGCAACTAAAGCTTGTTGTTCCATTTCTCCTAATCTTAATGCACCACCACGAGAACGACCTTCAACAGGTTGTCTTGTAAGCATTGCAATTTTACCAGATGCACGGGCATGCATCTTATTTGAAACCATATACTTTAATTTCAAATAATACATGTTTCCAATATAAATTTTCATTGGCATTTTTTTACCCGTAATACCATTATACATTATCTCCTTCCCATTATATTTAAATCCTAAATTTTGTAATTGCCCTTCTAAATTTTCTAAATTATTTTCACCAAAACTAGATGCATCAACAACAGTTCCAGATAAAGAAGCTACTTTTCCAGCCAATAATTCTAATAAATATCCTACAGTCATACGAGAAGGAATACCGTGAGGATTGAATATTAAATCTGGTCTTATTCCTCTTGAGGTAAATGGGATATCCTCTTCAGGCACAATAAATCCAACTACTCCTTTCTGTCCATGAGGTGTTGAAAATTTATCTCCTAACTCTGGGATTCTTTCATCTCTCATTCTAACTTGAAATATCCTGTTTCCCTCATTATCTTGAGTAATAAAAACACCATCTACAACTCCTTTTTCTTCTTGTCTCATGGTGGAAGAATTTTCCTTTCTTGTCTGTACAAACATATCTCTTGCTTCAGATAAGAATTTTGGGGGTGAAACTTTTCCTATAATTACTTCACTTTCATCTAAACTTGCTTCTGGATAAACTACTCCATCGTCTTCTAAATGCCTATAACTTTCTTCTAATCTATATCCTGAAACATCTTTTTCAGGAACACAAATTTCATCTTTTAATCCACCCGCATAATTTAATTCAACAGAAGTATAGGGTCTAAAATAAGTTGAACGTCCAAATCCCCTATCAACAGATGCTTGATTCAGTACAACCGCATCTTCCATATTATATCCTTCATAAGGCATGATTGCTACAATAATATTTTGTCCTGCAGGATAAATATCTAAGGTATCATAGACAAAACTTCTCACAATTGGTTTTTGAGGATAATGTAATATAGAAACATCTGTATCAATTCTTACTGGAAAATTTGCAGCATATATTCCCAGAGATTGTTTCTGTGTTTTACTTCCCCTCATAAGTCTAGCAGACTGATCATGATTTCCATATGGAACTAAAGAAGTTACAATTCCTAAACAGTCAATAGGATCTATTTCTAAATGAGTATGTTCTTCTGTTAGCTCTTTTTCATATATTGCCACTAATGCATCCTCTTCTTCAGCGGCATCAAGATATTCAATTACACCGTTTTTGATTAAATCTGCCCAAGAAAGTTTTCCTTCTTCAACTAATTTAATGTGTTCTTGTTTTAATCTAGGTTTACCATTATCTACAATTATAATTGGTCTCAAAACTCTACCAACCTCTGTAGATAAAAATACTGTTCCTAATAATTTATAGAATCTTATACTCATTTCTTCAGGTAATTCAGTTATTCTTCTTTTTTCTCTTAAGTTCTTTACAAAATCTAGACCATCTGAAACAAAACCTACAAAATGACCATTATAAAAAACATCAATTTGATCTTCTGTAACCTCTCCCTCTTTACTCTCCTTAACTCCCTCTGAATATAAAACTTTCATAATTTTTTCATTTTCAACAGGACATCTAGTTGAAATTTTTGCAAGCATTGCAAGATTCTTTCTTAAACCAATTTCAGTACCTTCAGGAGTTTCTACAGGACAAAATCTACCATAGTGTGTTGGATGTAATGTTCTTGCTGCAAAATTTTCTTGTTCTCCTGGAAGATTAGAAACAACCCTCTGTAACTGAGATAACATATCTAAATAATTTGTTTTCTGCATATTTTGTGTAACCCCGGTTCTTTCACCAATCCACGAACCAGTTGCAATTGCACTTTCAATTCTATGAGAAAATAAACTAGATTTTGCAATTGACTTTATGGAATAAAATCTTTTTCTTTTTACTGTTTTTTGAAGAGAGTGTTGTATTTCTCTCAAAAATATATTTAAATTAACTCTAAACAAATCTGCAAGTAAATCTCCAGAAAGTCTTATTCTTTTATTAGCATAATGATCTTTATCCGTTAATGTTTCTTCTGTATTTTCTTTAGCAATAAAATATTGTTTTACAAACTTACATAAAGTTCTTGCTTTTTCTATTCTAGATTGTTTTTTTATTCCAATATGTGGTAAAAAATAAGAATCAATTCTCTGTTTAACTCTTTCTAAAACTTCTTTTTTTGTTCCTTGCAAAGAAGTTTTCTCAGCAATACTCATTAGAGCTTCTTCAGAGTCTTTAATATCAATAAAATCGTATAGGTTGACAATTAAACTATCTGTTTGTTTTCCAACTAATTTAGATATTTCTGCATCAGAAGTTAACCCCAATGCCTTTAACAATACAATAACCGGAATACTTTTAAAACGGGAAAAATTTAATTCAAGAACACCCTCACTACTTTCAGATAAAGATATAGGAATTTTATATGCACCTCTTTGAGAAAATAATCTTAAGGAAAGTTTTCCTTTAGGGGTCTCAATAAAAGTTTGATTAGATGCTAAATCCTCAGCCATAACAATAACTCTTTCATTCCCATTTATAATAAAATATCCGCCAGGATCTTTTGGATCAATGTATTTCTCTATTAATTCTTCTTGATTTAAACCATGTAAATTACAAACTTTACTTTTTACAATAATTGGTATTCTTCCTAATTGAACTTCTGAAGATTCTACTTGACCCTCATATTTTACATTTATTTCAACTTTAATTGGAGCTGAATAAGTAAGATTTCTTAACCTAGCTTCTGCAGGAGTAATAAGCTTTGAACTACCATCTGCTTCAATAATGTTTGGTCTTTCTACTTGAATTTTTCCAAGACTTATTTCAAAGTCATCAGAAGAAATATTTTCAGAAAGTTCAGAAACAATTTCTTGCATTCTTGTCTCAATAAAATTATTAAAAGAAATTATATTTGATTCTACAATAGAATGGTTCTTAAGATATTCTTTTACTAGAACATGTTTTGCCATTAAACCACTACTCGGAAATATTCCTCTACCCCCTCTTCAGATTTTCTTTCAAATTTTACAACCTCTCCAACTTCAAAATTTCCTTCTATAAGGGGGTCTTTTTTAGAAATTTTTGGCAATTGGGTTAAAGAAATATTAAATTCAGTTAATAGTTTATCAACATCTTCTTTTTTTAGTTTAGAATTTTTAGATTGAAGGACGTGCATTTTTTTAGGTGTTTTTTATAGTTCAAAATAAAGGATACAACTTTTAGATAACAAAAATAACCAAAATTGGCTTTAAAAATGTTTCTGTTAAAGGAAAGTTTAGAAAAAATACAAGAAATCAACTAAATTTCAAATTTTTTATATTCAAGTAGTTTTTAATGTATTTAGGATATAATCTGTCTTCTTTTGGAGGTAAAACTTGCCAATGTTTAAAACAGACCGGAAAATATGAAAAAGGACTTTTTGTACCTTTTGGAGATTCAGGAACAACCTTCTCAGCATCAAAAAATTCTGGCTTTCCTTTATATAATCTCTGGCTCCGAGTTGCAAGACATCCACATTCTTCACATAGTCCTGATTCCCCTGTATGAACAATAGAATAGGGCCTTAATAATTCTAAAAGTTCAATTGATTCTCCATTAAAATAATAGTCTGGCAAGGGAAGAACAATCTCCTTTTTTTTACTAGATTTTAAAATAAATTCAATGAATTTTTTTCTATCTTTTTGAAAAAAGAATAACTCTTCAATACCAATAATATCATATCCCTTAGATTTCTCAGCAATAATTTTTAAAAAATCCTCATGAGGATTTACACGTGTTGCAGGAAGCGATTTCCCAGTTCTTGATTTTGCAAAACCTTTATCTCTAAGATTATTAGAGGGTTGAAAAACAATAAATGGTTCTTTAAAACTGAGTATCTTATCAATAGCGTTTTCTGTTTTTCCACTAGCCATGCACCCAGTATAAATATAAATCATTCTGTTAAAAATTATTCAACATTTTTAATAATTGTTGTGATGAAAAAGAAATATCCAAAACATGTTCAAATTAAAATGGCCCTGGAGGGATTTGAACCCCCGACACCTGGATTAAAAGTCCAGTGCTCTAACCAGGCTGAGCTACAGAGCCATCGACTAACAGCCATGATTTAGAGAACTATTTTTAGTTTAAAAAGCTTTTTAATCTATTTTTTTGCCTCACTAAAATCAAGAGAGATAAAATCTGTTTCTGGGCTTAATTCTTCTAATTCAATACCAACCCTAAATAACATTTTTTTAGAAGCAATACAAGAAGGGTCATCCTTATATTTATTAGATAAAAAAAATACTTTTTTTATTCCAGATTGAATGATTGCCTTTGCACATTCATTACATGGAAAAAGAGTGCAATAAAGAGTACATCCTTCTAAACTTTCTTTCGTTGAATTCAAGATTGCATTAAGTTCTGCATGGCAAACATAAGCATATTTTGTTTCTAAATAATCTCCTTCTCTTTGCCAAGGGAATTCATTATCAGGAATACCTCTCGGAGCTCCATTATAACCTGTTCCAACTATTTTTTTATTTTTATCAACAATACAAGCACCAACTTGTGTAGACGGGTCTTTGCTTCTTTTAGAAGACAGTAGAGCAACACCCATAAAATATTCATCCCAACTTATCCTAGGTAGTTTTCCTTTAATTTCTTTATACAAATTTTCTACTTTTTCTTGAACTTTTTCTAAACTAGAATCATTAATTAAAGTAAAATCCGCAAGTTCCATACATTTTCCTACACCTTGACCAGTTTCAGATTCACCAAGACCCTTATCACGAGCATCTACTTTTAAAAAATCTTCCCATGTAACCGGGTCACTTTCCCGATTACGAGAAACCATTCTTTTAAATCTAATTTCTTGAGGAGCATCTACAGAAATAAGAAAAAAGTTTTTTAGTTGTCTTAGGATAATCACTTCAGCAGGATTTCTAATACCATCCACAATAGCATTAACATATTTTTGATTTTTGATTTTTTCAACAACAATCTTTGCAAGAACCCCAGAACCTTTTTCTTCTCTTAATTTATTTCCAAAATTTTGTAGGTTTTCTCTAGTGAGAGTTATTTTATTCTCTTTTAATATCTCTCTTAATTCATTAGATAGGGAAAGATAAACAAAACCTTTTTGTTTTAAGAAATCAGAAACTAATCCCTTCCCAGCACTTAAACTTCCTGTTAAACCTATTATCATTAAACTCTTACCTCTACTTTATTGATTAGATGATTAGTCAATTCTTTTAGGTCTAATAAATATTTCTCTGATGTATTAGTATATTTTGAAAAACGACTATCAATAAATTTTCCATTATTTTTAAATCCTTGAAAGACAAACTTCTGGATTTTACCCTTTTCAACGATTTTAGAAATCCAATCAATTAAATCTCCAATATCTTTTCTAGAATGAAACTCCTCTAAAATAGTTGTTCTAAATTCATGTTCTGGAAGTTTAGAGATTATTTTTATTGATTTTTCTATTTTTTCAAAATCAGGATTTAAAACTCCAGTTAATCTAGGGTAATTCTCTTTACTAGATTTAATATCCATAGAAACAAAATCGACTAACCCTAAATTAATAATCTCTTGTAATCTTTCTGGAAAACAACCATTAGTATCAATTTTTATTAAATATCCTAAATCTTTAATTTTATTTAAAAAATCTATATCCAAACTTATTAATGGTTCTCCTCCAGTAATACAAACTGCTTCAAGATACTTTTTTCTTTTTTTTAAAAATTCTAAAATCTCCTCTGAATCTATTTCCTTATTTTTATCTATAAAAGATTCTAAAACAAGTTCAGGATTATGGCAGAAACCACATTTAAAATTGCAACCTTGTAAAAAAATAGTGCAAGCAATTTTCCCAGGATAGTCTATTAAAGTTAATTTTTGCAATCCTTTTATTCTCATTTTTATAAATCCCCTAATTAGTTCATCTTAAATGTCTTTCTATCATTAAACTCTGCTTCTTTTCCTTCATTCCATTGCTCAACAGGTCTAAGATATCCACAAACCCGGCTGTATCTTTCACATCTAGTTCTTTCCATTTAACCTCCTTTAATTTTCCTCTTTTTTTAATTGTTTAATTTCATTTAAAGTTTCAATTCTTGTGTTATCATTTTCTTCAGAATAACCATTTTCTTTATCACATTTAGGACAATACTTCCAGTCTCCTGCAATATATCCGTGAATCGGACATATTGAAAATGTTGGAGTTAAAGTAAAATAAGGCATATGAAATTGTTCTGCAATTTTTTTTACCAAAATCTTAACTCCAGATTTGTCCAATTTTTCACCAACAAAGGCATGAAATACAGTTCCTCCAGTATATTTTGTTTGAAAATCATCTTGAAGTTCTAATGCTTCAAATAGATCATCTGTAAAATTAACTGGTAATTGACTTGAATTGGTGTAATAGGGTTTAGCATTAACTGTAGTTAACCCATTTTCATTTGCAACAATAATTTTTGGAAAACGTTTTTTATCCAACCTTGCAAATCTATAGGTAGTGCCCTCTCCAGGAGTTGCTTCTAAATTATAAATATTTCCAGTTTCATTTTGATATTGTTCTAATTTTTCCCTCATAAACTCTAAAACTTTAAGGCCAAATTCTTTTCCCTTGGGGGTTGTAATATTTTCTCCAGAAAGAAAATTCATTATTGATTCATTTAAACCCAGTAAACCAATTGTAGAAAAATGATTTTTCCAATAATGCTCAAATCTTTCATAAACCATTCTTAAATAAAATTTAGAATAAGGATACAATCCAGTTAAAGTAAATTTTTCCAATGCTTTTCTTTTAATTTCTAAACTCTCTTTTGCAAGTTCCATTAATCTGTCTAATCTTGTAAAATAATCTTCTTCATCTAATGCAACAAAACCAAGTCTAGGCATGTTGATTGTAACAACACCAACACTTCCTGTTTGAGGATTAGCTCCAAATAAACCTCCTCCACGTTTTCTTAATTCTGTTTGGTCTAATCTTAAACGACAACACATTGAACGAGCATCTTCAGGATTCATATCTGAATTAATAAAATTTGAAAAATAAGGTATACCATACTTGGCTGCCATTTCCCAAATTAAATCATAGGTTGGATTATCCCAATCAAAATCCTTAGTAATATTATAGGTAGGTATTGGAAATGTAAAAACTCTTCCAGAAGCATCACCTTCAAGCATGACTTCTGCAAATGCTTTATTAATCATCTCAACTTCTTTTTGAAATTCCTTATAAGTTTCTTTTTGAGGTTGTCCACCAATAATAACTGGTTCATCTTTCATATAACTTGGAACTTTCAAATCCATAGTTATATTTGTAAAAGGAGTTTGAAAACCTACACGAGTAGGAACTGCTAAATTAAAAATAAATTCTTGCATTGCCTGTTTAACTTCTTCATAAGAAAGATTATCATATTTTACAAAGGGGGCCAAAAGAGTATCAAAATTTGAAAATGCTTGTGCTCCTGCAGTTTCTCCTTGTAATGTATAAAAAAAGTTAACTATCTGCATTAAAGCAGTTCTCAAATGTTTTGCAGGTTTGGATTCAACTTTTCCTTTTACTCCTTTAAATCCAATTGAAAGTAAGTCCTTTAAATCCCATCCCACACAGTATGCTCCAAGTGTTCCCAAATCATGAATATGTAAATCTCCAGACTCGTGTACCTTTCTTATTACTTCTGGGTAAACTCTTCTCATCCAATAGTTAGTAATTATTTTTGTAGCAATATAATTATTTAATCCTTGGAGTGAAAACCCCATATTAGAATTTTCTTTAACCATCCAGTCATTTAAACCAATATAATCTTCTACAGCCTCGATAGTATCAAACAAACCTTTAACATTTCTAAGTTCTTCATGACTTTTTCTGTATAAAATATATGCTTTTGCAGTTTGATCATGGCCTTGTTTAATTAAAACACTCTCAACAGTATCCTGAACATCCTCTACACGAGGAATTCCATGTTCTCCATATTTTTTCCCAATTTCTTCAATAATAATCTCTGCAACATGTCTTGCTTTTGCTTCATCATGGCCTCCAACAGCTTTTGCAGCTTTCCAAACTGCATTAAAGATTTTCTCTTTATTAAATGGAACTATATCTCCATCTCTTTTTCTTATTTTTGAAACCATTTTTTTATTATTAAATTATCTTTTAAAAATTATTTTAAATTTTTTAATTCCTGTTTAAAATCATCTATATCTGCAAACTCACGATAAACAGATGCAAATCTTATATATGCAATTTTATCTGTCTTCTTTATTTTATCCATTACAATCTGACCAATCTTTGAAGAATTTATCTCCCTATTTTTAGAAGATTTATATATCTTAGATTCAATCTCGCTTGCAAGATTATCGAATTTTTCAGTGCTTAAAGTTCTTTTTTCAAATGCTTTTTCTAATCCTTTTATTAATTTATCTCTATTGAATTTTTCCCTAGTCCCATCTTTTTTTATTACATTTAAATCCAACTCAATACGTTCATATGTAGAAAATCTTTCACCGCATTTTAAGCATTCACGTCTTCTACGAATATTCCCATGACTATCTCTCTTATCAGTTACTTTTGTTTCTTCAGTATTACAATAAGGACATTTCATTTTTAACTCTTTTTTATATTGATTTTAATCCAGATACAATATATTGTACTCCCTATATTAAAACAGCACAATTTATTGTATGGTAAAGAAATACAGATAAATCAGGTATTTAAATATTTCTTTACTCTAAACAGTAACAACCTTTAATTTTGAGAAATTTTTTCATCTATTCTTTGTTTAGTAATCTTATAAATTTGTTCATGCATTTCATTAATTCCCTCAGGAATATAATCAATTATAACACATCTTTTGGGATTGTCATGCGCAATTTTAAGATAACCTTGTCTAACTTTTTCATGAAACTCAAATTTCTTTGCTTCATAACGATCATATCTTCCAGTAGATTTTATTGCTTTTCCTAAACCTTCTTCAACAGGAACATCTATAATAATTGTTAGGTCTGGATTTTTTCCAAAAGTTGCAATTTTATTTAATGTATTAATAATTTCTAAATCAATACCTCCTGCATAACCTTGGTAAGTTGTAGATGCATCAAAACTCCTACTATTAATAACCAAACCACCACTCTTTAATGTAGGAAGAATTGTTTCATCATAGAGGGCTGCTCTGCAAGATTCAAATTGAAAAAGATTTGATAATTCACACCTTTCAATAGGATTGTGTAGTAAAAGTTCTCTTACTAACTCTCCAAAATCTGTTCCACCAGGTTCTCTCCTTACAATAACATCAAAATTTTCCTTACAAAGTCTTTTTTCTAATAATTCTATCTGGGTTGTTTTTCCACCACCATCCCC
>Ga0265595_1002355_pt1 | contig 12941 bp, 19 predicted proteins | sample saktaG_15_FD_190148 | JGI IMG/M metagenome (GOLD analysis project Ga0265595, IMG submission 190148) | Saline water microbial communities from Sakinaw Lake, British Columbia, Canada - sak_2013_06_06_50m | ecosystem: Environmental > Aquatic > Non-marine Saline and Alkaline > Saline ... | reverse complement strand
TCAAACAAAACACAAGTAACTTTTCCTTGCAAAAAGAATTTAGAAATCTTATTGCAAAACATCAAAACCCCGGCATTAACTAAATAATCATTTTTTAGCAAACCCAGATTTTCCAAAATTGTTTCTCTTTTTTGATTGCCTGTAATATTTGCTAATCTTAAAAAATCTCTAAACTTATTTTCTTCAAAATCCTTTTGTAAATTAAATTCTTTATTTGTTTTTTCATCAAAAACAATTAATCCTTCTTCTTGAAAAAATGCCCTTAATTCATCTCTACTTAATTTTTGAGAATTTGCTCCAACTCTTAAATAGTATTGGCTTGCATATGAATAAGGTTTATTCTTTCCTTCGGGAATGTTAATAACAATTAAATTATCTGCTTTTTCAATTTTTATATTTAATTTAGGTTCTATTGTTCTAGCTATTGTTTGAATCTGTGAACTTTGAGAATTGGTTAAGCCAAATCCTTTAATTACTCCATCATCATTAACTCCTAGGATTATTTTTCCTCCACTTTCATTAGCAAAAGCACACATTTCTTTCCCTAAACTTAGTACATTAAAACCTTCTTTAAATTCTAATTTAAGACCTTCACCTGTTTTAATCAAATTTATTAGTTCTTCTTTTTCCATTTAAATTTTTCCTTTAATTTTTTCTATTAACTCTTGCTTGTTCATTTTAAGGTTTGGGCTTTTTCTTTAGAATAATTTTCCCTTTTTCTGTTTTAATTTCTAATTCTTCTCCATATTTTAATCCAGTTTCTTTTAAAATCATTGGAGGGAGATTTATGATATATTTATAGTAATCTTTATCCTTGTATTTTCTTAGGAATCTTTTCTGTATTTTCATAGATTTAATAAGATGTTTTGATATATAAATTTTTAGGCACCAAAAGATTTATATATGTGAGGTGCCTAAAGAGGTCATGAATCTTAAATTTTTAGGGGTTGGATGGAAAACAAAAGTTTCTTTGAAAAGAGCAACTTATTCTATTTCAATAAATAAACTTGTAGCTGATGGTAATTGTCTTGAGAAAGGGGAAGTGCTTCACTCTTACCTTGTGGAAGATGAAAAAGCAAGAAAAATAGTTTTAGTTTATCTTGATGGAAAAAAGAATTCAAAGTAATGTTTTTGAGGGGACAAAAACTTACGTTAATATTATATAAGTGGTTAAAGGATGATAATCAGATGAGTGAAAGTCAATCAAGATATAGTATTGTTGAAAGATTAATTAAAAGAAAATTAGAAATTATGAATTCTAAATCTAATCTTAAGGAAGATGTAAAAAGGAAAGAGCAAAAAATTAGTAAATTAAAAAAAGAGTTAGAAAATTGGAAAAAAGATATTCAAGAAGATATTAAAAGAGAAGAAAGAAAAAAAGAATTAGAGATTGATAAATCTAAACAAGAGTTTGAAAATTCAAAAGAGCAAATGAAAGATAAAGAGAAAGTATTGGATGAACAAATTAAAACAATTGAAGAAGCATTAAAATCTATTGAAGAAATTTCAAAAGCATCTCCTACAATTCAGGGATAAATTTGTTTTTGAATTTGATAGAATGTCTGTAAAGAAAGAGAATTGCCATGTGCATCAACAGACATTAAATAACAAAAATAAACCAATGCCATGTTGCTGGTTCCGTGCAGATTAATTCTGCTTAGGTAAAATTTAATTTACTGCCTGTGATTTTATTGCAGGCCATTTTTAATTAAATAAAAATATTTTAAAATGCAAAAAATTAGAGATATGCCAAAACTTGAAAGTCCATTTATTAGAAAAGAAATAGATGGAAAGTATATAGTTATAGATGAAATTACTCCTGGTTATGAATGGGTGTTTGAAGACGATAGTGTTATGGCAATAGAAAAACTTCATGGAACAAATGTTTCAATAGTGATTCAAGAAGGAACAGTGGCTCAAGTTTATAACAGAACTGAAAGAATACCTTTTATTACAAAAGCAAAGAAATGGATTATAGAAGGATTGCTTAATTCAAAAGAAAGAGGGTATTTGGAATTTTTAGGCGATGGGCAATTTTTTGGTGAATTAATTGGTCCTAAAATTAATGGTAATCCTTATGAACTTGATGAGCACTTGTGGATTCCTTTTAATACCTTTTGTCAAAAACATCTTAGATACAAGAGCTGGGGAAAATACCCTAAAGATTTTAATACAATTTCTAAATGGTTTAAGGAATTAATTCCTTTATATGCATCAATGCAAGGAGATCATGAAAAGGGTTTTGTAGAAGGAATAGTATTTACACATCCTGATGGAAGAATGGCAAAATTAAGGAAAAATATGTTTAAATAATATTTTCAAAAAAATGAAAAAATTAATTATAAGATATAAAAATGTTTTAGGAAAGAAAAGATCACTGTGTGATTATAATGGTAATTGTAAAAATATGGCATATAAAGAGGTTTATCCTTCACTTATAAATAAAAGTAAAAAAGGATGGAGTTATTTATGTAGAAAACATTTTAAACAAGAGCAAAAGAGATTGAAGAATAGATTGCCTTATTGCTCAATTTAATTTTTCTCCCCATCCCCACCCCACCATCTATCCCCACCAATAATTACACTATCAACAACTCTAATTCCTAATTCCTCTCCGATTTGTTTTAATCTTTGAATTATTTCTTTGTCCTCTTCACTGGGACCGGGGTCTCCTGACGGATGATTATGAACAAGAATTATCTTAGATGCGCTGTTCTTTATGGCTGGTTTAAAAACCTCTCTGGGATGAACTATTGAAGCGTCAAGAATGCCTTTACTAATCAAGTGTTCTCCTATTATGTAGTTTTGAGTATTTAACATTAAAACATAGAAATGTTCTTCTTTTTTGTCTTTTAGTCTTTCGTGAAAATAATGAAAAACATCCTCTGCGCAGGTTATTTTTTTAAGTGGAATTTTAGATAATGTGTGTCTTTTTCCTAGTTCAGCCATAGCTAATATCTGCATGGCTTTGCTTGGTCCAATTCCTTTTATTTTTTCAAGTTCTTTTAATGAACATTCAAATAGTTTGTCTAAACCATATTCTTTTATTAATCTATTAGATACATCTATTACATTTTCATTTATAGTGCCTGTTCTTAGAATAATTGCAAAAAGTTCTGCATCGCTAAGAGCTTCCGGACCTTTTTCTAAAAAACGTTCTCTAGGTCTATTTTGCTCTGGGAGGTCTTTTATTTTCATAATTAAATGTAGGGGTTAGAAAGTTATAAATCTTTAATTTCAAAGTATTTTATAAAGTATAATTGTTTATTTTGTTATATGTTTAAGAAGGAAATAAGATTAAATCCAGAAGAAATTAGGATAGAAAAGATTGGAGAATCTCATAAGGAGTTTATAAAAAATTTTGTTTCTTATGAGCCAGAATTGATGGATTTTCTTAAAGAAGATGCTCTAAATCAACAACAAAGAAAGATTTCTGTAACTTATCTTTGGTTTCTTAGAAAAACAAATGAACTTGTGGCCTATATTACTATTTGCCCAGATTGTATTAAATTAAAGGGAATTAATGAAGAATTATCCAATCGTTTTAGAAGGAAAGGAATTAATTATAAGACTCTCCCGGCTTTGAAGATTGGAAGATTATGTGTTCAAGATAAATTTTTAAAAATAGGGGTTGGTACACTTCTTATACAATTTGCAATTAAAATTGCTGTAAATATGAGTAAAGAAGTTGGGTGTAGATTTATCTATTTAGATGCTAAAAGAAATCAAGATTCAAAAAAAGATGCAATACATTTTTATAAAAAACTTGGATTTAAGATATATAAAGATAGAAATAAAAAAGAAACCCCAATGTATTTAGATATATTAAGTTATATAGAAGAATTAACAAACAGATAATAATTTCATATTTTGTTTTATTTCTTTAGCAAATTTTTTTTGTTGAGAATTTACTTTAGATTTCTCTATAATTATCATTTGTTCAAGGAATTTATCTGCTTCTTCTCCTGTTAGTTCTGGGGTGGATTTTATTGGTTTTGCCATCTTATCTTAAGGTGTTTTTTGTTAGTATTTAAATATTTCTATGTTTTTTTCCCACTTAAACCCTTGTTATGTTCTACAAGAAATTAAATTAAAAAAAGTTTATAAACATTTCTGTACACTGGAGATCACATATAAAAATTATATGTTTTTTTTGAATATATATGGGTCTTTCGGTCCCTCAACCAATCCTCTTCTCAGCAAAATAAAGGTTAATTATAAAAAATAATAATTCTTAGAGAGATTAAGTTAAGGAAATAGTTATCTGTATTTGTACGTCCACATAGAAATATTTATAAACAATGTGCCCCTACACTTTTTATGGCATATACAGAAGTTAAACAAAGAAATGGTAAGAAATACCTATATAGAGTGAGAACTCTTAGGCAAAAAAATAAATTCAAAAAATTAAGAATCTATTTAGGTAAAGATATTTCTAAATTAGAATTGCAAGAGAAAGAGAAACAAGCAGATAAAGAACTTTTAATTAAAACAAAAAAAGAAAAATTAAAAAAATTAAATGAACTTATTTTAAAACTAAAAAAAATTCTTAAAGAGCACAATATAAAAAGAGCAGGGATTTTTGGAAGCTATGCAGAAGGGGAGCAAAAAAGATATAGTGATATTGATATTTTAATTGAACCAACAAAGAATATGGGTTTTAATTTTGCAGGATTAGAAATAGAATTATCTGAAAAATTAAATAAAAAAGTAGATTTAGTTAGCTATAATGGGTTAAGTCCTTTTCTCAAAGAAAGAATCTTAAAACAAGAGGTAAGGGTAATATGATAAGAAAAGATAATTTTGTATTTATTGAGCATATTTTAGACAGTATTAAAGATATAGAATCTTTTACTGAAAAAGTTTCAAAACAAGAATTTTTTGAAAACAAAGAAAAACAAAATGCTGTTGTTAGGAGTTTGGAGATTATTGGTGAAGCTTCTAAAAATATTTCAGAAGATTTTAAAGGAAAATATAAAAATATTGAATGGAGAGAGATAATTAGAACAAGAGATAAAATAATACATCATTATTTTGGAGTTGATTTAGAGATTATTTGGAAAATTATCAAACTAGATTTACCTGTTTTGAAGAGGAGATTAAAAGAAATATTTGAAATAAAAGGGAGATTAAATTAAAGAGAAAATGAGTAGTTTGAAAGTTCATTGTGCAATAAGTAAAAACAAGGCAAAATTTATAAATAAAATCCATCACAAGACAGCAATTGAAAATGTATGTACTACAAAAACACAAGGTTTAAATAAGTGTAGTACATAGAAAAAATATGGTAGTTGAAAAGAAAATCAATCTAAAAGGTAAAGAATACTGGATACTTATTCACTCTGTGAGAAAAGGTAAAAAAGTAATCCAAAAGAAAAAATATATTGGGAAATTTCTTCCGCCTAAAAGAAGGTTAGAATATTTAAAAAAGGAATTTTTAAAAGAACTTTCTGGACAAAAATATCAATATTTTTCAGCAGAAGATTTAGAGAAGATTGAAAATAAAAAAAATAAATACAAACAAGAATTAAGAAAATTAAGTAAACTTGAAAAAGAAAAGAAATTAACTGAATTTGGAATAAGGTATACTTATGATAGTAGTAAATTATCTGGATTAAAAGTTACTTTAAGGCAGACCTTTTTGATTTTACAAGAAGGAATTATGCCTAAAGATTTTAAAAATTTGAGAATAGCTAAAGAACTTGAAAACCATGAAAAAGGATTTTTATTAACTACAAAATATAAAGGGAAATTTGATATTAAATTTATTAAAAAATTACATTCTGTATTATTTTCTGGAATTGATAATGAAATTGCAGGAAAACTAAGAGATGAATTAAAAAGAAATGTAAAAATAGCAGGAACATCTTACATCCCTCCAAAATACCAAGAATTGAAGAAAGAATTAGATAATTTCTTTAAATGGTTCAAAGTAGAGAATAGAAAACTGCACCCTTTAGAATTAGCCTCATTAATTCATTTAAAATTAATTTCAATTCAACCTTTTGTTGATGGAAATAGCAGATTATCTAGATTATTAATGAATTGGATTTTATGGAAAAAAGATTATCCTTTAATAGATATTCCAATAGAGGATTTAGAAAATTATTATGATGTTCTTGATAAATATCAAATTGAGAGAGATGAAAAACATTTTGTGACTTATATTAAAAAAAGATATTTGATTGAAAATGATAATTAAATTTAAAGAGTATAAGCGATGCTCATGGATCTGCTACAATGACCCTGTACTCGGCGTGAGCGTGTCCCTTTCTATATGTTCTTAGACATAAAAGATTAGCAAATTATAAAAAACTCCTAATCTTAACAATATAATGAACTCTAAGTTTAAAACAGCAATAATAGTTGTTTTGATAATATTAATTCTTGCAATTATTGGATTGGTTGTTTATTTTCTTATTCGAGCAAATGCTCCTGCAGATTTTGTTCCTGGTCAAAGTTGTGATATGAATACCTATAATTGTGGAGATTTTCAATCTCAAGAGGGTGCTCAATCTATGTTTGATTTATGCGGTGGTGTAGAAAATGATATTCATGGTTTAGATAAAGATGGTAATGGGATTGCCTGTGAGAGTTTGAGTTGAGTATAATAATTCTTAAAAAGCTTTTTTTAATTTAAATTAATATGAAAGAAATAACAGATGTATCTAAGATAAATAGGTTATGTTTGTTAGATGAAATTAGTTTTTATTCTGTTTATATAATTGGTGAAGAAGTGAGAGAAAGTGGTAAAAAGAAGGGTCTTTTTGGAGGGAGTTTTAAATCAGAACAAGATGATGAAACTTATTTTGTATTGGCAAAACCGATAGGAAAATCTTCTCTTATAATTTTATCTTATAAAACAAGGGAGCAAAGAATAGAGACTCTATTTAGTAAGGCATTTGAGTTTTCTTATTTTAATGTTAAAAATAAGGAATTACTGAAAAAAACATTATCTGATAAGTTGAATTATCTTAAGAGGGAGTTAGCAAAACCTTAAAAATAAAATCATTCTAATCAATCTAAGAGGGAGGTGAGATAAATAATGGATAATATGAAATTTAAAGTGTGTGCTTTTATTGCTGGTGTATTCATAATTGTGTTTACATTTATACAATGGAATCCTGCTAAATGGATAATCTTTGCATTTGGTATTGCATTAGTATTACACAGTTTTATGAATAGAGATATGGCTGGGGGTTGTTGTACAACAAAAACTCCTGTTGCAAAGCCAGTCCCTGCAAAGAAAAAGAAATAAATTTATTTTTTAATTTTTAATTTTTCTTTTTGTTATTTTTAAATATTATTTTTAGATAGATTTTTATATGTAATTCTTTTATATTCTTTATGCAAAAGAGAGGTATTTTATTATTTTTAGTTTTAATCGCAAGTATGTTTCTTTTTAGTTTTGTTTTAGCAGTAGATGATAATTCTACAAGTCCTGTATGTACTGATGATGATGGGGGAATAGTTTATGATAAACAAGGAAATACAATTGGATTAAATATTAACAATAATTATACAATGTTGAGTTTAACAGATAGATGTTTTAATGCAACTTCAAGTGTAAATGGAAATGAATTTACAACAGATAATTGGTTGTTAGAAGGGTATTGTAATGGAAGTTATGCTTTTACAATAGATTATTTATGTCCATATGATTGTGTTAATGGTGCTTGTGTTGATGCTCTTGTTTTAAATGCAACATGTACTGATTCAGATGGTGGAAAAGATTATTATGAAAGAGGAACAGCAATTGGATTGTATTTTTCTAATAATAGTACAATAACTCTTGAAGATGAATGTTTTACATTTGGAGGAAATTCAAATTGGCTTTTAGAAGCATATTGTGATGGAATTTACGCTTATACTATAGATTATCAATGTGATTATGAATGTGTTAATGGAAAATGTGTTGATGAAGATCCTCAAAATGAAGATTGTTTTGATTCAGATGGTTTAAATTATTTTAACAAAGGAAGTGTTAAAGGAATGCACAATGGAAATCCAAATTGGGTGTATAAAGATAGTTGTTCAGGAGATTATGTTGTAGAAGGATATTGTGAAGATAATGAAGCATATACAACAGATTATTTATGTGCTTATGGTTGTGATAATGGAGCTTGTATAACAACTGTAATTGGAGAAGATCTTAATTTAACTGGAAATAATAATAATTCTTTTGCTGAAGATAATTGGTGGATTCTAATTTTAATTGGATTGATTGTAATTGCATTTATTATTATGTTTGTTGTGATAATTAAGAGAAGGAAGTGATTTTTTTTATCTTAATTAAGAACTAAACATTTAAAAGTTGTAAATTCTTACTTTCTTACATAATGGAAATAACAAAAATAAGTTCAAAAGGACAAATTGTAATTCCTTTAAAAATAAGGGCAGAGTTAGAGATAACTGAAGGATCTGTTATTGCAATAGAAAGAATAAGGGATCTTGTGGTGATAAAGAAAATAGATAATGATTTAGTTAGTCAATTTGATAAAAGTTTACAAGATTTGAAATCTGGAAAAATAAAAAGAGTTGCTTAATTTCTTAATAAACTTTTAATATATCTTTCAAATTCAGGTAAATATTTTATTATTTTATCAATTGTTTGTTGTTGCTCTTTTTTCCCTCCAAAAGCAACAATCAATACTGCAGATAATTCTTCATAAATCAAGTAATAAATTCTTTTTTCTTTTATTCTCTTTTCACGAAAAAATTTGTATCTTATCGAATCTCCAGTATATGGATTTTCTTTAAGTTTTAAAAATATTTTTTTAATTTTATTTATTTCAAAATTGGATAAGCTTGAGATTTCTTTTTCAAAGCTTTCAGTTATGTAAACTGCGTAAGCCATAGGATAATAATGCCAAATGACTAATTAAAATTATTGTTTTTTATTCTTCTTTATTTTGATTATATTCTTTTCTTTTTTCTGCCCATTCTTTATTTGTTTCACATTCTGGGTTAAAACAAAAAATCCAAGGTTTTTTTCCTTTTCTTAAACTCATTAACATTGGAAAATTACAAGATTCGCATATTTTATCAACTCTTTTTATTATTCCATTTGGTGGAAGAGAGAAAGTATTTTTACATTCAGGATAAGCATCACAGGCTATGAATTGTCTTCTGGTTTTTCTTGAATATGTAATTGCAAGGTTCCCTTTTTTACATTTTGGACATTGAATCAAAGTGTTTTCTTTTTTTTCAATTGCTCTTTGTTCTTCTTGAGCATCCATAAGTTCTGCACCTATTTTATTTTCTTGTTTTTCAAATTGGTGTGCTATATCTGTTATGGCTTTTTTAGCTTTGTTTAATATTTTTTCTTCTTTACCTTCTAAATCTTCTTTTTTAGCATCAACAATTTCATCCATTTCATCTTGTAATTCTTTTGTTAAGTTTTCATCAATAATAATTGGAGAATATTTTTCTAATGTTTTAATTAAAGACATTCCTAAGGTTGTTGCTTCAAGTGCTTTTTCTCTTACATATCCTCTATCATATAATGTTTCAAGAATAGAAGCTCTTGTTGAATTATGAACTAAAATATTTCCTTCTGTTATGAAGTTTGGGGAATTTTTTTCTATAGAGAGATCATAAACGTATCCAGAGTAATTTTCTATGGATAGCTCTTTTATAGGTATTTCATAAATTCCTTTTTTTATTTTATTGTAATTTATTTTCATACAGTGGTTTATGTATTTTGAATCTTTTTTATTCAAGTAAAAATTCCAAGCATATTGATTTTTTTTCTTTTTTAAAACAATCCCTAATTTTTGCAATCTTTGTAGGGCATATTTGATTTGAGAATGATTTAGTTTTGTTTCTTGTATTAATGTTTTAGTATCTTTGAATCTTTCAACTAATGCCAAACTGATCTTAGCACTATTTTGAAGTATTTTATAGTGGGGAGATCCACATTTTAATCCCGAATATAAGATTTTCTCTTTATAATTGTCAAATCCTACTTCATAAGCAAATTTTTCTATTTTATCCCTCCCACTTATTAAAATTGTCCAGCAATCAAATTTTTTCTGATTACAAGTGCTAATGCTTTTGTTTATTTTTGTTTCAATATCTAAATTTTTAAGTAATTTTTGGATCCATTTTATTAACTTTTCATTTGCAAGAGTTATTTTTACTCTAGGAGTATCAAATGAATTACAAGGCATTTTTTTTATAGATATTTTCTTTTTTGGTCTTAAATGGACATTTCCATCAGCATCAAAAAATCCTCTTAAAAAATCCCCAATAAATTCTTTTGGTATATTTAATGGTTCTTTTCCTTCTAATTTTGGAAACGCTTTGATCAAGACATAAGACATTACTGAATTCAAATTTACTTTATATTTTGATCCTAGATTATAAGCATAACAAGGATTTCCAAAAATATCTTTTGTGGTTTCTTTTAATAGTTCTACTGCTTTTTTTTCTGTTGTAGAAAATGAAATTGAATGTGATCCATTATATTTTGGACCATCATAGCTCCCATCTCCATAATAGTACCCTAAAACCCATGCAAGGCTTGTAGACCATTTTATAGGTAATTTTGATTTTAAAATCCCTTTATCTTTCTTGGAAGAAAATTTGTGTTTTATTTCTTTTTCATTTAATTTATATTTCTCACTAAATATATTTTCATTTATTATTTCTTGTCCTTCTTTGTAATTTTTTGTAATTCCAATTAGTTTATCTTTTATTTTAATTTCTTTTGCAGGAATTTCTATAATTTTATTGTTTCTAGAAATATAAATTAAGTGATCTTCTGTTAATTTTATTGTGGAGCAATCTGTCTTTATTTTAATTATTTTTTCTTCTTTTTTTATTTTCCTTTTTGAGATTAATGAAGGTTCTGTTATTAATGCAGATTCTTTGTCGAAAGAAATAGTTTTTCCACTAATTCTTCTAATTTTTAATTCTTTTTCTTTTGTTTCTTTTTCTCCTCTATTAAATATATCTCTTATTTTCTCTTTTTTTCCATTAAAAATTATTTTTGTGTTTCCAGTTAGACATTTTGTTCCTAAATTTCTTTTTTCTAATTCTGATAAAATTGAAGCTGGAGAATATCTTCTTGGGGGTTGGGTTTGTTTTTCTTCTGTTCTTTGATTAATTATTGTAACTTCCCCATTAACATCAGGCAAATCTAATTCTTTTAAATTTGAAGGATAAATATCTAACCAAGCTTTCTTTTTTATTGCAGATCCATTTGCAGAGAAAACTAGATTATTTACTTCTGCTGTTATTCTTTTTTTATCTATAATTGCATCTTCGCAGAATAAACATAAAAATCTTTTAACAATTAGATCATATATGTTTTCTTCATCTCCAGATAAAATCTGGGTGTTTCCAGTAGGATATATTGAAGGGTGGGCTGGATCTGTTTTTTCACCTTCAATTGGTTTATCTCTTTTAATTAATTTTGAAACTTTATATTTTGATTTTAATGTTTCTAAAATTGATTTATAATCAATTGAATCTGGAAGTTTTTGAGAAGAAGTTCTTGGATATGAAATTAAACTAGCTAAATAAAGTGATTGCGCTATTTTCAAAGTGTTTGAAGGAGATATTCCATAAATCCTGTAAGCTTCTGTTTGTAAGGTTGTTAAATTAAAAGGAGGGTTTGGGGGTAAAATTTGTTGTGTCTTTTTTGTTTGAGCTTGAGCTTTTTTACCAATTAAATCTTTGAATTTTTCTAATTCTTTTTTGTCCCAATTTGGGACCCCTTTGGGGCCGAAAATATCTTTAATGTATTTTAGTTCAACTTCTGGATCTTTTACAGTAATAAATACTTGCCAATATGGTTCTGATTTAAATGCTTGAATCTCTCTTTCTTTATCTACAATTAATTTTAATGTTGGACCTTGAACTCTTCCAATTGACATTATCTTGAATTTTCCTGTTGTTTTTATAGCATTCATTAAAGCTCTTGATAAATTTATTCCATAATACCAATCTAAATAATGTCTTGATTCTCCTGCAATTGCCTGACCCCAATGTATGTGCTTTGATTTTGTATCATAAGCTTTGTTTAGTTCCTTATCTGTTAAAGTAGAGAATTTCATTCTATTTGCATCTTCTTGTCTGCAAATCATTTTAACAACATTTATACCTATAACTTCTCCTTCAATATCAAAATCAGTAGCAACTGTAATTTCTCCTGCATTTTTTGCAAGTTTTAATAATACATCATAATATTTTTTTGAAAAATCACCTTTTCTTGCTTGAAAATTTGGAACCCATGAAATATCAAATGTTGGAACTTGAGAACCTGCATTATTTTGTTTTAATGTAAATAAATGTCCAACAGCACAAGCAACTACAAGGCTTTTTCCATTTCTATCAACTTCATAATATGCTATTCCATTAAGTGCTCTTTTTGTAGAAGTTCCTAAAGCTGCAGATATTTTTGCAGCTGCTTGAGGTTTTTCTGTTATAATTAATTCATATGAGCCTTTTTTTAAAAGTATTTTTGGAAGTATTTCTTTTTCTGTTTTAATTGTTGTTGTTTTTGATCTTTTAGAGGTTGTGAACTTTGTTTTTCTTTTAGTTTTCTTTTTACCAACTTTTTCTACTTTTTCAATTGATTCAGATGTTTTTACAGGTTTTTCAGTTGTTTTTCTTAGAAGAGCTTCTCTTGTGATTTCTTTTTCAACATTTTTTTCAGTTGAATGTTTTATACTAGTTTCATCCATTTGAAGGTAGCCTTCTATAGATCTTTCTTCTTTTGTTTTTTGAGGTTTTTTAATCATTTGTTCTAATATAATGGAGGAAAGGAATTATTTATAAATTGTTGTTTTTAGGAAAAAAGGAGTATAACAATGCTTTTAAACCTAAATTCTCTTTGAAAATCATTAAAATGACAAACAAATTTAACTATACTACAAGAATAGTTGTAATAATTGCAATTCTTGCACTTTTATTTGGTTTAATTATTGGTGGAA
>Ga0265595_1002352_pt1 | contig 12954 bp, 5 predicted proteins | sample saktaG_15_FD_190148 | JGI IMG/M metagenome (GOLD analysis project Ga0265595, IMG submission 190148) | Saline water microbial communities from Sakinaw Lake, British Columbia, Canada - sak_2013_06_06_50m | ecosystem: Environmental > Aquatic > Non-marine Saline and Alkaline > Saline ... | reverse complement strand
CGTCGCCAAGCAGCGCAACGGCCCCACCGACACCGTGTACCTGCGCTTCATCAACGACATCACCCGCTTCGAGTCCGCCGCGCCGGATAGCTACGCGATGTGAGGCCGCCATCCCGGCCCCCCGCCTATGCAAGATCACAAAGAACGTCGCCAACATCGACATCGAATACCACTAGGACAACGAGGACCTCGACGATAGGCTCAGCGAACTCAAGAGCGTCAAGCTCAAGGCGCTCGAGATCACCCTCCAACCGCCTACGGCTCAGGACAGAATATGGCCTGCAAGGCCCTCCTAAAGGCACTGCGACGCATAGACAAATGAGTTTCTTCATAGCCGAGAGGAATCAATTCGACAAGAAAGGTAAGCCTTTAACAACTTGTAATATAAACAGTTACAACGCAGACGGGGGCTATTGCGGGTATGGCCGACCTGGAGAGAGGCTCAATTTGCCACTTGACGGGCACAACTCCTGTGTTAACATCCTTTAGTATCGAGGCGCTAGCAAACGAAAGGGAAACCATGGCAAAAGCAAGAACCTCGGTCGAGGTCAAGCGTCAGGCCCTCTTGAAGGGCATGACGGCAGCGTCCAAGGATCGGACTGCCAAGGTCGTTCGCTTTGCAAACAATGATGTGCCTTCTTTTCTGGTGAACCTCGATAGATTTCAAGCTTGGTCGCGTCGGACTCGGCCTAAGATCACAGTCAAGTAAGTTCGGTCTTTAGAAATATCCCGTTCGCAGAGAAGATCAGCCTGTTCAAGGCAAGGGGTAATAATGGTTAAGTATGCGCGTCTCTCGCCAGCCAAGAGCGTGTGGAAGCCCCAATCGATTCTCCGTCCCTTCTCGAATTTCGACTTCATCGACCGCCGATTCCCAAAGATTGATCCGCTCAGAAGAATCATGTCGCAGATTCGGCGGCTGGGTGGGGCGACGTTGCTTATCGAAAGACTGGATGCAGACAGTGCTGAGGACTTGCGAGAGGAGAACGAAGACATCCATCTACGATATAGCCAGTTCACCTCCAACGACAGTCGTGTCTACCGCCTAAGCTTCTTCTCGAAGGAGATTGTCTCACTGCATCAAATCGGCGATCTCTCTGATGATGACTTTTTGGGGTTTTCTATTGTCAAATGCGACGGTGTGTCGGGGATCGAAGCGGTTCATCGCATCTACGAGTCGGTGGTTCGCCGTACCCCGTACTTGAATAGTTTCGTGCGCGGCGAGCCCATATGGACATGTCACGTGACCGGTCATGAGTTTCATGTTCAGGGGTATCTATATGCCCAGCAGAACAATATGACGAACGTTTGCGCTCACGTGGCGATACGTACGGCAGCGTCGCGTTTCCACCCCAATGGCGACATGACATACCGCGAAATCAACACACTGCTTGGCATAGATCACGTGAAGCGGAAGGTTGGTGGGGCAGATGGCGGCGGCTTAGACTATCAGGAAATCTCACAGGCAATTGAATCCGCTGGGGCCAGATGTTTCGTGGGGAATTACACAAAAGCACCTCCGAAAGGAGTAACTGCTCTTCCATTCCAGAAGTATCTGTATGGCAGCATTGAATCAGGATATCCAGCAATCGTCTTCTTTGGCACTTCGTCCGGCGCCTATCACGTAGTGCCTTTGTTTGGTCACACTTTCAATGAAGACACATGGGTTCCGAACGCAGAGTTTTCATATTTTAGGATTGGTGCTGGGACAAGATATGTGCCAAGTGAGTCTTGGTTGAGTGCGTATATATCGCATGATGATAACTGGGGATCGAATTTCTGTATTCCTCGACAGTTCCTATATGCTCGACTGAGTTGTACCGCGTCTTCTGGAGCCAGCCTCTGCAGTATTCAGCCAGAGTGTGTCGCCTATATTATAGCAACTCTCCCAAAAGTTGTCCAGGTTGATCCTATCAAGGCAGAGGCGGTTGGTGCCGACTATCTGTTCAGCATGATTCCGGACTTGCCTCATTACAGTGAACCGTGGGAAACCCGCCTCTCGTTCTATGCGCGACAGAACCTTTTGGTCCTACGTCCAATACTCATTGATTTTAATGAGTATGCCTCGCATATGGCGAGGATATCAGACTGGACTCGGAATGGCATTAGGAACAACCTGGTACATAATCTGCGTTCTCTTAGTAACGAGAAGGTATGGATGGTGGAGTTGTCCATTCCTGAATTGTTTTCTGCGAACAGGCGAAAGATCGGCGAAGTCCTGCTTCAGGCTGAGGTTCCGGGTGGTACGAGTCGTGACTTCAGCAACTTCCTGCTTGCCAGGCTGCCCGGATGTTTCGCCCTGTATGAAGGCGGGGGGCCATCAAGACCCAAGTACCGCTTCATTCCTTCAGGAACACAGGGCCATGTCGAACTCTACGGATGCGAAGAGAGAACCGTGTGAAATTGGACAGTCATTTCTCCCATGTCGCCATAAGCTTGCCGCAATGGTGGCATTCACGCCGGCGCATGGCTCGCCTGCCCCAGGTGGGCCGCGTGCAGACGACGCGGATATACTTGCGCCCACGATAACGTTCGCAAGACGCTCACGATTCTATCGGCAGATCCAGCATCAATGCCCGCACGTACCGCATCGGCGGGGAGCCGTAGCTCAGCAACTGGTCGTGGTAGGCCTTGAGGTTGAACTTGTCGCCGGGCTTGCTTTCCACCTCGCGGCGCATGGCGATGTGTTCGAGGTAGCCGACGAAGTACGTCGACAACTGGGCACTGGAAAGCTGCGCCCGCGTCCACTTGCCCGCCGCCTCGCGCTCCTCCTGGAACGTGTCCTCGATCATCAGTTCCATCGCCTGCTCGCGCGTCATGCCATCGGCATGCACGGCCTGGTCGAGTATCGCGTTGGAGATCGCCCGCAGCAGCCATTTCAGCACGACGAGTTTCATCAGCGGATCGTCGCCGTAGGCCCCCCGCTCGACCATCATGCCCTCGGTGTACACGGCCCAGCCCTCGATGAACGTGCCCGATGAGAGCATCGCCCGCAACGTCGACGGGTACCGGCTGGAATGCGTGATCTGGAGGTAGTGGCCGGGCATGGCCTCGTGGACGGTCAGGTTCTCCAGCGAGCGGGTGTTGTACTCGCGGAGCAGGGAGCGGACTTGCTCGGCCGACCAATCGCCAGGCGGCGGGGCAATGGCGTAGAACGTGCCCTGCCCGACGTCCAGCGGCCCCGGCGAGTCGCAGTACGCCAGCGTCTGGCCGCGACGGAACTCGGGCATCTCGATGACCTTCACCGGGTCCGGCTGGACCGTCACGATGTCGGCTGACCGCACGAAATCCGTCAGCCGGTCCAGTTGCCCCTGTGCGATCTCGACGATCCGCGTGATATCCGGCGTCTGGCGGCAGGCCATCTCAAGGCACGCGCGGATAATCGCCTGCTGGTACTGCTTCGATGGACTGGCGGGATGCCTGGCGTATGGGTACTCGCGCCGGTAGACCTCGGCGGCGAGGTCGTACATTTCCTGGCGAATGCGGAGCAACTCAGCCTCGGCGAGTTCGCGGACTTCCGGCCGGGTCAGCCGGCTGGAAAGGGCAAACGAGAGTTTGCGGTCGAAGAGCTCCGCCCCCAGCCGCCAGTTGCCGCCCGCACTCGGCAGGACCTGGCCCTCGAGCCACTTCTGGTGGCCCTCGATGGCCTGGCGGGCGGTGGTGATCGCCTGTTCCATCCGCCGCCGGTCGGCCTGGCCAAGCGAGCCGACGTGCGGGCGGATCATGGTCTCGATGAGTGTTATCACGCCGGGGTTTTGTTTGACGGCCGTCTCGGCGTGGACCTTGGGCACGCGGGATATTTCGATCGCGGAGCGGCCCTGTGCTAGCATTCGCGGGATCTGCTCCATTCGGGCGGCGGCATTGGCGAGGCGTTCGGCCAGCGGGGCGAAGTCGCGGGCGACCAGCCCGTAGATGGCGCCGCCCGCAAGGGCCGTGCAGGCCATCGGGTTCCAGGACCACTCTCGCAGCTCCTCGAAGTGCCAGATCTCCGAGCGCAGCCGATGCTCGAGCATGGCCGCGTCGACCTGGTTGGCCCGCGAGAGCTGTTGTCGCGGGATCACCGCAAGCTCATCCAGCACGGCCCGGCAGAACGCGGTTTTCGCCTGCCGCGCTTCCGGCGAGACGTCGTCGAGTATGGCGTCGTGGCGGTGGTCGCCCAGGTGCGTGGCCCCAACCGGCGAGTAGGCCGTCACCTCGTCGACGTAGCGTGCGGCGAGTTGCTCGAAGGAGAGGTCGGAGGGGGAGGAGGGTTCGTTCACATTTGCCATGACCAGGGCTCCCGAAGAAATCCAAAATCCGAATTTCCAAATCCTAAACAAATTCAAATGACAGAATTCAAAATCCCAAACAAGACGATCCTCACGAGGGCGTGCAGACTTCTCACAAGTATTCTGCTCCCCGTCTACGTTTTGAACATTTGAATTTCGTGCTTTGGCTTTATTTAGGATTTAGTGCTTAGAAATTCGAGTTTCCCGCAAAGCAGGGCGCCGATTGCCGCCAATTCCCTCGCCTATTTCTTCCCGTGCAGGTGGCATCTTACGGTCCTGCCTTCTCCCAGGTCGGTCACGGGCGGGTAGGTTTCCTTGCAGATCCCCATGGCGCGGGGGCATCGCGGGTGGAAGTGGCAGCCCGACGGCGGCTTGCTTGGCGACGGCACGTCGCCGTCGAGGCGGATGCGTTTCCTGCCGGTCTTCTTTTCCAGGCCCGGCACGGCCGAGAGAAGGGCCTCAGTATACGGGTGCAGCGGCTCGTCGAAGAGCCGTTCGGTTGAGGCCTGCTCGACGATTCGTCCGAGGTACATGACGGCGACCTCGTCTGAGAGGTACTCGACCACTCCGAGGTCGTGCGTGATGAACATGTAGGTCAGCCAGTCGTCCTTGCCGCGTCTTTGCAGCCTCTTGAGCAGGTTGAGGATTTGGGCCTGGATGGACGCGTCGAGGGCGCTGGTGGGCTCGTCGAGGACGATGAATTGGGGCTGGACCGCCAGTGCCCGCGCGATGCCGATCCGCTGTCGCTGCCCGCCGGAGAACTCGTGCGGGTAGGAGATCATGGCGTTTTGTTCGAGCCCTACCTCCGCCATCAGGGCCCTGATTCGTTCGAGCCTGTCGTTGTGGTCCGCGCCGATGCGGTGGACCTTCATGCCTTCCTCGATGATGTCCTGCACGAGCATTCGCGGGTCCAGCGACGAGTATGGGTCCTGGAAGACGACCTGTGCGCTTCGGCGGAAGCGCAGCAGCGAGCGTCCGTCGAGTGCCATGATATCCTGCCCGTCGAACCAGACGCTGCCGGCGCTGGGCGGCAGGAGGCGGATGAGCGTTTTGCCCAGGGTGGTCTTTCCGCATCCGCTCTCGCCGACGAGTGCGACGGTCTGGCCCCGGCGGATGGTCATATCCACGCCGTCGACGGCGCGGACGTGCCCGACGACTCGCTGGAGTATGCCCTTGCGGATTGGGAAGTGCATGCTCAGTCCGCGAATGTCCAGCAGCGTGTCGTCGTGGGGCCTTTGGTCCGTCGTGGCGGCGGCCTCGGTGATCGGCGGCGTCCAGATTTCAGGCTTGGCGGCGCCGCTGTAGAGGTGGCAGGCCACGAAGTGGTCGGGTTCGACGGCGGCCAGGGCCGGCTCGTTCATGCGGCACGGCCCGAAGACTCGCGGGCAGCGGTCGCAGAACCTGCATCCCGGCGGGTAGTCCTCGGGGCTCGGGACCATTCCGCGGATGGTATCGAGTTGTTGCCCGCGGCGGTCACGGCTGGGCCTGCACCGCAGGAGGCCCTCGGTGTACGGGTGCAGCGGCCGGGCGAAGAGCGCCTCCGCCGGGGCGGTCTCAACGATCTTGCCGGCGTACATGACCGCGACCCGGCTGGCCATCTTGGCGATTATCGCCAGGTCGTGAGTGATGAACAGGATCGACATTCCGAGCTTGGCCTGGAGGTCGCGCAGCAGGTCGAGGATCTTGGCCTCGACGGTCACGTCCAGCGCGGTGGTCGGCTCGTCGGCGATCAGCAGTTCGGGCCGGCACGCCATGGCCATGGCGATCATCACGCGTTGGCGCATTCCACCGGAAAGCTGGTGGGGATACTCCCCGAGCCGGCGCTCGGGCTCGGGCATATCGACCAGCCGAAGCGCCTCGACGGCCTGGGCGAGGCGCTCGGCGCGGGACAGGTATCGGACGGCGCCGTCGGGGCCGCCCTGGCGGATCGACTTGCCTATGGCCTCCAGGAGTTGCGTGCGGACGGTGAGCACGGGGTTCAGGCTGGTCATGGGCTCCTGGAAGATCATCGAGATGTTCCGCCCTCGCATGTACCGCCTGCTGGCGGGTGGCAGCTTGAGCACGTCCTTGCCCTTGAAGAGGACCTCGCCTCCTGCGGCCCTGGCCGCCGTCGGCAGAAGCTGCATCACCGACAGCGCCGTGACGCTCTTGCCGCATCCGCTCTCGCCGACAAGCCCGAGCGTCTGGCCTGCCTCGATGGCGAACGACACGTTGTCGACGACCTTCTTGGGGCTCTCCGGCGTGCCGAAATAGGTTCTGAGGTTGTTGACCTGCATCAACATCATCCGCGATCTCCCGCTCCGCGAACGCGCAGCGACGGGTCAAGCGCGTCGCGCAGGGCGTCGGCAAAAAGATTGGCCGGCAGGACGAGGGCCAGCATCGCCGCGAACGAGGCCACGAGGTTCCACCACACCACCGGATCGCGCCCCAACTCGTTGCGGGCCCCGTTGATCATAGTGCCCCAACTGTACGTGTCGGGCCCCACGCCGATGCCAATGTAGCTCAGCATCGCCTCGGAAAGCACCCTGCCGCTGAAGCTCAGCACGACGGTGATCAGCACCAGGTGCATGAAGTTCGGCACGATGTGCCTGGCCAGTATGACGTACTTCGACACGCCCAGGGCGGTGGCGGCCTGGACGTACTCGCGCTCGCGAAGCTTAAGCGTCTCGCCGCGAAGCAGGCGGCACAGGCCCACCCAACCGGTTATCCCCATCACTATGCAGAGTTGGACGATCCCCCTGCCGAAGATCAGCATGAAGCACGCGATCAGCAGCACCGACGGGATGCAGCTAAGCGTTGTGTAGATGTACGTGATGACGTCGTCAACCCATCCGCCGAAGAAGCCCGCGATCACGCCGAAGAGTATGGCGAACGGCACGGCGATGATCGTGGTGAGCCCGCCGATGATCAGAGCCGTCCGCACGCCCTTGAGCGTGACGTAGAGAACGTCATTGCCGGTCTGATCTGTGCCCAGCAGGTGCGTGCCCGGGTACTCCAGCGGCTTGTAGACGCGCTCCTTGAGGGGCTGGCCGTCCACCATGACCAGCTTGCCGTCGACGAGCTTGTCGACGGTTGCTTTGCCTACCAGCGTGTCGGCCAGAGGGGCGGAATAGGTCTTCTCGGGTCGTGCTCTAAGCGGCGCGCAGATCCGATCGAGGATCGACAGCGGCGGCGTCATCGCCGCCTGGGCGTTGGGCGCGTTGCCGGCGGGGCGTTCCACGTCGGACCAGGACACGCTGTCCATAAGACCCACGACCAGGAAGATCAGGACCATGACCATCGAGGCCATTGCCAGCTTGCTGCGGCGGACCTGCCGCCAGGCGTTGACCCACAGCACGCTCCGCCGGGCGTACAGCACGAAGCCGACGAGCCCAAGGACCACCCCGGCCGCGCCCAGGTTGGTGCCAAGCGGCAAGCATTTGCCGATGTTCGTGATGAAGTTGACCCCGGAAAGATACATGTAGCCCTTGTATATCCCGTAGCCCGCGTAGCCCAGGACCTCCAGCGTGACCAGGATGGTGGCCACGTCTTTGCGCGATGGCTGGCCCTGGAGGCTCCGCAAGCCGCCCGAGCCGAGCGTGATCCGCGGGTCGACCAGGGTGTAGCTGACGTCCGTCATCAGCAGGCCGATGATGTAAAGCACCGCGCCGATGAAAGTCATGGAGCGGATGACGGCGAAGTCCTGGGCGTTGATGGCGTTTATGGTCATGCTGCCGAGGCCCGGAATCCCGAAGAACGATTCCATGAGCATGCTGCCCATGAACAGGAACGGTATGGACATCACCGCGCCGGTGAGGATGGGGATCGAGGCGTTCTTGAGCACGTGGCGGAACATCACCGCACTCTCGCCGAGGCCCTTGGCTCGCGCGGTGCGGACATAGTCCTTCCCGACCTCCTCGACCATCACGGTCCGGCCGAAACGCACGCTGCCGCCTATCCCGCCCACCACGCCGATGAGCACCGGCAGGAAGACGAACTTGACGGTGCTTCCCCCCCAGTCGAAGCCGGAGATGGGAAACAGCTTGAGCCACTGCGCGAAGACGAACTGCCCGCCGATGATGTAGAACAGCCCCGAAACCGACATCATCAGCACGCACAGCACCGTCGCGCCGCGGTCGAGGTATGTCCCGCGGAGGAACGCGACAATGAGCGACAAGGTTATCTCTACCAGCAGGCCCAGCGCGAACGACGGCACGCCGATGGCAAGGCTGGGCATCATCCGCCGACGGATTTCCCCGGCGATGTCGCGGTCGTTGGCGTCGGAGCGCCCGAGGTCGAAGACCAGCACGCGGGCGCACTTCTGGTAGATCAGCGTCTGCGTGACCTTGTTGGCGCCCTGGGCCTTGTTGTTGTAGAACAGGGGCAGGTCGTAGCCCCGCTTCTGGATCCACTTCGTGATGGCGGCATCGTCGGCCTTCATCCCCAGCGCCTTGCGGGCCATGTCGCGGGGCGAATTGGCGATGAAGAACATGGCGAACGTGAGAAACACAATCCCCAGGACGGTGGGCACGGCGTAGAGAAGTCGGCGGATGAGGTAGGCAATCATTGTGTCACTTCTCCCGCATGTGCCGCCGGGTTGTCAGAGCCGCGGGTATCGCCAGGGCCGCCAGAACCATCAGCAGTATCGCCAGAGGCCAGTATTTCGGCTGGTTGTACTTGTTGCGGTAGGCCGTCCGCTGGCGGACGTCTATCCTCAGGTACTTCATGGTGTTGCTCGCCAGCGGGTAGGGGTACATATTCTTCAGCCATGAATGCCTGAGGGTCAACGCCATGCCGTGGGACTCGAAGACGGCCGGGGCGTCCTTGCACAGTATATGGAGCATCTCCCGGAGGATCGCCTTCCGCTCGGGGGTGTTTTCCATGCGGCTCATCTGGCGGTAAAGCTCGTTGAAGCGCGGATTGTCATAGCGGGGCTGGTTCTGCATGTCCGGCGTGACCACCTCGGGCATGTAGAACAGGATCAGGAAGGTCTCCGGGTCCGGGTAGTCCGCCAACCAGCCGAAGCGGACGAACTGGAAACTGCCCTTGCGGATCTTGTCAAAGAACCGGGTTGTGTCGCAGTCCTCCGTTTCCAGCCGTATGTTGATCCGCCCGAGCTGCTTTTGCAGCAGCTTCAGCTCGCTGCGCTGCCCGGGCGTCGGGGACATCATAAGGTACTTGATTACCAGGGGAAGCCCGTCGGGGCCGTAGCCGCCGGGATAACCCGCCTCGGCCAGCAGTGCCTTGGCATCCTCGATCGACCGGCGGACAGGGGCGTTGCGCTGCTTGTCCCAGCGGAAGACGTACGGGTTAATGCCGGCCTCCATGGCTTCGTGACCGAAGACGCCCGGCGGGATCGCGTGCTGGGCCTGCGTGCCCAGGCCGTTGTTGAAGATGTCGAGCTTCTCACCGGCGTCAATGGCGATGCTGATCGCCTGGCGAAGCTTCTGCTTCTTCTCGTCGAGGCCGCCCAGTACCGGGTCGGTCATATTGAACGCGTAGTACCCCAGATAGGCGGAGTTCGCCGTCAGCATCTCTATTCCGCGATCCCGCATCTCATCCGTGATGGACAGGTCGCCCCTGGAGCTCAGCGACACGGCCTGGTCGAACGAGTCGGCCTGAATGCCCGATGCCTCGTAGTAGCCCTGCATGAACTTGTTCCATCGCGGGATGGACTCTTTCTCCATGCGGAAGACGACGCGGTCGATGAACGGCAGCCTCTTGCCGGAGTCTTCGAGCATACCGGCTTTTTTCATCAGCTTGTAGTTCTCGACGGCCTCCGGGTCGGCGCCGGGCGCCGGTGGGGCCAGCGACGGGTAGAGCTCCTCGCGGAAGTTGGGGTTGCGGACCAGAACCACCTGGTTTGTCGGGTCGTAGCTTTCGAGCACGTATGGCCCCGTGCCGACAGGATTGAAGTCGAACATTATGCCCCGCTTGAGAAGCCCCGGCTGGTTGTAGAAGTCCAACGCTTCCGGCGGAACCGGCGAGAAGAACTGGAACTCCATCCAGTAGAGTATCTGCGGGTACGGGTGGAGAAGGACCACCTCGAAGGCGTACTTGTCCACTTCGCGGATGAAAGGGAATCCCTCTGCCACCTTGTTGTAGTCCAGGATTACGGGGTTGAACTGCTCGTCCTGCTCCTGGTTGTAAAGCAGCCCGGCCGCTTCGGCCCGCGCCTTGCGCTCGGTTTCCAGGACTTCCTTCAGCTTGTCGACGTAGTCCTGGAAGCCAAGGAGGTTCGCGGCCAGCGCCCCCTGAGCGGGGCACTCAAGCCGCAGGTCGCACAGCCGCCGGATGCCATACACGAAGTCGGCGGCCACCATCTCGCGAGTGGCGGTCTTCTTGAAGTCCGCGACGCCTCTTATGCCCCGCAGATCGTCTTCCGTCAGGCGGCGGTTGGCCTCGACGAAACACGGGTGGTTCTGGTAGATCACGCCGCGGCGAAGGCGGATGGTGTAGACCGTCGCGTCGATGGTCTTGCCCTTGTACTGCACCTTCCGTTGCTCGGACTTGGGCACCTCGACAGCCAGAAGCGGATCGAGCTTGTAAGGACGGTCGACGTAGTTGTACTGGAACGGGGTCTCGGCGATGTTCGCCAGGACGGCACTGTCCCCCCCGTACACCCTGGCCGGGTCCAGGTGGCCGATCTCGTCCGAGATCGAGTTGTAGTAGATGTTGGCGTTGGCGTCCTTGTCCGGGTACGGGGAGTCGTTGCACGCGACCGGCAGGATCGCCAGGGCCATCACGGCTGCGCGAAGGGCGCCGGTGCCCAGCCGGCGACCCCGGCCGGGGGCCGTCGCGGGCGGGCAGGACGCCCGGCGGCCAAGGGGAGATTTCAAGCGGCAGGTTGTCTTGAAACTCACGATCATCTCCTGCAAATCATCGTCGACAGAGCGCCGGCACTCCGCAGGCCCGTTCGTCCGGCGGCATAGTATCATCCCCGGGGGGCCGACGCCAAGAGGGACTTTCCGATTCCTCGTCAGCGAGGCTCGAACGTCACCTTGTAGTCCAGCCGGTCGGCCTTGGCGGTTATCGTGCCCTTGGTCTGGTCGAAGTCCACCAGGCGCACCCGCCACATGTACGTCCGCGTGCCATCGGCGTTCTCGTCCACGACGAACTTGCCCATCCAGCCCAGCGGCTTTGCCGGCGACTGGACCTGCTTGATGCTCTTGACCTTCCGGTTCGTGCGAAGCGTCGCCCAGACGTAAGTCTCCTCGGCATCGTAGCCGGCCTCGAGCCAGTGGCGGTCCGGCCAAGAGCCGGCCCCGCGAAGCACGTAAAGGTCCTTGTCCGTCCAGAGCTTCCAGTCCTCTGGCACTCGGATTCGGCAGGGCCACCACTCGGCCGGGGGGTAAACGCTCACCACGTCGTCCATGACAGCGACGCGGGCCGGCGCGGACTTCGGGGCCGACGGCACGTGCATGGTGAAGCCCGGATCGCCGAACAGGCCGCAAAGGTAAAGCATGTAGTGGTTGGGCCCGCCGCGCTGCTGGCCGGTCTCCAGGATCACCGCGACCGCCCCGTTGGACGCGTCGAGCTGTGCCTGGCCCATAGTCCGCCCGGCCAGGACCGAGTTCCAGAACATTATCCGCTGCTGCTCCTGGTATGCCGTGGCTGGCAGGGCGTTGCCGAGGAAGCCCGCCGCACCGTTGCGCATCAGCCGGGCCACGACGCTGTGGAAGTCCGCCTGGCGGTCCAGGGCGGTAGCCAGGCATCCGCCGGACTCCACCACCGCCGGCGCCAGCAGGACGTCGGAATCCCAGTCGTAGGTCTGGCCAATGTCATGCCACCACGAGTGGGCCGTGTGCGCGATGGCGGCCACGCTTGAAAGCGGCGAGCCCTGACCGAAGCCCTTTGCCCGCTTGCCACGCGACTTGCCCGCGGGCTTCTCGATCCACCGCAGCTTGTCCACGTCGTGGTGCGGGGCCATTACGAATCCGACGTTCTCGAAAAGCTTGTCGTAGGTGTTTTCCCAGCGGGCTTGCCCGGCCTTGTCCGACCAGGTCGAGTCCAGCAGCATGGGATACGTGATAACCCGGCTGGCGTAGAGGGTGGCGAAGGTCGCGTTCTCGGCCGTGACGCGCCCAACGGCGACCTCGCCGAACATGTCCTCGTCGGCGTTGGTGAAGGGGAAGTCCGAGCACAGGTCGCGGCCATCGCCCTCGCCCGCGCCCTCGGGGACGATGGCCTGCGGGATGCCGTCGGGCATGGAGACTATGGCCAGGTGGCTCGGCGGCCGGCCCATGGCGGCGTAGAGGCTCTTCAGGTCGGACAGGACCTGCTCGGCACACGGGGCCGTGATGCGGATGTCCGCCTTGCCCAGGCCGTTCCGCTCGCCGAGCGTGATCGAGCACTTCTGCCCGCCGAGCGTGACGACGTCGGCGGCGTGGAAGGGGCCTTCGCCGGCGTCGCCGAACTCGCCGTTGCCGTTGAGGTCGAAGTTGACCCGGTCGTATTCCTTGGCGCCCCGGCCGCTGGTGACGACGAAGGCAATCTCCTTGCCACCAACGCTCACCGTGCCCTTGTGGAGCGGCTTCTTGCTGGCGGGGGCGCCCTTCGGCACGCCGTCCTTGCACTCTTCGCCGGTGAAGCCGGCCTTCCAGATGGCCTTGTACGCCAGCGGCACGGCAATGCCCCCGCGCCCGGCCGCAAGAAGCGACGACGCCAGCGAGAGCTTGCGGATTACCAGCGTGTCGCGGTCGTCGGGGTT
>Ga0265595_1002348_pt1 | contig 12970 bp, 20 predicted proteins | sample saktaG_15_FD_190148 | JGI IMG/M metagenome (GOLD analysis project Ga0265595, IMG submission 190148) | Saline water microbial communities from Sakinaw Lake, British Columbia, Canada - sak_2013_06_06_50m | ecosystem: Environmental > Aquatic > Non-marine Saline and Alkaline > Saline ... | reverse complement strand
GTCGGAGGATAGAAGCATGAATGGAAAGATGATGCCTATTGGGATTGATAAAGCGCGTGAATCTGAAGCGCGTGAATCTGAAGTGCGGAACTGGTTGAATCGGTTGGAGACGGAACTGGTTAGGTCTGCTGAATTGCAAGACATGATGTTTGAACGCATGAAATGCGTGCTGCGGGATGAACCACCGTCCTGTGGATCGCCTGCTCAGCCAGAGGAACAACTGACACCGCTGGCAGGAGAGATACGCTATTGCGTCCGCAAACTGGAAAACATGTTGAGCAGGTATGAGTCACTGCTTGATCGCATCGAGTTGTAAATCCAACGGGTGAATCGTTGGCAAGCCTCGATAGGGTAGAGTCAGAGAACAAACAATAAAGGAGGATAGTATGGCAGGAAAGAAGAATGAGGTTGAGAAGGCGGCTCCGGTAAAAACGGCGGCTGAAACAATAGCCGAAAAAGAAAAAGAGCTAAGCGAACTCACCGACAAAGTAGAGAAAGTGCTTGTCGAGCGCATAGCCGAGCTCGAAGCGGCGGTTGTGTTCGCCCGCGACATGATTGACCCGAACGGGATCATTGCCCCGCAACCCGGAACGCCCGGATACATGATCCACGTGATCAGGCGCCTGCACAAGGTTTGCCCGGTTAAGAAGTAGGATGTATAGCGGGGTGGCGGAAATAGACGCTCCACATAGTGGTGTCGGAACAGGATATACTAGGTTATCCCCGGCGTGAAGGTATTGAATCCTTCCCCCGCACTAATTTAAACGGAGGAAAACAATGAGTGAACCTGGAAGCGCGGGTGCTATGGCCGCAGTGGAGAAGCACCTTGCCGACATGAAGAAGGTGGCGTTTCATGCGCTCAAGATTAAGTAATTACAACAACTAAATGAGCGGCGGGTAATCCCGTACGCTCGACGAACTGGTTCTCTAAAAATAATGGAGGTATAAGATGAAAATGTATGATGACTCAATAAGTGTCGGAAGCGTACACTCACAGGTTAAACTCAACCCGAACGGATGGACTGATGGTTGCGTGCTTACCCCTCACGGAATTGTTTACACTTACGCACAGGGAGACGACACAAATGTTGACCACACCAGACTGGATTTTGTCTATGCAGGGCGGCTTTATATGCGGAATTTCTCAGGAAAGCGTTACTCTCCAAGAGGGATCGTTACTATTGCGAAACGCTTCGCAAAAGAGATTACAGAGAATAAGGAGATAACCAGCGGAACGTCTTGTTCATCGGGAGTTGGGAAACAATAACGGAGTAACTAAATGCCAGAAGAGAAACCAGCAGGAGGACGGAAGAAAATCCATCGGTGCCAACATTGCGACAACAAGGCATGCCCCGCGGTTGGCATGCGGAGGATAGTCGAGGGCGGCTGCGAGAAGTATATTCCGCTTGACCCCGCTCTGAGGCCGAGGATGTGGGTAGGTGCGCGACGTATACGGAAGCAGTGCTGCATCACCATTTCCGAGCGTAACCTTGAGTTCATCCGCGAGAAGCTTGTCCACATGCACAGGAAGAAGATATGCGGGTACGATTCAAGGGCGGTTGTGTACTGCGTTGAAACCGTTCTTGAAAAGCTCGGTGGAGCCATGCCGAGGGTTCTAAACGACTACGACGGGAAGGAAAGGTTCAAAAAGATACAGTTCATCATGCTCATACCGGAACACCTGTTCGACAAGATGAACGCCATCGTCGCGTACTGGAAGACGGCGGAGAACGGGAACCACAGGTTAAGCCGTAGCCGGTTCGTTGACTACTGCGTTACGACGGTCAGGAAGGCCATGGAGGGGAAATGAACGCCAGTGAAATAAGAAGGCAGTGGATGAAGGGCGTCGTATCTCAGTTGGAGGGGGTTGATTTCGAGCCTGAAGAACAGACGGGGGCATTCATGGCAGGATGGTTCTGGTGCCGGAAGTACATATACGACGTTGTTCAGCTTGGACTTGTTGGCTATGTAAAAAAGGAGGCAAACAATGGGAAGCAACCTTGATCCAGACATAAAGAACCCCAAGAAGCGCAGGGCGGAAGACCCCGGCAAGAAGATGTGGCACCGCTTTGTCAAGGACGAGCGGCAGTACGCCAAGAACTGGGACGACATTTTCGGGAAAAAGAAAAGAGGAAGGAAATAGGAAACTATGAAGCCATATTATCAGGATGAATACGTGACGATCTACCACGGCGATTGCCTCGAGATCGTGCCGACGCTGGGCCGGTTCGACTTGCTGTTGACCGACCCGCCGTATGGGATTGCAAGCGTTTGGAAGGGGGGGTTTGGGCACGGATGGGGAAAGGCAAGTAAAGACTCCGCGATGAGAAACGAATGGGACGCGGAAGCGCCAGACATTGCATGGCTTCTTGAGGTTGCAAATGTGTCAATTGTTTGGGGTGGCAACCATTTCAATCTTCCTCTTTCCCGGTCTTGGCTGGTGTGGAACAAGCCGGAACGTGGATTCTCGTTGAGCGAGGCGGAACTTGCGTGGACAAACCGGGACAACGTGGTTCGAGTGTTTGACCATAAACGGTCTGACGCTGGACGCAAACACCCCACGCAGAAACCGCTGGCCCTGATGACGTGGTGCATCGGCCTTGCCGGGGACGTGCAGACGATCCTCGACCCGTTCGCCGGAAGCGGCACGACGGGCCGCGCCGCAAAGGACATGGGGCGCAAGGCCGTGCTGATCGAGCGAGAGGAACGCTACTGCGAGATTGCGGCCAGACGCATGGGGCAGGGCGTGCTGGATTTCGGTACTGCCAACACATAGTTAAAGGAGGATGACGCAGATGAGAAGAGAAGAAGGAAGGATAGCAAGACCAGCCGACATCAACCAGCTTGACTTCGACATGCTCAAAAGCCCCGTGGTGCAGGCTAGGGACTGGAGCGGTTTTAGACCCTACGACTGGCAGAAGGCCATCTGGTGGGCATGCTGGGGTCCGGGAAGGCAAGTAGCTGTAAGAACGGCGAATGAGAGTGGAAAAACCAGTTGCGTAGTCCCAATCCTGGCCCTTTCTTGGGCGGCGGCGTTTCCGGGAAGCCAGGTCGTGGTAACGTCAGCATCCGAACGCCAGTTCGAGAAGCAGCTTATGCCGTCGCTCAGAAACATGATTTCTAACCGTGGCGGGTGGCGTTCCGTGGCAAACAACATCTACGCCCCGCAAGTTGACGGACTTCCTCCATCTGAAATAGTCTGCTTCGCCACCAAGAGCGGCGATCTTTTCGAGGGATTCCACAACCGAGTCCATGAGGACGCCAACAACGTAATGCGCTACTGCCCCCTGCTGATAATCGCGGACGAGGCCAAATCCATCAAGAACGACATCTACGAGGCCATCGGGCGTTGCAATCCAATGGTTGAACTTCGCATCAGTACGTGCGGGGAGGACAGCGGCGGGCACTACGACGCCTGCATGAACGATACGGGACTCTGGACAACCGGCATAGAGTGGGAGCCGGGAAGCCACAACCACATCGAGTTCAAGATACCATGGACGGACTGCCCCCATCTGATGGAGCACCACACCTACGAGCGGAACATGGCACTGATCAACAAGAAGGGCGTGAACGATCCATACGTCAGATCGAAGCTGCTGGCCGAGTTCTTCCGTGGCGGCACGTACATGGTCTTTACCGAGGCCGACATCGAGGCCCTGCACAACTGCATGAGCGGAATCATCCCCTACATACCGGGACAGCGCCGGGCATTCTGCGATTTGTCTGGCGGCGGCGACGAACTGACGTTCGGACTCAGGGAGGGCAACCTCATCCACCAGATTATAGCATGGAACCAGGACAGCACCGTTCCTCCAAGCCAGACGGCGGGAAAGTACATACGCCTGTTCAAGCAGCATGGACTAAGGGCCGAGGATATATACTGCGACAACGGGGGATTGGGCACACAGATCATAAACGAGATGGTTAAACAGGGCTGGAACGTAAACAAGGTGAACTTCGGGGCCGGTGCCATAGACTCCAACAGCTACATGACGCGCATAGCCGAGCTTCATTGGGAGTTCAAGGAGCTTTGCCACAACCTCTCCATCATACTCCCACAGGACGACGTTCTGCTGAAGCAGTGCCGTTTAAGGCAGTACACGATGAAGAACGACGACAGCAACCGGATAAGCCTTGAGGACAAGCAGAAGGCGAGGACGCAGCGGCAGGAACACAGTCCCGACCGGTTGGAGACGTGCATAGGCCTATTGCTTGGTCACGAGCCTTTCGCCGGGTCTAAGGAGTACCTTGGACACGGCAACCGAACAAGCATCTGCGGTACCACCAAGGAATACATGGAACGTGCGTTGAGGGAAGCCGAGGAAATTAGCGGAGACTGCTTCTCCGGGGGATGGGAGGGGGCGCAGTGATGTGTACGATTAAACAGCTATTATGTAGGCACAGGTTTAGTGTAATAGAACTTTTATCGCGTCAACGATTCATAGAGTGCTATAAATGCGGTCGCCAGCGCGACTTCAAATTGCACAAGTGGACTGCCAACGACCTGAATCAGTCTGAAGGAGCAACCAAATGACTATGACCAAATCAAAAAGCGGCGATGCGATTGGATGCTGGCGGTGTGGAGAGTTCAAGCCCAACAACGGAGTAAAGTCCACTCCATTGTTATGCTGTCCTTTTTGTGGTAGCAAACCAGAGCATGAATCTACAATATTGGAGGAAGTTATACGGTGCAAAAAGTGCCATGTAACTATGGTTGAAAAAACAAACTATTCCGCTCTAGTTGAGCGGTGGAACAAAAGGAGATAGCAATGACTGAGAACTGCATCAAGACGCTAAAGGAACTACGGGAAAACAATGAAACATTTGCTGGGTTATCAGTTGAACAACTGATTTTCGAGGCCATACGTTCAGTTGGGCCTAAAGAGGTAAAAACCGTCCTTGAGGTTACGGATTGGACAAAGTGGATGATCAAAGCACATAGCCTTGATATGCCGCCAAGGGACGTTGATGGGATTATTGAAAAATACTCCGAACGCACATGATCAGCCTGAGCGGCGGAGCAAGCGATAGGCTGGATCTGATTGTTGGAGGAAAATTATGAACAAAACGGATTATTTACTTACGTGCCTTGCAGAAGAAAGCGGGGAAATCACACAGGCGGTTGGAAAGGCGTTGCGCTTTGGACTTGAAGATGGTTATCCGCAAACTGGACGAACAAACAGGACAGACATTCAGGCTGAACTAAACGACTTGTTCGCACTGGTTGAGCTTCTGCAAAGCCAAAACGTTTTGATCGAAGCAGATCGGGCGGCAATCGACCGGAAGAAAGAAAAGGTTTTGTACTGGATGAAATATTCAGCGGAGCGCGGAAGGCTCGACCCAGTTTTTTAAATAGTGGAGAAATATAATGAATAATAAAATTAACGATGCTGAACATTTAGTGGAGGCTGTTGATATGAAATCAGCTTTTGCTCAAGGTTTTCCCGGGTGGCCTCCTGCTCAACTGTCGAAGCGTGAACGTGAGTCGCTCCCAAGGCGACCGCCTCATCCCATCGATCATGCCCAGAAATTTGTTCGTAACGATAGAAATGGAGTAGCCATGAAACAAACGGCATTAAATGAGGTAGTGGATCAATACGCTGGTTTGGTTGATATTCCCGAAACGTGGATTGGGCAACTGCTTTATATCTTCCGCTGGAAACGGCGTCAAAAGATGATTTACAAGGCTACTATTGATATTGGCAGAAAAGTCACCGAACTTGAATTGTTTGGCAACGTACTGCATGAGCCGAACGCCAGCGGTGAGGGGCGGCCATGAAGCGAAGCGGAATGGCCGTACCCTCCACCGACTTGTTCGGCTGTCTTGCCGTGAAACCGCAGGATATTGTTCTCACGCCGGATTGGGTGGCGTCTGACGTGGTTGCCCACTTCCGCCCGGCTGGTCGGGTTCTGGACCCGTGCAAGGGCGAGGGCGCGTTTCTGCGCCACATGCCCGGCGCGGAGTGGTGCGAGATTCGGGAGGGCCGGGACTTCTTCTGTTGGACAGAGCCGGTTGACTGGATCGTGAGCAACCCGCCGTATTCCTGTTTCCGCGCTTGGTTGCGCCACTCTTACGCCGTTGCTGAAAACATTGTGTATCTGGTGCCAGTGCAGAAATGCGTTCTTGGTTACGGACAAGTGGAAGAAATTGCCAAGGGCGGAATGATAAAACACATCCGATGGTATGGAACCGGGACGCGGCTTGGATGGATGTACGGGAACGCGATTGGTGCGGTTCATTTTATACGCGGATACGATGGGCCGCAAACGTGGTCCTTCTATACGCCGAACAGTATACTAGACAGAAGCGGGACAATCTCAAAGGAGATGCCATGACGGCTGCGGCCGATGAAATCGAACGTCTGCGCAAGATGCCGAACAGGGAGATAACCAGCCCGTAATCGGGTCTGGTTCATCGGGAGTTGGAAAGAAACTGTAAATCCACATCTGCCTATCCGCATAAACGGATTTATTTTCACCCGCTCTAACACACGTAAAACCCACGTATTTGTTGCTTATTGTCCGTATATATACATATTCATAATATTATGATATTCTAATATTACAATATTCTATCATTATGATATTGACATATTCATGAATTTGTAGTATGAAACGCGGGTATATGGAAGATTCAACCGCGTCATCTACGTCATGTCCGTATCTGAAATACATTGAAGCCGACCTTCAGGCCCGTTCCGAATGGGCACGCAATGACGCGGCCATCATGCGCCGCAGGCTGGCTGAAAGACCAGACAAGCGCAACAAGCCCTATCCAGGCGCTCCCAATACCGTTGACCCGTTGATTGACGACCTAACGAGGGAAAAGACGGATCAGGAAATATCCATGATCCTAAACGCCCCTGAGATCGCCATATTCATTCCCATTGGCGAAGTAGAGCCTGAAATAGCAACCATGGCCCAGAAGGGCTTCAATACCTATCTCCGCCACCTTTGCGACTACAGGGCAAGGAAAGAGGAATCCGTTGACACCAAGAACTGCCGTGGATTCTCCATCACAAAGCTGATTACCGAGAACCATCCCGAATGGGGCATGATCCCAAGTTTTGAAAACGTTGACCCCCGCGACCTGATAGTACCCCCAAAGAACAAGAAGATAGCAAAGGCAGAACGCCTGACCTACATTGGCCGTCCTTCACTGCGCGAACTCAAGAACAGGCATGAAGAACGGGGATGGAGCAAGCCGGCCATAGACAGACTTGTTGCAAGGTTGAAGCCTTCCAACATCGACGACGCCGGGGTTACGGAGTCATCCCACGACGATCAAAGCGTATTCAAGGTAACAAAGCATCTTATCGGCCTGAACACATCCGACCTCAAGAACGATGAAATCGTTATCTGGGAAACCTGCAAGTACGCCGACCAGTGGGACGCCGACAGAAGCAACGGACTCGTCAAGAAGGGCGAAAAGTGCGTTACATGGATATGCCCCGACGTTCCAGAAATACTACTTCACATAGTCCGCTGGAAGGAAGAGGACGACGTTCAGCCTCTTCCAGAGGAAATGGTTCAGGGCGAACTTGAACTTGCAATGTTGGAGGGCCGCGAACCCGTACTATACACAACCATCCCCGGCAAGGACAAGGAATGGGGCTACGTCCAGCACCGCTACGAGTACCGCAGCCGCCTGTGGTACGACTCACGGGGAATCGGCCATACCTGCATGGACAACCAGATCATTGCAACCAGCGTCCAGAACGCCAAGCTGATGCAGATAGACTTCTTTTCCAAGCCGATGTTCGAGGGTGGCAACAACGCCAACCAGCAGAACGTCGTCGTAAAACCCGGTGTCGTGCTTCCCGATGGAATCAAGCACGTCCAGCTTCCGCCCATTGGAAGCGAACTTACCTTTGAGGCCGACTACCAGCGAAGAACCGCCTCGAAACGTTCCGGTTCCGGCGGCGGAACCTACTCCGCCGAAGTCAGCCAGAGCCGCAAGCTTCAGAAGACCGCCACCGAAGTCCAATCGGAAGACTCAAGGGGCAACGAGATTTCAAGCGCAAGCGTGGAACGCTTCAACGACGCCGACCGGGAACTGTTCCCGATGCTATGGCGCGAACTCAAGTTAATGCAGGTGGAACTCCCGATGATAGGTTCGGGAATGTCGTTCGATGGAATGATGCCCTTGGAGGTCTACAACCATCGCTTCCTGATCGTACCGGCCGCATCGGACAAGTCCCTCAATCCCGACCTACAGTTCCGCAAGGATATGGCGGTCATGGAAGTGAACATAGAGCAGGCTCAAGTTACGGGCGCAGACATCTCCGCCGGAATGAAGTACATCACCGGAAACGTAAACCCCAACCTTGCACACGAACTCTACCCAGACCCGAACAGCGGGGAACTACCCATCACCACAACCCTTATGCAGATACAGCAGGCCGTTGAACAGATCAAGCAGCAGGTCGAACAAAACACCGAAACCATAGAAGCAGTACGCGAACTTGGAGGGGCCGTAGCCGATGAAATGGTCAAGTAAAAAGAAGCAACCGATTCAGATTCTTAAAATAGCCAAGTCCGAATGGACGCAGGAAGACACCGCTCTGCTCAAGCAGTTCGCAAGCACGACGACATTCCACAAGCTGGACTCCCTGCTCAACGGCTATCTGGTTGCCAATATCCTCCATGGTGCCGGGGATGGCTTCCGGCGCGGCTTCCTCGCCTGCCTAGCCAACATCATCAATGTGGCGAACGCTGAACCGGAGAAGGACGACAGCGAACATTTTACGTCCATGCAGCATTTCTATGACGACGACACTGCTCCAGACAATGATTTTGAATGATTTTTAAAAGGCGACCGGAGCCGAACGAATCCGAGAGGTGACGCGAACACCTTAAAAACACAGGAAAACCAAAGGATGAAGCCATGAGCGAAGAAAAGAAAATCGAAGACCAGACATCGGAAGAACTCGAACAGACGATTTTAGCGTCTGCCGGAAGCATTGACGACGAAGACGACTCGGCGGCAAAGGCCATAGCCGGAGAACTTGCGGTCGAAAAGAAGCCGGTCGAGGAAGAACCCGAAACGGTTAAGGAAGAAGTTCAAAAACCTGAGAAAAAAGACGGCGACCAGGAGCCGGAACAGAAAGCCGAACTGAAGGACGAAGAAGGAAAGCACCCTAACAACGCGGCCTATGCCCGTCAAAGACGGGAGATAAGGGAACTGAAGGAGTGGAAGGCGGAGGCAACAGTAAAGCTCGAACATGCAAAGACCGCGAACCTATCGGTTGATGAAACCGTTGGCGCGATGGTCAAGGTATGGGAAACAGGTGTTGGCGACGAGAACGCACTCAACGCAGGTATCCGCAAGGCTTCCTCGCGTGAACTTCAGGACATCTACGACAAGGCCGTTAATGGAGAGTACGGCGATTACGGGAACGACGTCATTGCGATGGTCGCCCGCGAAATGCCGATGATCCAGAACCGCGAGACTCGCGCCATGGAAAAGATGCGCGAGGAACAGGCGGCGATAGTCAGGGAATACGAGGAAGAGGAAAAAATGGCAAAGGAAGATTTCAAGTACCTTGCCGAAGAGAACAGTCCTGCTGCGGCCATGATGGCCGAGTTCAACAAAAGCATGATTGGATCGGTAGACAAGGAAACCGGAACGGTGGTAGGCGACGGCGCACTACCTGAAAACCTTGCCGCATACATCCTCAGCCACCCATACGTCCACCATCAACTGGTCGATCACATCGTCAAGGCTTCAGGAGCAAACTCGGACTCGTCCAAGGCCGGGGCGGCGGCACTTCAGAAACAGGTGCGTGATCTACGCGCAAAGCTCTCGAAGTACGAAACGCTCGATACACCCGGAGGCGGTACTGGCGTGGCCAGTAAATCGACCGGCGGGGAGACCTCGGATGACATTGAAAAGGAAATCTTACGAATGGCCGGATAGGCCAAGGAGAATAATATGACTGTTACAAACGTTAATGTTGTCAATGTCCTCAACCAGGATGGCGGCACCCCGATGGTCGAGCGGTATCTCGAAAAGACGCTGCTCGAACGTCCGTTCCGTCAGGGAGTACTCTGCAACCCGGCGTACTTCACCCAGCGCGGAATACCCGTAATGAACGGCGAGTTTATGAAGCTCACCCAGAAGAAGGGCGTTCGGCGCCCCTCGCACATGGCAACCCCCGGCGGCGCAGGCTCCGATCCGTTGTCAGGTGCTTCCCTCCAGACCAACCAGATGCTGGTCCCGATGGAGTGGATTGCTGAATACCTGGAAATCGCAACCGTATCGCAGAAGATGTCGTGGATCGACCTGAAGGCATGGGCGAAGGAAGACCTTCCGACCGCTCTGCGCCTCCGCTGCCACGAACTTGCGCAGAACGCGCTGGCGTATGGCCGAATGAAGCCCGGAGTCTACGCTGCGGATGGAACGCTGACCACGGCATTCGATGCCACGGTAGAAGCGACCGTTACCCTGTACGGAACGGCGTTCACCTTCAAGTCTGCCCCGAAGGTCTACGCAGGCGGTGCCGACACGTTCACAGACATGGTGGCGGCTGGTTCGCTGACACGCCTGACCGAACTTCACAAGATTGCTACCCGCCTTGGGATGAGCGGTGCGGAGAAGATCAACGGATTCTATCCGTGCATCCTTTCCCAGAGCATGATGGACGACATGCTGTTCGATACCGAACTTAATCCGGTAATCCGCGACTCCATCAGCGGCGGAAGCAAGCCGATGATCAAGGGTCTGGAAGACCAGTGGCTGGGACGACACGGCCAGCTCGCGTTCATCCGCGACGACTGGGCCTTGACCGAAGCGGCCACGACCGAGAATGTCCGTGCGGAGTGGGGAGAAGTCCACAGCGCGTTCATCATCGGCAAGGGTGCCCTGGGTACTCTGGATCTCGGCGGAACGAATGCCCTGGATGCTCCGAAGTTCAAGATCCAGGACATCACCAAGACCGGACACAGCGTATCGATGGGCTACCTCGTACCCCATCAGGTTGCAACCATCAACTCGAACCTTGCTGCGGTCTACAAGGCATGTGTCAGCACGACCAAGCCGAACAACTACAGCGGAACCAACAAGCAACTGCCTTTCGGCGGTGAATCCATCGGTTAATTGGAACACGGGGGAGGGGGCGAGCCCCTCCTTCCGATTCTTGAAACCAGAAAATAAACAGGAGAAATGAAGATGAAGAAAGCAAGCAAAACCAAGATGGTGATACTCACGGCGGTACTGCTGATCGGTGCAATCAGTGCGGGAGCGGTAGAAGGATCGTTTTTCGCGTCTGGTGCAAACAGTGCGACGGCTGTTATCCCGAAACAGGATGGAACCATTGTTGACGATAACATTTATCTCAGCATTGCGACTAACGTAACGGTTACGATCCAGCGGGCGAAAGTGAGCGCTCCGGCATCGGCTGCATCCACAGGGACAACCATTACGCTACCGACAACCGCGACCAATACAATCGGAGGGATATTGCTGACTACCAGTGATTATCTGATTGTTGGGGGTACGTTGCTGGACATTGCGGCACTAACTCCGGCAAGCGCCACATCGACGGTGGTTTCAAACACCGCATCGGCAACCGTGGAGCTTAAAGAGCCGGTGTATGTATGCGATCAGGCAGACATTATCCAGTTCGCCGGGAAAACCACGATGACTACGGCCATACCTGACGTGTTCACCGGGTTCAGAAACAACCCCGTCGCAATCGTTGTTCCCACTGGTTCTGGAGCAACGCTTCTGTCCGGTCGCTATACGGTTAAGAAATAACCATCAACACCAAGGGAGGGCGGGGATAAAGTCCCGCCTTCCCGAAGGTTCTACCCATGGCATACCGAACAGTAGAAACGATCATCAAGGCGGCGATCAGGGAAGCACTTAAACTCTCAAGCGCGATACCAAATGATTTGCTTGAAGTGGCGGTTGACTTCTACAACGCCAGCGAACCCATTGTATGGCGGGCATTCCCTTTCCACACCAAGAAGATCGAACTGGAGAAGACGCCCGACTCGAACGGGATCATTGTTTTCGATGGGGAAGCCGACGACGACGAGGACGTTGACGTTGTAAGGGCGGTCGTTGCTCTTGCCGAAGGCGACGACGGGGATGTGCTCGTTTGGAACCAGGATGCAATCAGATCGCTTATGAACGGAGGCGATTCTCCCGGCAGCTACAGGTTCCAACACATAGCCGATGACTCGGACGGATACCGCAGGATAAAGGTTGATGTTGAAGACGGGGTAACAAGCTACAAGGTTCTCGCGTTCAGAAGGTTTCTGAAAGCCGCTTTCTACAGTGCGACAACCGTACCGACACCGACGGAAGACGACGACTACAGGACGCTCAAATGGAAGATCGACATTGCGGAACCGGCTTTGATCGCGTGGATAGCCGACAAGATAAGGGAGTGGGCAAGCCGTGAAAAAACGGGGACGTGGGCGCACTCGCTCAATGGAACAATCAAGGAACTCAGGGAACAGGAAGCAACGGAAGTACTGATAACGCCCGACTGCGGCATGTTTGCGGATGTTGGGGGATTCGATGTAGACGACGGATGGAGGAAAACAATATGAAGAAATCAATGATCATTTCTGCAATCATGGTGCTTTGCTGCTTGGCGGCACATGCACAGAGCTACGGGGTTGCGGTAACGAACTCCAGCACGGTCATAGTGCCGAGCATGGTGTCCTATACGGCGGTTCCATGGACGAACAACCATGTGGTGGCGCAGGGGGCTTATGTCACCAGCACGAACGCAGCGGCGTACACCTATTGGGCGGTGAATTACGGAACTGGAACAAATATGCCAGTCCATACCTACGGGGTATCAACCGGAGCGGATGGAATCGAGTGGCTGAAACTGCCTAATAATGGACGAAGGCTTAACGCCATCATATTCGCGGAGGCCGACAAGACCGTGTACTATTCCAACGACGGGCAGGACGCGGTTATGCTTGACGGGGGTATTCTCGACAACCT